>SL_3KL_010_SEDDRAFT_10006358_pt1 | contig 10561 bp, 3 predicted proteins | sample SodLakKL_010_SED_2_FD_10381 | JGI IMG/M metagenome (IMG submission 10381)
AGGTATTCCCTCAGCCACTCAATCTGGCGCTGTGCGGCGTCAATGGTAAACTTGGGTTCACGGATGCCGTGGGGCTGCCTGGGATAAGTCACCATTTTGGTGTCCACGCCCAGACGTTTCAACGCCACATAAAACTCATGCCCCTGGGTTGGGGGTACGCGAATATCTTCTTCGGGGTGCAAAATCAACGTTGGAGTGGTCACATTTTCCACATTAAAGATGGCCGAGTGCCGCATGTGGCGTTCATAATTTTCCCAGTATTCGCTTTCGAAGTAATCCGGAAGGAAGCCGGGGATATCCGATGTGCCGGTCATACTGATGAGATTGGATACACCGGCGCCCATCATCGAAGCATTGAAACGGTCGGTGCGGGTGATGGCCATGGAGGACATATACCCACCATACGACCAGCCCATGATGGCTTGGCGGTCAGGGTCCACTTTGCCCTCCTCGATGAGGATATCGAGCCCGGCCAGCATATCGTCAAGGTCGGCATACCCCCACTCAGAACGGATGGCAAATCGAAAATCCTTGCCATAACCGCCTGAACCCCGGAAATTAGGACGGAGAACAAAATAGCCCTCGGCAGCAAGTTTCTGCAAAGGATAAACGCCGGGAAATGCCACATAGGATTCACCATAGACGCCTGTAGGCCCACCGTGCACGTGCAGGATCACGGGGTACTGCTTGCCTTCTTCATAGTCGAGGGGATAGATCAGAGGACCCTCTACAGACATTCCGTCCGGCGCTTCCCATCGCATGATGCGGGCCTCGGCAAGTTCACCCTGCTCGTAGCCGGCATTGATGTCGGTGAGGCGTACGGGAGCAAAATCTTGCACATCCGAAACAATCACATCAGGCGCTTTATGAAAGTCATGGTGGATGGCACTTATAACCGTAGCATCCTCCGAAAGGGAATACCCGCGAAACTGGCCGGCTCCCTGTGTAATCTGGCGATATACAGCATCCTCACCTGTTACCGGCATGGCAAATAAGTCGACCGACGTGTTGTGAAGCTCCCAGTAAAAGATCTCATCTCCTTCGGGCGACCACTGCACCATCCTGGGCTCATCATCATGTGTCTCGCCCAGAAGTGTCATCTCACCATTGTCAAGGTTTTTTACCTTGATAACCTCATACCCCGGCCAATTGGTATTCCCCCGGTCGGTGGTGAAGGCCAGGTATTGGCCATCGGGGCTGTACAATGGATTAGTATCGCTGCCTCCAAGGTCAACGAGCAGCTCCACGGCTCCACTGTCTGCCGGTACGGTTGAAATGTTGGTCTCAGCCCAGTATTCAAGCCCCGGTCGCGACTGGTGATCGAAAGCTATGGTAGCATCATCCGGCGACCAGTCGAAGTTACCCACATGGAATTCTCCCTGGGTTAGCCGGGTGATTTCGGCCAGCTCTTCGGCATCCGGGTTTACATCAAATACGTAAAGATGGGCATAGCGGATATCCTGGTCCATCACGTTGACATCACGGCGTTCACGCTGCCGCTGTTCCTGTTCTTCGCTCAGGGGGTCGGTCATGGTAAAAGCAATTTGCTCACCGCTGTTCGACCACTGATAGCGAGCTACGCTGCCTTCTGCCGATGCCAGCTGCCAGGCCTCTCCCCCCGAGGGGTTAATCAGCCACACCTGATTGCTATCGCCTCCACGGGCAGATGTAAAAGCGAGGTACTCCCCATCAGGAGACCATTGCGGATTGGAGGCAGATGCATCGCCCCGGGTAAGTTGGAACTGCTGTTCACCATCTGCACTCACCAGGTGAATGTGCATCAGGTAATCACTTTGCTCTCCCTCGGTCCGTGGCACCGAAACGGTAAAAGCGATCCACTTGCCATCAGGCGAAATGGATGTACCTCCAACGCGCTTAAAGTTTTCAATCATGTACTCCGGCGACCAAAGCTCATCGTAATCATTATTTTGTCCATCCCCTGCAAAAGCAAAAGGTTGGCACAGTAAACCTGCTGTTAGCAAGCCAGCAAACACAAAAAATAGTTTTTTCATGGGTAAAAGCTTTTTTTTAAATTAAGTATCTAACATCCAGGGATGCCCCTGTTTATGTAAAGTAATCAAAACATATAGGTGGTAAAAATACAAAAATTCGCAAACTAACAACTTCTTTGGGTTTGAGGTTAGCATTTTGCTCTTGCCGGGGTGACTGTGAAGAGGGGAGTGGCGTCTGTGTGTCAATGGATGCAAAGGCCAATGGTTGACAAGGAGCCAATATACTGACAGGAAAGCCAGTACCCCAATTAAACAGGACGGCTTCAATGTGGTCGCAATCCTAATTCGACCATTGCAGGAATCTACAATCGTTTTTGCAGGGATAGTTTATGCCAGGGGCTCCCTCTTCTACATAGCATACAGGTTGACAGAAAACCTTCACAGGCTTAACAATAAAAATGCAAAATCAAAACATCTGCACAGGCTGAATGAGTTTCACACAGGCAACATGCATCAACCATAGCCTGAGCAAGCCCACCGGTAGAAAGTATTCGCCTGTTGTTACAGGCCCTTTAAATCTGCTCGTAAGCATCATTCCCTTTGTCATCCACAATGATAAAGGCCGGAAAGTTTTCTACCCTGATTTTTCTTACTGCTTCCATACCCAGCTCCTCAAAATCGACCAGCTCAACAGATTTAATACTTTCCTGTGCAAGGATGGCGGCCGGACCTCCGATGGATCCCAAATAAAAGCCACCATATTTGGCGCATGCATCGGTAACCTGTTTACTGCGGTTACCCTTGGCCAGCATTATTCGAGAACCACCATGCTGCTGAAATGCATCCACATACACATCCATTCGCCCGGCTGTTGTGGGCCCAAAACTCCCTGAAGCCATACCTTTAGGGGTTTTGGCAGGGCCTGCATAATAAATGGGATGGTTTTTGAAATACGCCGGCATCTGCTGCCCCTCATCCAGCATCTGGCTAATTTGGGCATGGGCTATATCACGGGCTACAATGAGGGTTCCGTTTAGGTTCAGCCGGGTTTTCACCGGGTATTTACTCAATTGTGCAAGCACTTCTTCCATGGGTTGATCCAGGTCAACATCAACGGCCGGGGTCATTTCAGGAGCTTTTTCAGGGAGAAACCTTGTGGGATTTTTCTCCAGTTGTTCAACAAAAATCCCCTCTTGGGTAATTTTGGCTTTGATATTTCTATCGGCACTACAGCTCACTCCTATTCCTACCGGGCATGAGGCCGCATGGCGTGGCAGACGGATTACACGTACATCGTGCGCAAAATACTTTCCGCCAAACTGTGCACCAATGCCTGTTTGCTGGCAAATGGTTTTGATTCGCTCTTCCCATTCCAGATCACGGAAAGCCTGACCAAAGGCATTGCCCTGGGTGGGCAGATTATCGTAATAACCTGCTGAAGCTTTTTTAACGGCCGTCAGGTTGGCCTCGGCGCTGGTACCACCAATTACTACCGCAAGGTGGTAAGGCGGGCAGGCAGCAGCACCCAGGCTCTTCACCTTTTCTTTGAAGAAAGCGGTAAGTTTTTCGGGATTCAATAACGATTTGGTTTGCTGGTAAAGGTTGGTTTTGTTGGCTGAGCCACCCCCTTTAGCCACAATGAGAAATTCATAGGCATCACCCTCCGTGGAAAAAATATCTATTTGCGCCGGCAGATTGGTTCCCGTGTTCTTTTCCTCGGTCATGCTCAGCGGAGCAATCAAGGAATATCTCAACGGGTTCTCCTGCCATGTATCGTAGACCCCTTCCGATAGATAACGGGCATCATCCACACCGGTATACACGTTTTCACCTTTTTTTGCCATGATGATGGCTGTTCCGGTATCCTGGCAGCTGGGCAATTCACCTTTAGCAGAAATCACCTGGTTCTGGATCATGGTGTAAGCCACAAACTTTTCGTTATCACTGGCTTCCGGGTCTTTGATAATGTCTGCCAGTTGCTCAAGATGCGATGCCCTGAGGTAATAGGATACATCTTTAAAAGCCTCACGGGAAAGAAGTTTGAGGCCGTCTGGATCTACTTTCAGAACTTTTCGTCCGTTACACTCTTCCACCGAAACATACGCTTTGGTAAGTAGTCGGTACTGTGCCGTATCCTTTCCCAACGGATAGGGGTCTTTGTAAATAAAGTCAGCCATAGTGTTTTGATTTTTGGTTAAGGATGAATGGTTTTAGCTTACTCCTAAGTGGATCGATACAATCAACTATCATATCGCTTTAGCAAGGCAACCCGATGCAGATCTTTTGCTTATTACCGGGTCGACTACAAATTCTAAATCGTGAATAATATCGACTCATTTTGACTATACAAATATAATTTTTTCAGACAAGCAGGACCTAAAAACCGGCAACTTTATTTTATTAACAAACCAAGCTTTCAATCCTGGAATTGAAGAATGGAGATAAACCATCAAAAGGTATAAAAACAACTTTTCCCCGGGGCTTTTCGAAAAATGAACGAATTATTTAACAACCGTTCCTTTTTAATCACTAATGGAAGGCTAAAAAACCCCGGGGATGAATGAACCCCGGGGTTAAGTGCCATTTTATTTAAACAGATTCTGGAAACATTACATTCCCTTTTTTCTGTAAATTGGACATCAGTTATTGTACGAGCAGCCTTTTAGTAACCACCTGTTGCTGCGCGGTTAACCTCACAAAATACAGCCCACTTTCCATCCATGAAACATCAACCGTGTTGGTATTGCTTTCCAATTTCTGAGCATGTATCACCCTTCCTCCTGCATCAAAAATCTGAAGTGTCCCGTTTTGCAAATCACCTGCATCTACATAAACATTACTTGTGGCGGGGTTGGGATACAACCGGAATGAATGGGCAGCCAAAATCACCGTACTTAACAACTCATCCATATCCACCTCAAGCATCAGATCCTGGTCCACCACTGTAAGCTCTCCCTCAAAAAGAAGGTGGGCATACTGGACAGTGAAAGCAATATTAGCCTCAGGAGCCACCTGGGCAAATTGCGCATTGCCCTGGTTGCATGTATGTATAGACCCATATCCCGTGAGGTCTACAACAGCGCTCTCAAGAAGTTGGTCACCTTTTCTCACAGTGAATGAAACAGAATATAGCTGGACATCACCGGGTGTCATGGTGAGGACCCTATCGATGCTCCGGTCAATTTTCACGGTGCCCGTATGGGTATGATATCCCTCTTTTTCCAGGATATAATCAAAAGTCATATCATAACTCAGGGTTAAGGGGAATGATATCTTTCCCTGATCATCACTCATCCAGGTCTCATCCATTATGGTCAACTGAGCATCTGCCAATGGTTGCCCCTGGCTTCGCACCGTAAACTCAACAGGATAGGTGGCAAAGCTTTCAAACGTATTTTGATAATCATATCCTTCAGTTTCTAGTTGATTATGGGAGGAAACCCTTTTTTTCTCATTTTGGTAATAATCGTATATGTATTCATTTTCTACATATGCGTAATAATCAAAGTTTACATTATCATAGTAATAGTTTTTGGAAGGAAGTATTTCCATATTCATCATATTGATACTCCTGTTTAGACATACTTGCCCAATTCATGGTTTCCGGATTCTGATTGATTTTAAGTTCCCTGAACAATCTCCTTCCCAGACCATCAAATACTGTAGTTGAGGTATTGCTGCCATACCAAACATCATGATCAGCCGACCACCACTGAGCCAGGTAATATGTTTGTTGACCATCCGGATGGTACTCCCTGAAAACCTGTAAATAATTCAGCCAAACTTCATCTTCAGAGCACCAAACCTCATCAAAACGGTAAGCTTCCCTTTCATCCTCAAGGGTTCTGCTCATACGCCAGTCACCAACCCATGCCTGATCAACCCAACGTTCGGTAAGCATATAAACGCTCCAAGAGCCCTCCCAATCTGTAACTTGCCGCAAATCATTCTCCCAGTCACTATCGACCCAAACCATATTTAAATAAGATATCCGTTGGTTGTTTTCGTTAAATTCGTTGAAAAATTGCCGCACATTCTCCAGGTCTTCCTGGGGGGAGTGTCTCCTTTTTTCTACCCCTCTAATGAGCAAGTGATTATCGTCACGTTCATAATCCATTTGAAAAGACTGCCACCACTCACCCTCACTCCAGGAGTAAAACGAATAGCCCATCATAACATCATCCGTAAAGAAACGCACTGTCCGTTGTGTATTTACCCAAGCCTGGGCATCTCCATCCCACGACTGATAATCCATGGATGTGAAACTGTACCCAACATATCCCTCATAAATATTTTTAAATCCACTTATCCACTGCCCGGATTCATTGGCTTGTTTATATAAATAGGTGTGCACCCTGCCGTCCTCAAACAGTTCCGTTTCTTCCATCTGAACATTAATCCAATCACTTCCATCACCACGTTGGCCAAGATAATATAGCTGTACGTTATCATGTTCCAGGCTGAACTCTCTAAACCATCGATAATTATTCACAAGTTCCAATTGTTCAGTATCAAAAAAAGAATACATATAATAAATACGATTACCTGCTTCATCATATTCATATTCAATATAATATGAGGTGTAATACTCATCATCCACATATTCCCAATAATCGTAATTAATCCTTTTCTGACTCGTGATATTTCCATATTCGTCATAGGTGTATTCAGTTCTTTCGAGCACTTTATCAAAGGGGTCTTCATCATAGGTATACCGATTATAAACAAGCATCAACTCAAGATAGCCCTCAGCGGTATAATAGTACCTTGTTATATGCATAAGTTCATCCAAAATATTATACGTATAGGTTGAATCCCGCTGCACTCCTCCGGATTTGGCTTTCTCTATCGATCTAAGAGCCTTTTGATAATCCTGGTCTTGTTGCTTGCGTTGTGCTTCATCCAAACTGGTGTGGGCAATCCTGGCTGGCACTTGTGCTTCTTTTAAAATATTTGCAGAGGGGGCTGCAAAATCAGGTTCCTCCAAGTCAAGCGGGCACACAACGGCCTGTTCGTACTTTAGGGGTAAGTTTTCAAATTCTTGTTGTGCTACCTGCCCGGTAGCGTAATGAATCCCCGGAATTAATTTTAACAAAATTAAACCTAAAACCATGCTTTTTTTCATAATACATTGTGTTAAATTAATACTACAACACACATCTCATCTCATATTTAAGAACTTAGATGCAAGTTTTTCCCTCTTTCGTATACACTCTCTAAAATTAATCATTTTTAAATAAATCATAAGTGTTTTAACATAATTATTATTAACAAAAACAGCATGGTAAGCTTTTCGTCCAGGGAACTGGTTTCAAACTCACTTCATCACAAGACAAAGTATGAGTGCGTTATAATGGCGCTAGCAGGGAATCATCAACTTTTTTCTGGCACCTTTCAAAAACATTTTCCAGCTTGTAATTTCTATTATTGAATGTTAAATATCCTGTTGCACCAAATCACCTTTCTTATTTTTTCTTACATTTAGCCGAACCTAAAAAACACACATATGATCAAACAACACATACAAAAATTTTATACAATACTTCTGGGTATTTGCTTTTTTGCCCTGACAGGCATTCAGGCACAAGTCACCACCCCTGCCAACCATTTTGGTTTCACACCGGGTGACGACCGCATGATGTTCACCTACGAAGAAATGATGGATTACATGTTAATCCTGGCAGAAGAATCCCCCATGGTTCATATCAAAACCACCGGCCAAACAGAAATGGGCCGACCCATGTACATCATTTTCATCTCTGCCCCTGAAAACATTGCCAACCTCGACCGTTTACAGCAAATCAACCGCCAGCTGGCCATGGATGAAATCCCTGAACATGCGGACCGCGACGAACTATTGGAGGAAGGACGGGTGTTTTTCCTTTCTACCCTGAGCATGCATGCCAACGAAGTAGGCCCGGCCCAGGCCCTGCCCCTGACAGCTTATGAGCTTATTACCGGCAACGATCCCCGCCGGGAAAGAATCCTGGAAAACACCGTAGCTATGTTTATTCCCCACAACCCCGACGGCATGAATATGGTTGTTGAACATTACAAAAAACACAAAGGGACCAGGCTGGAGGGTGGCCGCATGCCAGGTGTTTACCACAAATATGTGGGGCACAACATCAACCGCGATTTTATCACCCTTACACAAAGTGAAAACCAGGCAGTTGCACGGGCCTATTCCACCACCTGGTTTCCCCAGGCCATGGTGGAGCGCCACCAGATGGGGTCCTACGGCCCCCGTTTCTATATCTCTCCCCCTCACGACCCCATTGCTGAAAATGTGGATGCCGGCATATGGAACTGGATGCGTGTTTACGGCTCGCGCACACTCACCGAAATGACCGACGCCGGCCTGGAAAGTGTTTCGGTGAACTACCTTTTCGACGATTACTGGCCGGGTGCCACCACCACATCCATTTGGAAAGGGGTCGTTGGCATGCTCTCCGAAGCGGCGGGAGTAAATGTTGCATCACCCATTTACGTTGAACCCAACGAATTGAGAACCATTGGCAAAGGGATGGGTGAGTACGCCATCAGTATCAATATGCCTAAACCATGGCAGGGCGGATGGTGGCGTTTGTCTGACATTGTAAGGTATGAAATGGAAAACACCCTTTCTTACCTGCACACCTCAGCCATTCACAAAAAAGAGGTTTTGAAGTTCCGCAATGATGTAAGCAAAAGACAAATAGAGCTTGGCAAAACCCAGGCGCCTTACTATTTTATCCTGCCCCAAGAGCAGCACGACCATAGCGAAATGGCAAACCTGGTCAATCTGCTTGACAAGCATGGAATCAAAACTTATCGCCTCACAGAAGATATCACCTGGAACCAACGCAGCTTCCACGCTGGTGATGTGGTAGTTCCCCTTGCCCAACCCTACCGTGCTTTTATCAAAGAGATACTGGAAGCACAAAAGTTTCCGGCACGACATTATACTCCCGATGGTGAACTCATTCGCCCTTACGATATCACAAGCTGGTCTTTACCACTACATCGTGGTGTAGAAGCTGTGGAGATCGACTCCCCCATTGCGGAGCTGGAGCAAAAGCTGGAGCAAATCACGATGCCCTTTGTCCTGAAAACAGAACCTGAAGAAGAACAACAGTGGGCTGTTTTTTCTTCGGGGCACAATGAAAGCTTTAAAGCAGCTTTTACCGCACTCGGCCAGGGTGTAAGGGTCGAACGTACACGGAAAGCCTTTTCATTCGACATGCAAAGCTTCCCTGCTGGCAGTTTTCTGATTCCTGTTAATAATGCCTTCGAAAGCATTCAAAACGACCTGGTTGTAGGTCCTGTCTTTTTGGATGAAAAACCTGATGTGGAAACAAAACAGTTGGAAAGCCCCCGCATCGGGCTGGTAGAAACCTGGTTTCATGATATGGATGGCGGCTGGACCCGGTACATCTTTGACCAGTACCAGGTGCCTTACACCGTGCTAAGGCCGGCTGACCTGCAAAACGTTAATCTGGAAAGAGATTTTGACATCCTCCTGTTTACCGACCGCCAGAAATCCGTTTTCATGCAGGGTAAGTTTGAAAGAGGAGGCCAGCCCGTACCTTCAACCTATCCTCCCGATTATGCCAAAGGAATGGAAAAGAAAGGTTTTGACAACCTGATGCAATTTGTCAATAATGGCGGAAAGGTAATGGCCTGGGGCCCTTCAACAGAGCTCTTCATGGGCTCTATAACCATTGGAGAGGATGACGACAAGGAGGAGTTTATATTGCCCGTCAGAAATATAGGCGACGATCTTGCCTCCAAAGGGGTATATGCACCCGGTTCGCTACTCAGGGTCAACCTTCGCGAGGACCACCCCCTGACCTACGGGATGCCTTCTCAGCTGGGTGTTTTTCACCGTGGCACGCCGGTTTTCAGAACATCCATCCCTAACCTGGACATGGACCGCAGGGTTATTGCAACTTTTGCCGATGACAACCTGCTTATGAGTGGGTATGCTGAAAACGAAAAATACCTTAAAAAACAAGCTGCTTTGGTGTGGGTGAAAAAAGGTGAGGGACAAATTGTCCTTTCTTCTTTCAATCCGCAGTTCAGAGCATCCACCCCGATAACTTTCAAGCTCCTTTTTAATGCTGTATTAATGGAATAATAACTGCTTAACTAACGGCCAAACCCAGCAACACGAAAACACATCGTACTAGCAAAAGCACCCAGGTCCATGTGATGAAAACAAAAAACATGGAAACTTACAAGACAGACAATGAACCATATAAGACTTAGGTAGAATTATAAGGAATACTTTTATGAGCTTATAATTTGCAAGTCTTATATGGTTCAAAAATGACTACTTGACCTTAGAACTTAAACCTGGCTTGTACAGTCCGGTTTTGACGAACCCTGTTAATTGTTCTTTGGTCCGGGTGCCAAGTCATTATATTTATAATTACTTACAAATAACTCAACAGGAGCTTCATCTGCATTTTTGTCCAAAACATAAAACTGTGCTGATGTGGTATGATGCCCGAACAGGGTACCGTCTTCGACCAAAGCCAACTGTAAATATCCTCCGGCTGTCCCCAGCTGGTGATATCTTTCCCCCTCTTCTGCATTCAGGTCATACTTGAAAAAGTAGCCCGGCC
>SL_3KL_010_SEDDRAFT_10006359_pt1 | contig 10560 bp, 10 predicted proteins | sample SodLakKL_010_SED_2_FD_10381 | JGI IMG/M metagenome (IMG submission 10381)
AGGTGCATGACGTCGAAGCCCATATCCCCCGGACGCACCCGGCCGAGAATGGCGTTCAGGTTGGCGCCGTCGTAGTAGAGCAGGCCGCCGGCCTCGTGCACGGCGTCGGCCATTTCCCGGATGCGGCGCTCGAACACGCCCACGGTGGAGGGGTTGGTGAGCATGATGCCTGCGGTCCGGGGGCCCAGGGCCTCGCGCAGGGCCGCCATGTCGACGTCGCCGTCGGCCCCGGTGGGGATCTCGCGGACGGTGCAGCCGCAGAGCGCCGCGGTGGCCGGGTTGGTGCCGTGGGCGGCATCGGGGACGATGATCTCGCGCCGCTCGTGGTCGCCGCGCCCGGCGTGCCAGGCCATGATCATGGCCACGCCGCAGAACTCGCCCTGGGCGCCGGCCATGGCGGCCAGGCTGGTCTCGGCCATGCCCGTCACCTCGCTGAGCCAGTCCTGCAACTCGTGCAGACAGGCCATCATCCCCTGGCCGGTGGTGGCCGGGGCGAGGGGGTGGCGGTCGGCGAACCCCGGCAGGCTGGCCACCGCGTGGCAGCCGCGCGGGTTGTACTTCATGGTGCAGGAGCCCAGCGGGTAAAAGTGGGTGTCGATGGAAAAGTTGCGCTGGGACAGGCGGGTGTAGTGGCGGACCGCCTGCAACTCGGACACCTCCGGCAGGGCCGGGCGGCGCCGGCGACGGAAGGCCTCGGGCAGCGCTGGGACCTGTTCCGGGGGCTGTGGGGCCTGCGCCGCGGCGCGCCGCCCCTCGCTGGCCTGTTCGAAGATCAGCATCGGCGGTGTCCTGGGTCGGTAACTGGGGTTGGGCGACGGGGCCGCCGGACGGCCCCGTCGGCGAGCGGTCAGTCCAGCGCCTTGAGTGCGGCCTGGTAATCGGGTTCCTGTTTGATCTCAGGGACCAGCTCGGTATGGCATACCTTGCCGGATTCGTCGATCACCACCACGGCGCGGCAGGTGATGCCCGCGGTGGGACCGGTCTCCACCAGCACGCCGTAATCTTTGGCGAAGTGCCGGTCACGCATCATCGACAGGGTTTTCACGTTGTCGATGCCTTCCGCCTGACAGAAGCGCTGCTGGGCAAAGGGCAGGTCCGCGGAGACATTGAGGACCACCAGGTCATCGCGCTTTTTCGCGGCCTCGTCGAAGGTCTTGGCCGAAGTGGCGCAGATCCCGGTGTCCAGGCTGGGCGTGATGTTCAGGATGACCTTCTTGCCGCGGAAGTCGGCCAGGCCCACGTCCTTCAGGTTTACGTCGGTAAGGGTGAAGTCGGGGGCCATGCTGCCGACGGCCGGGAGGTCGCCGCAGGTCTGGATGGGGTCCCCTGCCAGGGTGATTGTCGCCATGGTCTTCTCCTTGCTGTTGGTCTGGTTGGTTTTGGAACGGCGTCAGGCCGGGGGCTCCAGTACCCCGGCCAGGGCGGAACGGTAGTGCTCGATGTCCGTCCGGTCGCGCATCTCGGTGGCGCAGACCAGCAGCGTGTCGCCCAACTCCGGGTAGTCGCCCGCAAGATCATGGCCACCCAGAATGCCCTGTTGCTCCAGTGCCTGCAGCACCGGGGCCACGGGGCGGTCCAGACGCAGCACCGCCTCGTGGAAGCGCGGGCCGGACAATGCCTCGGTCACGCCGGGCAGGTCGGTGAGTGCCTCCACCAGGGCCTGGGTGTGGGCCAGGCAGCAATCGGCCACCCGCTCCAGGCCGTCGGGGCCGAGCAGCGCCAGGTGGATGGTGGCTGCGGTCGCCATCAGGCCTTGGTTGGTGCAGATGTTGGAGGTGGCGCGCCCGCGGCGGATGTGCTGCTCGCGGGCCTGCAGGGTCAGGGTGTAGCCGGTGCGCCCGTCCAGGTCGACGGTGCGGCCTACCAGTCGACCCGGCAGCTGGCGCAGGAGCGATCGCCTGCAGGTGAGAAAGCCGAAACCGGGGCCGCCGGAACTCATGGGGATGCCCAGTGGCTGACCCTCGCCGCAGGCGATGTCGGCACCGTCCCCGGCCCACTCCCCCGGCGGAGCCAGGCGCGCGAGGGCGACCGGGTTGACCACGCCGATGACCAGGGCGCCGCGTGCCCGGGCGGCGCGGGTCAGCTCGTCCACCGGCTCCAGCACGCCGAGGAAGTTGGGCTGGGGCAGCAACAGGGCATCGAAGTCGCCCTCGATGGCGTCCAGTGCCGCAGCCGGCAGGTGCCCCCGGTGGTAGTCGTAGTCGAGTAGCTCGATGGCGATGCGCTGGGGGCCGAGCAGGGTCTCCAACACCCGGCGGTAGAGCGGGTGCAGGGTTCTGGGCACCACCACCCGGTGGGCGGCATCGCGCCGGCCCTGGCGCACCGCCATCAGCGCGGCCTCCGCGGTGGCGGTGGCGCCATCGTAGAGTGAGGCGTTGCTTACGGGCAGGCCGGTGAGCTCCGCCAGCATGGTCTGGAACTCGTAGATGACCTGCAGCGTCCCCTGGGAGGCCTCCGCCTGGTAGGGGGTGTAGGCGCTGTAGAACTCGCCCCGGGCGGCGATCTGCCAGACGGCGGCGGGGATGTGGTGCTCGTAGCACCCCGCCCCCAGGAAGCAGAGCGGTTGCCGGTCCTGGTCGGCCCGGCGGCGGGCGGTGCGCTGGACCGCCATCTCCGGCGCGGCCGGGGGCACCTGTTCCAGCGCCGGCGCCCGCAACCCCTCCGGGATCTCGTCGAAAAGCGCTTCCAGGTCGCGGACGCCGATGGTTTCCAGCATCCGCCGGACTTCCGCCTCGGTATGCGGGATAAAGGGCATGCGCCGCTAGTCCTCGTCGGCCACCAGGTCTTCGTAGTCCTCGGGAGGCAGTAGCGTCTCCAGGTCATCGGCGTCGTCGGGGCGGATGCGCATGATCCAGCCCTCGCCGTAGGGGTCGGTGTTGACCAGCTCGGGGCTGTCCTGCAGTTCAGCATTGGCGTCGATAACCTCGCCGGACACCGGTGCGTAGATGTCGGAGGCGGCCTTTACCGACTCCACCACCGCGCAGGCCTCCTCGGCGTCGTAGTGCCGGCCCACGGTGGGGGTTTCCACAAACACCAGGTCGCCCAGGGCGTTCTGGGCGTGATCGGTGATGCCGATCGTGAGCGTGCCGTCGTCCTCCAGGCGGGTCCATTCGTGGGTGCGGCTGTACTTGAGGGTTTCAGGTACCTGGCTCATGTCTGGGTGATCCCCTTGGTCGTGGTGTGGGTCCGGGGTGGCAGGCCACCCCATGTTGCTCATGTCGGTGTCAGCGAGGCTAACCCGGGCTGTCCACCCGCGGCTTGCCGTTGCGCACGAATGGCGGCCGCACGGGCTCCGCCTCCAGGGCGCGGCCGCGGATCTCTACCCGGAAAGGGCCACGGGCGTCCGCGGCTACCCGCGCCAGGGCGATACCCCGCTGCAGCACCGGTGACCAGCCGCCGCTGGTCACATCGCCTATCGGCGTGCCCGCGGAATCCAGCACCGGGTGTCCGTGGCGGGGGATACCGCGCCCCTGCAGCACCAGCCCCTGGCGGCGCCGGCCGGCGCCGGCAGCGCGCTGCGCTGCCAGGGCGTGGCGACCGATGAAGTCTCGGTCTTCCGGTGACCAGTGAACGGTCCAGCCCAGACCGCACTCCAGGGGGGTGGTGTGCTCGTCCATATCCTGGCCGCTGAGGTTCAGGCCCGCCTCCAGTCGCAGGCTGTCCCGGGCGGCCAGCCCGCAGGGCCGGGCCCCGGCGGCGATCAGCGCATCCCAGGCGGCCCCGGCCTCGCCTCCGGGGAGGATGATCTCGAAGCCGTCCTCTCCGGTGTAGCCGGTGCGGCTGATGAACAGCGGGTCCTGGTCCAGGGCCTCGAAGGGGGGTAGCCCCACCGCCCTGGCAGCGCCGGGCAGTTGTTCGATCAGGTTGGGGGCAGCGGGGCCCTGGAGGGCGATCATGGCCAAGTCGTTGCGGCACTGCGGCCGCAGACCGAAGGCGGCGGTGAGTCGCTCCAGCCAGCCCTGTACCACCTCGCGGGTGGCGGCGTTGGAAACCAGGCGGTAGCGCCCCTCGGCGCGGCGGAAGATGATCAGGTCGTCGATGATGCCGCCGGATTCGTTGAGCAGGCAGCCGTACTGGGCCTTGCCGGGCGGGGCGTTGTCCAGCCGGGCCACGTCTGCGGCCAAAATCAGGCGCAGGGCGTCGCCGGCGGTAGCGCCCTCCAGGTCGGTGATGGCCATGTGGGAGACGTCGAACAGCCCGCAATGCTCGCGCACGGCCCGGTGCTCGGCGAGGGCGGAGCCGAAGTCCATGGGCAACTGCCAGCCAGCGAAATCCACCAGTCGGGCGTCGGCTTGCTGGTGGCGGCGGTAGAGCGGCGTGCGATGCATGGGCTCCCTTGGCGATCTGATCCGGCTGTGCCAGCGGTCGGACCACTATAGCGCCAATTACCGGCGCGGGAACAGGGGGGGGCGGGGTCAGTTCTGCAAGGCCTCGGCGGCCGCGGGCTTCTGGTTGCGCGGGTGTTTGCGCACCGTGCGATTGACCAGGAAGATCACCGGGATCAGGCCCACCGCCACCAGGGTGACCGCCGGCAGGGCGGCACGCTCCCATTGGCCTTCCACCGTGAACTCGAAGATCCGCACCGCCAGCGTATCCCAGCCAAAGGGCCGCAGCAGCAGGGTAGCGGGCATCTCCTTCATTACGTCCACGCCCACCAGCAGGGCGGCGGTGATCAGCCCGGGGCGCAGCACCGGGATGTAGATACGGCGGATAATCTCGCTGTCGCGGGCGCCCAGGCTGCGCGCCGCCTCGCGGAGGCTGGGGCGGATCTGTTCCAGTGCGCTGTCTACGGCGCCGAAGGCCACCGCCATGAAGCGCATCACGTAGGCCAGCACCAGGGCGAAGACACTGCCGGTGAGCAGTTGGCCCCCCAAATCGCCCACCAGCGGCTCGAGCAGGTCCGCCACCCGGTGGTCCAGCCAGGTGAAGACGATCATGATGCCGACGGCCAGCACCGAGCCGGGCAGGGCGTAGCCCAGTGTGGAGGCGCCCACCGCCCGGCGGGTGATGAAGTCCGGCTGGGCCCGGCGGGCATAGGCGAGCATCAGGGCGATGCTGACCGTGACGACGGCAGACACGGCGCCCAGGGTCAGGGTGTTGACCACCAGCTCCAGGTAGCGCTCATTGAAGTCCGCGAGGTAGCCCCAGCCCCAGATCATCAACTGCAACACGGGCAGCAGAAAGCCCAGAAAGAGCACGGTGAAGGCGAACCCGGTGGCGGCCCAGGCGCGCCAGCCATGGAGCTGAATGCGGGTGATCTCGCCGCCCTGGCGCTGGTCAAAGCGGGCCCGTCCGCGGGCCATCTTCTCGGCGGTCAGGCCCAGCAGGATGAACAGCAGCAGCAGCGCTGCCAGCTGGCCGGCAGCCGCCAGGCTGTAATAGCCGAACCAGGCGCGGTAGATGGCGGTGGTGAAGGTCTCGAAGTTGAACACCGAGACGGCGCCGAAGTCGGCCAGCGTTTCCATCAGGGCCAGCGCGGTACCGGCGGCGATGGCGGGGCGCGCCATGGGCAGCGCCACCCGGAAGAAGCTGCCCCAGGCCCCCAGCCCCTGCACCCGGGCCGCCTCTATGGGGGCAGTGCCCTGGCTGAGGAAGGCCGCGCGGCTGAGCATGTAGACGTAGGGGTAGAGCACCAGGCTCATCACCAGGATAAGGCCCGGCGTGGAACGGATGGAGGGCAGACGCAGATCGGAAGAGATGGTCTCGCGGAGAAAGCCCTGCACCGGCCCGGCATACTCGAACAGGCCTACAAAGACGAAGGCCAGCACGTAGGTGGGTACCGCCAGGGGCAGGATCAGTGCCCAGTCAAAGATGTTGCGGCCGGGGAAGTCGCAGCGGGCGGTCAGCCAGGCCAGGCCGACGCCGATGAACAGCACCCCGGAGCCCACCCCGAAGACCAGCAGCAGCGTGTTGGTCAGGATCTCGGCGAGCAGCGTCTCCTGGACGTGCCGCCAGACCTCCATGTCCGGGTTGAACCAGCTGGCCAGCGTCACCGCGATGGGGATGAACAGCAGTGCCCCCATACAGACGGCAAAAAACCGCCAGAACCCGACCCGCCGGAGCGGGTCGAGCAGGCTGGCGGTCAGCCCCCGCGGGGGCGCGTTGCCGGACCAGGCGACGGACATCGGATCAGCGCCAGCCCACCCGGTCCATCAGCATGGCGGCCTGCCGTTGCAGCCGGCCGGCCTCGGAGACGTTGATGTTGTCGGCCTCGAAATCGCCCCATTCGGCGACGATCGGGTCCAGGGCGATGTCGGGGTTGGCCGGGTATTCCATGTTGAGGGCGGCGAAGTCCTCTTGGGCCGCATCGCTGGCCAGCCACTCGATCAGCTTCTGCGCCTGCTCCGGGTTGTTCGCATGGCGGGTGACGCCGGCGCCGGAGACGTTCACATGCACGCCCACGTCATCCTGGTTGGGCCAGAACGGGGCCACCGGGAAATCGGGGTCGTCCTTGAGCACCCGGCCCAAGTAGTAGGTGTTGGTGATGCTTACATCACACTGGCCGGCGGCGATGGCGCGCAGCGTGGAGGTATCGTTGGAGAAGGGGCGGTCGGCGAAGTTGTTCACCCAGCCCTCCAGCACCTCGCGGGTCCGCTCCTCACCGTGGTGGGAGATCATGGTGGCCACCAGTGACTGGTTGTAGACGTGCTGCGAGGTGCGCACGCAGAGGCGGCCCTCCCACTTCGGATCGGCCAGGTCCTCGTAAGTGGACAGCTCCTCCGGGTCCACCCGGTCCGGGGCGTACATGATGGTGCGGGCGCGCACCGACAGGCCGAACCACTGGTCGTCGGGGTCACGCAGGTGTTCCGGGATGGATTCGCGCAGGGGCTCGGAGTCGATGGACTGGAGGACGCCCCGGTCGGCGGCCTGCCAAAGGTTGCCGGCATCCACCGTCATTAGCACGTCGGCAGGGGTACGGCGCCCCTCCTGCTGCAGCCGGGCCAGCAGCGGGCCGGCGCTGTCGGTCACGTACCGCACGTTGATGCCGGTCTCTTCGGTGAACCGGTCGAAGAGCGGTTTGATCAGGTGCTCCTGCCGAGCGGAGTAGACCGTTACGGTGTCGTCGCTGGCCTGGGCGGTGCCTGGCACGGCCAGAGTCGCGGCCAGCGGCAGGGCGAGGGGGGCGGCCAGCAGGCCGGTGAGAAGACGCTTGAGCTTCATGGTGCCACTCCGTGCAGCGAGGATGCTGACCGAGATGATAAGCATTCTCATTGCACTCTGCAAAGTCTTATTCTGTTTGTAGGTTTTAGTTATTCCAATTCAGGAAAGTCATGCTGGCGGAGGGCTTCGTACAGCACCACTGAGACGCTGTTGCCCAGGTTCATGCTCCGGCTCTCCCGGCGCATGGGCAGACGCAGCCGTCGGCCGGGGCTGAAGCGCACCAGATGCTGGCGCAGGCCGCCGGTCTCGCAGCCGAACACCAGCGCATCGCCGGGTTGGTAACGGGCCTGGTGGTAGCCGGTGTGGCCCCGGGTGGACAGGGCCCAGGCACGGCGGGGGCGGAGCCGGCACAGGCAGTCCACCAGGCTGGCGTGCTCCTGGACCCGCGCCCATTCATGGTAGTCCAGCCCGGCCCGGCGCAGGCGGGTATCATCCAGCTCGAACCCCAACGGGTGGATCAGGTGCAGGTGGGCACCGGTATTGGCGGCCAGCCGGATGATATTGCCGGTGTTGCCCGGGATCTCCGGTTCGACCAGGACGATATGGAACATGCGGGGGTTATTGCTCCTGGCGGCCGCCGGGCCGGAGCAGCAGGTTTTCCACGGCCTCGCGGGTGGAGATGCGGCCGGTCAGGCGCAGGTAGGCCTGCTCGCAGATGGGCATCTCCACGCCGTGGCGGACCGCCAGCCGGTGCAGCTCTTCGGCGGTGCGCACGCCCTCCACGGTGCCGATGGCGTTGATGGCGGCTTCCAGCTCCTCGCCCCGGCCCAGGGCAAGCCCGAGGCGGCGGTTGCGGGACTGGTCATCGGTGCAGGTCAGGATTAGGTCGCCCATGCCGGCGAGGCCGGTGAGGGTGTCCGGCTCAGCGCCCAGGGCCTCGCCCAGGCGGCGGGTCTCGGCCAGCCCGCGGGTGATGAGCGCCGCCCGGGCGTTGGCGCCAAAGCCCAGCCCGTCGGCTACCCCGGTGGCGATGGCCAGGACGTTCTTGACGGCGCCGCCCAGCTGCACGCCCACCAGGTCGGTGCTGACGTACACGCGGAAACGCTCGTAACGAAAGGCCGCGGCCAGGTCGTCGGCGAACCGACTGTCTTTGGCGGCCACGGTGACGGCGGTGGGCAGGCCGCGCCCCACCTCCCCGGCGAAGCTGGGGCCGGAGAGCACCGCCAGCGGCGGGAGCGGCGAAAGCACCCGCTCGGCCACCTGGCTGAGCAGGCCGCCGGAAGCGGCGTCCAGCCCCTTAGTGGCCCAGGCGATCCGGTGCTCGGCTCGCAGCGACGGGGCGAGGGTGTGCAGGGTGTCCTCGAAGGCGCGGCTGGGCACGACCAGCATCAGGTCGTCGCACGCGGCGAGCAGGGTGTTGAGGTCCGGCTCCGGTTGCACCGGGTCCGGCAGGGGGCAGTCCGGCAGGTTGCGGCGGTTGACCCGGTCNCGGGCCATGGCCGCCAGGTTGGTGGCGTCACGCCCCCAGAGCCGGACCGGCTGGCCGGCGTGACCGGCAGCGATGGCCAGCGCCGTACCCCAGGCGCCGGCGCCGATAATGCCCAGTGGCCTGCTCATGGCCTGCCCTCCGGCGGTTACTGCTGGGAGCCCTGCCCTTGTTGGGCCTGGCTGGCCGCGGTTTGCTCGCCCTGCTGCTCCGCCTTGCGCTGTTCCGCCGCCTTGGCCAGGCGCTGCTGGTACAGGGCGTCGAAGTTGACCGGTTGCAGCATCATGGCGGGGAAGCCGCCCTGGGTCACCAGGCTGTTGACCTGCTCGCGCACGTAGGGGAAGAGCTGGGCGGGGCAGTAGGCGCCGAGCAGCCCGTTGCGTGCCCCGTCCTCAAAGCCGCTGATCTGGAAGACCCCGGCCTGGGTGACCTCGCACAGGTAGGCCGTCTTTTCGCCCTGCTTGGCCGTGACCGTAACAGTAAGCGCAACCTCGTAGTGGTTCTCCTGCAGCGAGCGGGTCTTGCTGCTGAGGTCGACGTTGATCTGGGGCTTCCATTCGCCGGTGAACACCTCCGGGCTGTTCGGGGTCTCCAGCGATACGTCCTTCAGGTACAGCTTGGCGATCTGGAATTGCTGCTGGGCCTTGTCGCCCTGGGCGGCGCCCTGACCGTTGCCTTGGGGTTGTTCCTCTGCCATCTCTGCCTGCTCCGTGATGTCTTTGCCGTGATTGTGCAGCGCGCGGGAAGGGTCAGCCCTTCGCCTTCTTGGTCTTGCCGCGTTCCATGGGGTAGCCCGCGCCCTCCCAGCCGCTCAGGCCGGTCTTGAGCTGGTAGACGGTCTGGAAGCCCGCCTTGGCCAGCCGGCGCGCCGTCTTGTTAGCCTGCAGCCCAGTGGCATCATAGACGATCAGCGGCTGGTCCTGGTGGTTGCGACGCAGCTTGTCCAGCAGTTGCTCCACCTCGGTGGAGGGCATGTTGAACGCCCCCGGCAGGTGGGACTTGCGGTACTCGGCGTTGTTGCGGATGTCCACGAACAGCGCGTTTTCGCGGTTGTAGAGCTGGGTGGCGACTTCCGGTGTGACCGTCTTGACGCCACTGCTGAAGTGGTAGATCTCGGCGCCGATCCAGTAGCCCAGGATGAGCATGAACGCCAGCACCAGCATCCAGTTGTCGGTGATGAATTCCAGCAACTGCTCCATGAAAGGTCCCGTTTTTGTTCGACCGGTTACGCGGACGGCAGCCCCGCTGGCCGGCGCTGCGGCGCCTTGCGGAGTGCCAAGTGGGCGGCCATGATACCAGCCTCCTGTTCACCGCGCAGTGCCCTTTGCCCACGACCGGAAAGTCCATGCCCAGAGCGCCTCTCATTACCCTGTTGTTGTTGCTGACCCTGGTTTCATGGCCGGCGGTTGCCGTCGAAGGCGACTACGCCGACACCGAGGCGGAACTGGAGGCCGTGCGCGAGCGTATCGAGTCCGTGCGCCAGTCCCTGGCGGAGGACGAATCCGAGCGGGACGAGGCGGAGGCTGCCCTGGAAGAGAGCGACCGGCGAGTGGAGCGGGCCGCCAGGGCCCTGCGCGCCGCTCAGCAGGAGCGCAGCGAGCTGGCGGCGCGGGTCGCGGACCTGGAGGCGGAGATGGCCGAGCGTGACGAGGCGCTGCAGGCTCAACGCCAGCGCCTGGCGCAACAGCTGCGGGCGGTCTGGCAGGGTGGGCGCGATGCCGGCCTGCGTGTGCTGCTCAACCAGGAGGACCCCTCCGCATTGCAGCGGCTGCTGGCCTATCATGGGCGCCTGGATGCCGCGCGCCGCGCCGAGCTGGTGAACATCATCGACGAGTTGGAGCGCCTGCAGGCGCTGGAAACCGAGCTGGAGGAGGAGGCCGCCGCCCTGGCCCGCGCCGAAGACGAGGCCGAGGCCCGCCGCGACGAGCTGGCGCAGGAGCGGGCGCAGCAGCGCGAACGGCTGCAGGCGCTGG
>SL_3KL_010_SEDDRAFT_10006361_pt1 | contig 10558 bp, 10 predicted proteins | sample SodLakKL_010_SED_2_FD_10381 | JGI IMG/M metagenome (IMG submission 10381)
TATGGTGTCGCAATCGATGAACTGCGGCTGCTTTCCCGTTCTGTATTCGTTATTAACGAAGCCGGAGAAATCACGTATTCCGAAATCGTACCTGAAGTATCAGAGCATCCGGACTACGAAAAAGCGATTGAAGCATTAAAACAGGCGTAAATTCTCCTTTTTTCGAATAGCTTTGAAAAAGTTCGTTGTTGATAGGCGGAGGAAATATCTCTTCCGGCAGGGGCAGAAGCTGCAAAGAAGTCTTAAAAAATAGAAGATCACCTGTAAAAGGAGCCTGGAGAATGTTTTCTCCGGGCTCCTTTTTTTCATGCTTTCCTTTAATGGGAATCTCCAGCTACTGAACGGTTCTGTTATTAGTACGTTTCAGAGGCTTTTCAAAATTCAGGCTGCTTTCTTTTGCAGATTCTTTACTGCACAGGAAAGTATCATCTGTGTGGATACTTCTCCCGGGATCCTGTAATTACCTCCTGCTCCTCTCTGCCTGTCCTTCGGTTCAATCCCTTTTTCACAAATGGTCTTTCCCCATTCTTTTACGTCCCTGGTGCAGGTACGATCGTTGCTAACCAGAAGCCGAGAATCACAACAGAAGAGCTGACAAACATAATCAGCATCCAAGTCAGCGTCTGACGGTGGAAGACGTGCTTAATATCTTTCAGCAGCACACGTACGGATGGAAGGCGGCTCATTTTCAGCATGACGAGTTCAAGCGCAAGTAAAATCGTTGTTGCAGCAGCGGAAACCATGCAGAACGGGCAGATCGCTTCGATCACGAACAACTGCAGATAAACGAAAAATGCAGATGAGAAAACGCCTGCGATCGTAATCGGTGTAAGTACTTTCAGAACGAGCGGATGCTTCGTGTGGTACCAGAGGCCGGCAAACAAAAGTACGGTTAAATAATAGAACGCACCGAGCATCGCTAAAGGAATACCCATGACATAGGCCCATTCACTCGTCATAACGGCCCACGGAGTCCCCGTTACGTCAAACCCTGCCGGCAGCGGCAGTACCCAAAAATGAATACCTGTCAGAAAAACACTGACAGCCCAGCCGATTGCAGCAACAGCTGTAAAGATTCCGAACAGTTTCGGAACAGCTTTTCCGTAGGCAAACCCTTTATCAGCGGAAGAGCTGTCGCTGTTTTTCTCTTCAAACCAAATTCGTTCCTGTACCATTTCACTCATTGTGTCATTCCTCCTTGTTATATACCTTGCGGGGTATCTATAACGTAGTTTAATATACCCCTTTGGGTATGTCAACCCCTTCTTTTTATTTGGCTCTGTTTAAGCTTCGTATTGTTTTGAAAGTCGCCTGCGGCTATCCTTTTGCGCGGGAGGATGTGCGCACTTCCGCAGCGTCTCTGGCGTGGCATCGGTTCTACGAAATAAAGCACAGCGTTCATGAAAAGCAGAAACATTTCTTTTTCCATGAAGAAAAAACGAAGCGGAAACCGGCCCGTGGGAAAAAGGAGATGGGAGGGCAGGGCGAAGTCCACCTGAAAATTTCCTCCACGGCTGGCAGATTCCCTTAAGCTATCATTAAACCCGAATGGTCAGTTTTCCCTATTCGCTTAGATTTTGCTTTTCATTCAGTGAAGCGGTGAGGAGGGGAGTATGCAGGTAATACCATTTATGAATAGATTTACGACTTGTTCACAGCCAACAGAAAATGTTTAGAAAGTTATAAAGTACCCCAAACTTTCAGCTGGAAGAAAAACGTGTTATCCTTTATCGTTGGAATAGACAGCAGAGAAATGAGGGATAGAGATGGAAGAGTCGACAAACACTGAAAAATATCACCACGTACTGGATCAGGGAGCGGAACTTCTCCAAAATGAAGAAGACAGCCTGTACCTGGAAGCTCTAGGCAGTATGGGAGAAATATTATTTCAGCAGGAAATTCCGGAAAGTTTCAGCAGTGATTCAAAGAAAAAATTGACGGAATTAATGACACAGCTTCCTTCGGAGGTTCATCGGGAAGAAATCCGCCGTGCGGTTCAGCTGGCAGTGCTCAAAGGCATGAAGGAAGCTACGCAGCCCCACCACGCCCTTACACCGGATGCGGTGGCTCTGTTTATCGGGTATTTACTGGATAAAATACTCACAAAAGAAACAGAAGACCCNCTTGTGATTTTTGACCCGGCAGCAGGAGCAGGGAATCTCATGACAGCCGCTTTGAATCAGCTTTCCAAAAATGCTCATTTTATCGGAGCAGAACCGGACGAAACGCTGCTTAAGCTCGCTTATGTCAATGCCAATCTGCAGGAGCATTCAGTGGATTTGTTCCATCAGGACAGTGTTGCCTCCCCTGCAGTTGATAATCTGCACGCTGTTGTTTCTGATTTACCGGCAGGCTACTATCCGAACGATAAAACAGCGTCAGATTTTAAGACAGCGGCAGAATCCGGACATACGTATGTGCACCATCTGCTTATTGAAAAAAGTCTGCAGCATGTCCGGGAAGGTGGTTTTTTAATTTTCCTTATTCCAAACGGAATGTTTCAGTCGGAACAGGCAGACAAACTGCAGGAAATGCTGAAGCAGAAAGCGGATATTTATTCGGTGCTGCAGCTCCCCCAGACAATGTTTAAGTCCAGGGAAGCGGGGAAAAGTATTCTCATACTACGCCGCAAGAAACCGGGGATCGTTCCACCGAAACAGGCACTGCTTGCGGAACTCCCTTCGTTTACGAGAGAAGCGGCACTTGCCGATATGATGCAGCGGATTTCTGCATGGTTCGATGAACATTTGTAGGGGCTAAAATATTCCATCTGTTTCAATGATTGACGTTGAATACGATTACAACATCTTTATAATTCTGAAAACGCTGCTATATAAGGATTTTTTATGTTTTCTGTGTTATAGTTGGTTTTATAAAAGTGATAATACAGATATTGTGTAAAGATGATTCATCTCAGTATGCGCAATATAAAGGAGCGGTGAACAGAATGGCTAAAATAATGGCGATTAATGCCGGCAGTTCTTCCCTGAAGTTTCAGCTGCTGGAGATGCCTGAAGAAAAGGTCGTAACAAAGGGTCTGGTGGAACGGATTGGAATGAACGATGCCGTTTTTGCGATTGAAGTAAATGGAGAAAAGAAAAAGGAAACTCTGGAAATCACGGATCATGCCCAGGCGGTAAAGATTCTTCTGGATAAACTGACACGGTATCACATTATCGAGTCACTGAACGAAATAGAAGGGATCGGCCACCGTGTGGTTCACGGCGGGGAAAAATTTAACGATTCTGTATTAATTACAGACGAAGTAATTGACGGTATCGAAGAAGTTTCGGAACTTGCCCCGCTTCACAACCCGGCTAATCTGACCGGTATCCGTGCTTTTAAAGAAGTGCTGCCGGATGTTCCGGCAGTAGCGGTATTTGATACGGCATTTCACCAGACAATGCCGGAGGAGTCCTATTTGTACAGTCTTCCGTACGAGTATTACGAAAAGTACGGGATCCGGAAATACGGATTTCACGGAACATCCCATAAGTATGTTTCCGAAAGGGCGGCGGAGCTGTTGAACCGGCCTGTGGAAAATCTTCGTCTCATTTCGTGTCATCTCGGCAATGGGGCTTCTATCGCTGCGATTGAAGGCGGCAAGTCAATTGATACCTCTATGGGCTTTACACCACTGGCTGGGGTGACGATGGGCACTCGTTCCGGAAATATCGATCCGGCCCTTATTCCATATATTATGGAGAAGGCGGACCTTTCAGCAGAAGAAGTAATGGATGTGCTGAATAAGCGGAGCGGTATGCTGGCTCTTTCCGGATTTTCCAGTGATCTTCGGGACATCGAAGAACAGGCGTCAGACGGCAATGAACGAGCCCGTCTTGCACTGGAAGTGTTCACTTCCCGTATTCACAAATATATCGGTTCCTATGCTGCCCGTATGCACGGACTGGATGCAGTTGTATTTACGGCAGGAATTGGGGAAAACAGTGACGTAATACGTGCTCAGGTACTGAAAGGTCTCGAATTTATGGGGATCTACTGGGACCCGGCACTTAATAAAATTCGCGGACAGGAAGCGTTTATTAACTATCCGCATTCTCCGGTGAAAGTGATTGTTATCCCGACGAACGAAGAAGTAGTAATTGCCCGTGACACAATGCGTCTTGGCAGCCACTGATAAAAAATTATCAGCTGAAAAGGCCTCCTCAAAATGAGGAGGCCTTTTCCAGTGTGTATAAAGAAGCAATTGTTAATCCTGGTTATCAGGCGTCGTTGCCGGCTCCAGGCTGTTCTGTTTCAGTACGTACAATTAAAACGTCACAGGCAGCGTGGCGTGTAATGTGCTCGGAAACACTCCCGATGAGAAAACGCTCTACAGCGTTAAGCCCGGTGGCACCGGTTACAATTAAATCCACGTTATGTTTTTTTGCAACGTCCTTTGCAATTTTCACTTTCGGGGAACCATAGTCAAGCACGAGCGTGACATCTGTTACACCTTCTTTTTCAGCAAGGCCTTTATACTCATTGAGCATATCTTTGGCATACTGCTCTGCCTCTGAAAAAATTGTTCTGTCGTAATGCTCTACTGATGCGAAAGTACGAGTGTCGACGATGTGGGTTAAAAGCAGTTTTGCTTCATGGTCTTTTGCCATAAGAGCAGCTTTCCGGAATGCTCTTTTTGCTTCATCGGAACCATCGACTGCAACTAGAATTGTGTTATAACGGATAGACAAGACGATCTCCTCCCCATAATTACAATTTGATCTCCTAAATGTATAATTAGGAAATCCTTCTACATACTATTATCCCATAATTATGAAAATTAAACTAGTGTTATTTTCCAGCTCAGAGTATATCAGTTGAGAACGAAGGCTCTTTATATCACAATATGTATTAGAAAGCTAACTTGTAAAGGTGGGAATGTCCGTGCGTCATGCGATTATTACAGCCGGGACAAAGGGGTTGGGGAAAAAGGTGACAGATGCCCTTCTGGAGAAAGGGTATTCTGTCACAGTCAACTACCGGTCCGATGAAAAAACAAAAGATGAGAGAAAAGAGGAATGGGCATTTTTCGAAGACAGAGTCCAGTTTGTGCAGGGGGACGTTCAAAACAAAAAAGACTTGGAGCGTCTGTCCGAAGCGGCTGTTTCACGTTTCGGAAGAATCGATCTCCTGATTCTTAATGCCGGACCGTATATTTTTGAGCGGAAGGCGCTTGCTGATTATGAGGAGGCGGAATGGCACAGTATGATTAATGGCAATTTAAATGCTGCTTTTTATATGCTTAAGCTTGTAGTGCCTATTATGCGTAAACAGCAGTTCGGCCGTATTGTTACGTTTGGTTTTCAGGGAGCGGATCATTCACCGGGGTGGCTCTTCAGGGCTGCATTTGCCGCTTCCAAGGCGGGGCTTGCTTCTTTGACGAAATCTGTTTCCATTGAAGAAGCTCCAAACGGAATTACTGCAAATATGGTATGTCCGGGGGAGATTCTCGGAGAGATGAAAGAGGGAAGTATAGCAGATTCCAAAAAGCTTCCTGATGATCGCACGCCGGTGGGGAGATCCGGCACGGGGGAGGATATTGCGAGGACTGTGCTCTTTCTTACAGCTGATGATGCTGACATGATTACTGGAAGTGTTGTGGAAGTGACTGGAGGAATGGACGTTCTTCATAAACATCGTTCCTGATCTACGTGACGAGTCAATGAATCCCCCTCCGCAGAAATGAAGGCTTGTTTCATTCAGCGGGGGGATTAAGTCTGTTGTTTGGATATAACCAGTTTTATTTTCCGGATGGAATAACCTGGAGCTCTTTTGGAAAAGCGGTTAAAATATGACTGCCATCTGCTGTTACATGCAGGTCGTCCTCGATTCTTACACCAAATTGCCCTGGGAGGTAAATTCCCGGCTCAATGGTAAAAGCCATTCCTTCTTCCAGAATGCGGGTATTTTCTTTATTCATCGAGGGCAGCTCGTGAACTTCTATACCGATGCCGTGACCGATCCGATGGGGGAAAAAGTCGCCGAATCCGGCTTCCTCGATCACGTCCCGTGCCGCTTTGTCGAGCTTCCCGACAGCCGTTCCCGGTCTTGCGAGAGCAAGGGCTGCCTGCTGTGCCTCAAGCACGGTATTGTAGACGGTGCGCTGTTTTTCCGTCACGTGATCGAAAAAGACCGTTCTTGTAATATCGGAGGCGTACCCGTGCCGGATGACCCCAAGATCAAACAGGACGCTGTCTCCTTTTTGAAGTGTTCTGGAGCCGGGGTTTCCGTGTGGATCGCCGCCTTTTTCACCGAACAACACCATCGTCGAAAAAGACATTTCTCTGATGCCGCGTCGCTTCATCTCATATTCCACAGCTGCTACAACTTCCATTTCCGTAACGCCTTCTTTCAGATGGGCGATACCGGTTTCGATTCCGATGTCGGCAAAAGCAGCGGCTTCCTGCATAATGTGCAGTTCCTCCGTATCTTTGATAAGTCGCTGCTCCAGAAGCAGGGCGTCTGCCTGGGCAAATTCTGCCTGTGGAACAGTTTCCTTCCACTTTTCGAGGCGCGCCCAGGAAATGGAGGATTCCAGAGCGATTTTGCGGGTAGGGATACTGGCCTCCTGCAGATACTCCCCGATTTTCACCCACGGATCTTCGGAGTCGGTATACCCGATTACCGGACCGTCCGTAAACACTTCTTTGATTTGATTAACTTCCATTGAAGGACAAACGACAGCGGTGCCTCCGTTTTTGAAAACAAGGGCTCCGAGAAGTCTTTCGTGGGGATCGGCATCAAACCCTGTCAGATAAAACACGTTCGGCCGTGTCTGGACCATTAAAATATCCCAGTCAGCGGCACTCATATACTCCTGAATCGATTGTATGCGGGGCATTGATAAACTCCTTTCAGATTGGCAGTTACGGCTATCATATCATAAACCTATGCATATCTGACTGGCAAACAGGGTAAGGGAAATTGTGAATATTATTTACAGAAGGAGTGGGAAAGTCATGAAAGTATCCTATCACGGACATTCTGTCGTCAAAATCGAAACAAACGGTACGAATATTTTTATTGATCCTTTTATAACAGGTAATGAAACAACAGACTTGAAAGCGGATGACACAAAAGCTGATGTAATTCTTCTTACACATGGTCACAATGATCACGTTGGTGATACGGTGGAAATGGCCAAGCGGAACGATGCACTCGTTGTAGCACCTTTCGAACTGGCCACATACCTTGGATTCCAGGGAGTGAATGCTCATCCGATGCACATCGGTGGAAAACACGAATTTGCTTTTGGCCGTGTAGAGCTGACACAGGCATTCCACGGTTCTGCCTACACAGAAGAAGAAAATCAGCGCATCGTGTACACAGGCATGCCTGCCGGTATCGTCTTTTCAGCAGAAGGTAAAACAATTTATCATGCCGGAGATACCGGCCTGTTTTCCGATCTCAAGCTGATCGGCGAGAAGCATAATATTGATCTTGCATTCCTCCCGATCGGGGATAACTTTACGATGGGACCGGAAGACGCCGCCCTCGCTGCGGAATGGGTGAAAGCAGATAAAGTTGTACCAATCCACTTCAATACGTTCCCTGTCATTGAACAGGATCCGCAGGCTTTTGTTGATTCGCTCAAAAACACCGAAGGAATCGCCATGAAAGCAGGGGATGAACTGAACTTGTAAGAAACTGAAAAAGCTTCCCGGTTATTTCCCGGGAAGCTTTTTTGCTGAGTCAGGGCATAGGGTCATCAGGAAATGGAGAATCATTGTTTTCAAGTGAGTAAAGTACTTCCTCACTGTATCTGTGGGCGGCAGAAACTGTTTCATCTTCCTCCTCGGCATATTTCTCCTGAAGGAGCGGGTACAGCTCCTCCCAGATGACAGTGCGTGCGACATGGTCCCTGTCAAATTCCATAAAAAACTCTTCCAGTGTCATATCGAGGCCGTCTGCCATGCCGCGTATGGAAGCCGGGGTGTTTGTTTCGTACAGCTCGATCTGATAGGAAGCTTCTTCTTCGATCATTTCTTCGGATACTTCCACACCGTAATATTCTTTTGCGTAGGAACGCCATTCTTTTTCAAACCGCATACGTTCCCTCGCAAGATCGAGCATATCATCTGTAGTCCAGTTTTCGTTATATTCGTGCATCTGAATATAATAACGGATGAACCATTTTTCCAGGTTCTCCCGCTCATAAGTAAATAGAGGTGCTGCCTCCTGAAAAACTTCAAGTGCTTCTTCGGTCATGGAGGCGTAATGAGCAGCCGTAAAGCTGACTTCCTGTTCCCCGAAAATCAGTTCTACGGTGTCATCTTCATCTGCGTTAACTGGTTCGGATGGGTTTTCCCCGCTGCAGGCGGCAGCAAAAAGGAAAGCGAAAAAAGCAGTCAGCAGGAGCAGGGACGGCTGGTGCATCATACTAACCCTCCTGTCATCGTGTGTTTATATTTACTCATTATACCCTTTTTGGAGGGCAAATATCGGCAAATATATAATTGATTGTAAAAATCTCAATTTTTCTGTGCCGACTGTCTGTTTCCGACCTCTGAAGGGCAGACGGAAGCTACTTGAAGTATACGTTTCAACCCCGTATACTTGTGTTAGTACAGAAGGCTCAAGGAAGGATGAACAGTTTATGAAAAAGGATGTGTCCCCTTACTATGACAAAGCACGAGCAGATATTACAGTTTATAAGATCACTGGAAGTAGGGTATAAAATATCCGTCCGGCACATAGCGAAAGAGCTTCACGTGAGTGAAGGAACGGCTTATCGTGCGATTAAAGATGCAGAGAATCAAGGGCTCGTCAGTACAATAGAACGGGTAGGTACGATCCGGATAGAAAAGAAGCAGAAAGACAACATCGAAAAACTGACATTTGCGGAAGTAGTAAAAATTGTAGAGGGAACCGTACTCGGCGGACGCAATGGATTATATAAAACATTGAATAAATTTGTTATCGGGGCGATGAAGGCAGAAGCTATGATGCGTTACGTGGAAGCCGGCAACCTGCTTATCGTCGGAAACAGGGAGCAGGTGCACCGGATGGCTCTGGAGGAAGGCTCGGCCGTACTCATCACCGGCGGGTTTGATGCAAGGGAGGAAGTAAAGCAGCTTGCTGATGAAAGAAACCTTCCAGTCATTTCAACCTCCTACGATACTTTTACAGTTGCCACTATGATTAACCGGGCGATTTATGACCAGCTGATAAAAAAAGAAATAATATCGGTGGAAGATATTTTAATTCCTCTTGAAAGGACAGATCACCTGACGACTAATAACACGGTGGAAAAATACCAGTCGCTGAATCACCAGACCGGGCACAGCCGTTATCCGGTTATGGACGAGGACGGAAAGCTGCAGGGGATGGTAACAGCAAAAGACGTGATGGGATCCAGTCCGTTCACAGAAATTGAGAAAGTAATGACAAAGCATCCGATAACCGTTACAAGACAAACGTCTGTTGCTTCTGCTGCTCACATGATGGTGTGGGAAGGTATTGAGATGCTGCCGGTTATCGATTCATCCCGGCAGCTGATTGGTGTCATCAGCCGGCAGGATGTGCTGAAAGCTCTGCAGATGATTCAGCGACAGCCTCATATCGGAGACACGATTGAAGATCTTGTAACGCGTCATCTGGAGGATAAATCAGAGGGGCGCAAAGCACATTATCAGCTGGAAGTGACGCCGCAGATGACCAGCCATCTCGGGACGATCTCCTACGGGGTTGTGACGACGATTGTAACTGAATCTGCGAGCCGGGTGCTCCGAAAATATAAAAAAGGGGACTTGGTGGTGGAAAATCTGACTCTCTTCTTCATGAAGCCGGTACAGATTGACGCTATTATCCATATTTATCCACACGTTCTGGAAGTGGGGCGGAAATTCGGTAAAGTCGATGTGGAGCTTTACTATGATGACCAGATCGTAGGCAAGGCAATGCTTATGGCCCAACTGATTGACCGGTAACATCTGAGGGTAAACTATTTTAATCATTGGGGCTTCTTCCCGGGAGGTACGCAGCCCGCAGAATAATGATTGAAGGGAGACGACTTAATGAACACATTCAGGCCCGTCACCTGAAAGGGACGGGCCGGGTGCTATTTTTCTTTTCTTTCCTGAAGAGCAAGCGGTTTGAAATGCTGATGCCGCCTAATACCGAAGTACAGGTTCACACCTCCGAGAACGAGGAAAATAAGACCGACGACTGCAGCGGTAGTTGTCTGAAGGTTTATATAGCTGTTCACGCCGAACGTAATGATAAAAATGCTCAGGGCTATCGTTGCCTTTGCACTGTAAAGCTCTCTCTCCCCGGGGCCTTTTGTCCGGAGCTGAAGCACCTTGAAGTAGACGAACAGGACGAGGGAAGCGACTAAAAATACCGGAAAAATAACCATTATGTATACTCCTTTATAATTGATAGATCACGGTCTAATTGTAGCGGAGTCTTTATCATGGTGCAACCGAAGGAATTAATGGAGGGGAAAGAATGTCAGATGAAATAATGGAGAACATATGGAGGGCGGTCTCCGATTTTGAAACAATAATAATTCACCGCCATGTCCGACCGGATCCGGACGCCGTAGGCTCGCAGG
>SL_3KL_010_SEDDRAFT_10006362_pt1 | contig 10558 bp, 12 predicted proteins | sample SodLakKL_010_SED_2_FD_10381 | JGI IMG/M metagenome (IMG submission 10381)
GAAAACGCCTTCGGATTTGAGGGCTACGCGAATATTGATGTTGGCGGGTCTGTTCCGTTCCAGCACTCCGGAGTGTGGGAGGGTTCTGGCGAGTTCGTTACGCGAGATATGGATGCGGTTATTAGGGCTTACCATCCGGAGGACGCAATCAGTTGGTTATTGCAGCAGCCTGATCTTACTGTCGGTGAGAGGGCTGAAGTTCTTCAGGCCGTAGAAGAATTGGGCTTACAGGGATTATTCCAGCACTTGTCCGGAGGGGGACAATGAGTGGTGTTACTGATTTTCTTACCGGGTTCCTAATCCCGTATCTCCAAAAGAATACGAATGCGCCGCAAGCTCTCCGGGAACGGTACCAATTGGGGCCGCCCGATGACCCCGCGCCGCTAGTGCAGCCGCTCATGCGCGGTATGATTGACGCCACTAGCGTGCTCCCTAACGCTTCTCGTGCTTTTGGCCGTACGCAGGGTGATTTGTCTCGGTTCCCGGCAGAATTGGTCGGCAATTATGATCCGGACCTAATGTTTATGGACATGGCTGCGGAGCAGCAGCCTGATCGTGTTAGGGAGTTGATGAGGGGGAGTCCGGCGGATGCGTGGCGTTCTGGCGCGTCGCCGGGTGAGATGGCGATGGGGTTCGCTGGCGGGTTCGGGCAGGGTATTGGCTTGGGTTTGGACGCCTTGACGCCGGGGCCTGGGGACGCACCGACGGCAGCGCGTGTTATTGGGCAGTTGGCTCCTGCGGCTGCAACGTTGTTGCCGTGGGGGTTCTTTTTGCGGCCGGAGCGGATGGCGCCCTATCGGGCGTTCGCTAGGAGCTTCGTGGATTCTCCCGTTGCTTCTGCGCGTCCGGCTAATGAGTTCTTGGCTAGGCTGGCACGTGGTGACGCCGGGATTGATGTTGTTGAGTCCGGCAACCGAATTGCGATAAGGACGAATAATGGTGGCTTTATAGCCCTTGGCGCGCCGGAGGACGGTAGGCAACTAACAATGGCTTTAAGCAGCAGGGTTTTGCCAGATACTTATGAGATTGGAGCGATTCTTGAGGCCGCCGATGCGGTCGGCCTTCCGGTTCACTTAGGTATCCGCAGTCTTCCCGTTGACGAGACCCTGATGAGGAACTTGCGGACGCTTGGCTTTACGGATGTTGATACTTTTGCTGAGGGGAGAATGGTTAGGCAGCCGTTCAGTGCGGACAACTCGGTTCGGTTATCGCAGGCTGAGGCGCGTTTCCCGGATCAGGCGGAGGGCGCGAATCGTGTTTATCAGGCAGATGAAGCGCTACGCCCACCTGGGCGGGGCATTGATGATGCCGAGCTTGCTGCCGCTCGCGCCGGGTACCAGCCGCATGATGTTATTAATTGGGATGATGTAGTTCGTGCCTCGTCCTTAGACACTGAGACGCGGCGCATGGCGCTCGCAGAAATCGGGCGACCCGGCATTAATGACACCGTCAGGGAAAGCTTGTTGCGGGACATCTTCCCCAACGATTACTTCCCAGATACGCCCAGCGGTCAGCGGCTTGAGGGGTGGTTCGATAGGGTGAATCGCTCGATCCAGGAGAAGCCGGAGCTTGCGGAGTCGCTAACGCGCTCAATAGATAACCTGCAACATCTCGGTATGGTCTCCGAGGTCGGCGTAGATGGGCTTCTCAATATTGCGCGAGGCGTGGAGCGCACCCCGCGGGGATACGCTGAGTTTGTGGAGTCGTTCAAGAGGGCCTTCGGTAGCCAGATTCCGCCAGAGGTTATTGAGGACGGCTTGCGCCTACTCCTGTGGTGACGTATGATTTGGCATGGCTGAATACGAGTTCGTTCCACTGTACGACAAGGTAGTCATTAAGCCCGAGGAAACGAAGAACGTGACGAAGGGCGGCATCGTCATTCCCGAGGGTGCCGAAGAGCGCACGCAGAGGGGGCACGTGGTGGCCGCTGGGCCTGGTCGCCTAACGAACGATGGCGAGTATTCGGGTCTCGCTGTCGGTGAGGGTGATTACGTGATTTACGCCAAGTATGGCGGGACGGAAATCAAGACTGATGACGGCGAGACGTTCATTATTCTTAGCGAGCGGGACATTCATGTAGTCCTTGAGAAGTATGATGAATAAGGACGTTTACCTTCAGATTCGTATTGATAAGGAATTGAAGGCCGCCGCGCAAGAGCGCGCTTTGGCCGAGGGCGTTACGTTATCTAGCGTGATTAGGGAGTACCTGGAGGAATATGCAGGAACTGACGAGTTCGACAGCGACGAAGATTTCAGCATTTCTGATTCAGCACTTGGGCGAATTCCTGAAGTTGAATGATTGGGAAATCGCGGTAGAGTTCGAGCAGATGGACAGGTTGAATAATGGCGCCACCATGTACGGGAAGGCTGGCGTTGATTACGCGCACCGTCGGGGATTGTTGGTTTTGGACCCGACACGGCATAATGACAACGTTGCTGAGTTCGTAGATACGGTGCGTCATGAACTTCTCCACTTAACTCACTTCATGTGGTTCCGGTACGAGAAGTTCGTTACTGAGGCGATGCCGGAGAATCTGGTGGATTTCATGCGGTCTCACTTCGATGACGCCTGCGAAGAGCACGTGTCACAGTGGGAACGGTTCTTGGATACTATCGGGTATTCGGTGGAGGATATCGTAGATATGTTGGTGTCGGATGGTGTAATCTCTGAGTAGGGCGAGGGTAGCCCTGTTCGGTTCCTCCTTGTGGGTGGCCTCCCGTGGTGTGGTGCGCGGGAGGCCTAATTATTGTGGTATAACGGGGTTATGCGTGTAGATAGGGCAATTGAGAAAGTTGAGGATTCTTTCGGGAGCGTTGAGGATTTCGCTTGGACGCTATTGACGGACTTCCCCGAGGTCGTTAAGGGGGATTATAACCTTCAGACTATCTCTGGCCGGTTGAAGCTCCCGCCGGATGTGGTCGCTAAGACGTTAAACAGTCCCGCGTTTCGCGCCGTAATGAGCCGTTTGATTGTCGCGCGGGAGTATAGTGTGTTTGACGAGATCAAGCACGTGAAAACAATCAAAAATGATGCCATCAGCCAATCCAAGAACATCTCTACTCGAATCGCCGCCAGAGAGCATTTGGCTCGCCTGGAGGGGCGACCTCTCAATAGACAAGAGGAAAACGTCACTGTTCCAATCCAGATCAACTTCGGTAGCTTACCCGGTGACGTGGCGGGACATCCAGAGATTACGATTGAGGGTCAGAGATACGAGGGCGCCAAAGCGGGACAATTACCACCTGAAGGCGCTCGCCGAAAATATACTGAGAAGCACTCAGACAAACCCCTCGTTAGGGGAATCTCTCGTGGTGATGAACTTGATTTCTACAGCGATGAAAGTCCGTACTCGGGAGAAGGCGCTGCTCGGGGAGTGAAAGAGGACGAGGATGAGTGAGTTTATGCCTTTCATGGCTTATACTGTGTGGCATGGCTCGCGCTAAGGCCGGAAATCGTCGTGTTATTAATCTTTCGTTGCCCGAGGGGCCTATCGCTGGAAAGTACCAGGATTTTCGCGATAATGAAGATTTTGTGGGGCATTTGTTCGTCAGCCCATACGCCGGTTCTAAATCGACAGCTTTGGTGGATAGTATTCTGAAGACGGCGCTTGATTATCCTGGTTGCCGGTTGCTTCTGACTGCTCGTACGTTGACTGACGCTAAGAAGAGTACGATTCCGAAGCTCCAGGAGCGTATTGGGTTGGCGTTGGCTGGTGAGAACAAGAATGAGGCCGTTTATACGTTTCCTGAGATGCCGCATCCGTTGACGGGGAATCCGGTCCAGTCTGAGTTGCGGGCTATCGGCGTTGACCGAGTGAATATCGAGGAGGTCATGAAGTCTACGGAGTGGTTCCGTATCTTCATGGAGGAAGCTAACACTATTCCCAGCGATGCTCATGATGTGTTGTTGGCTCGCGCTCGACAGTTCGTGTTCCATCGCAGCATGAAGGTTGAGCATATGGTTCTTGATTCCGCTCGCTTGTGGGGAATCAAGCCTAGCGACGCTTACACGCTTATGCGGGATAGCTTGGGTAGTCCGGTGCATCAGTTTAAGCTTGAGATGACTGATCCGATGCCTGGGAAGAATCTGGTGAAGGCCGTGATGAACCCGCACGGTAATGACCACGTGTGGTTGCGTTATGTGGGGATACCGTTCCCTGATGGTGGCGTTACGAGGGAGTGGGCGCAGCAGCATATTGGTATTCGCGAGTATTTCTTCACGAAGTCGGATCGTGATGAGGTGATGGTGCCGCTCATTTTGGGCAATTGGGTTGTGGATCAGAAGGGCGAGCGTGGGTACGTTCGGGAGGTGGACGGCAACAAGGTGACGCTTATGGATGGTGTCGTCCGGGACGATGATGAGCTTGAGCTTATCATGCAGCTTTACACTACGTATGGGTTCCCGGATGAGAACTGGAGCCGGAATTACGCTAATCACCAGTCTTCGCTGCTGATGGTGAATCGTGGCTTGCGTAAGCGTACGTTCGCTGGCATTGCTGATGTTCGGTCTGGTTTGGTGTTCCCTAACTTCATTAATCGTTATGTGGAGGATGGTGGGCACATCATGCCTTATCCGGAGGGCGGCTTGCCTGCCGGGTATTCCGGCATTGGTGGCGTGGATCAGGGCGGCAATCACGCTACGGCGGGCGTGGCGGCGCTGCTGACGAAGGAAACGAACACGGCTATCGTGTTTTACGAGTACCTGAAGTCTGGCGTGAGCGCGAAACAGAGCGCTTATGAGATTAACTCGTCGATGCCGAAGGGCATGAACATTCGTTGGTTCGGCGACCCGAAAATGTGGTCTCGGGATTACACGGAGAACACGACTAGTACGCACGCGCAGAAGTACATGGATGCTGGTTTGACGCCGTTCGAGCCTGGGAAGAAGGGCGATGAGGCGTTTGACGATGTGATGGATGCTCTTGAGTTCATTGACTCCTTTGTGCATCGGAAGCGCCAAGCTCACTTGTACGTGTTTGATAATTGCGAGCAATTAATTCATGCCATGAGTAATTTGACGTGGGATGACGTGCGGCATGGTCGGCATAAATGGATTGTAGATATGGGCGATGCTCTGAAACTCATGATTGGTGGTTTGAGGAAGTCGGCGGGGGCTAGCGAGTTGCCCATGCCGGTCGGTCGGAGAATCTTCAGTGAGGAGTTCGCGTACTGATGGTAGATACTAGTCGTGATCCGAGGATGCTGCACCCATATTTGCAGGAGGCGTGGGAATACCTCCGTGGACTATGGGTAGCCAAGTACCCGCAGAGGCCCGCTGTGAAATTGTCAGCGACCTACAGGGGCCCCATTGACCAGAATGCCGCGTACGATAGGGGGGCTAGCCCGCACCGTTATCCCATGAGTCTGCATAACACTAAGCCCGCTTACGCGTTCGACGTGTACTTCGAGCAAGACGGTAGGGCGGACTGGTCTTTCGAGAATTTCGAGTTGTTCGGGCGGATGGCTGAAGAGGTCGGCCTTGAGTGGGGAGGCCGCTGGCCGAATCTTGTTGATGGGCCGCACATTCAGTTCTGGAACGCGACGATTGAGGACGCGATGGACGGTTTCGTGTTGTACCCGCCGATTATTCCTGAGGTTGATCCGTGGAAGCTGGTGGTTATGCGGAACGGGCAGACCGTGTACACTGCGGTAATTCCGGAAGGGGATGCGGTAGTGACTAGGTTTAGTGAGCGCCGGAAGCGAGTTTACGTGGACGTGAGGGACGATAATGTTTGATCTGGAGAGACTGACTGGCTCCGGCGGCGTTCAGGAACCCTTCTCGTCGCAGGACTTTTCCGGCTTACAGGAGCAGCAGAACCCGATGCAGATGATGGCGGACTTGCCAATGGATGACCTTGCTCTCTCGTTGGGTGAGAGCGTGGGCATTGATGAGGACGCGATTGTTCTTGCTGGGGAGGATTTGCGGCGGTTCCATTATCGCTTCAAGGTAGCTTTGGCTAACGCGAAGACGCAGATGGAGACGATTCATGCGGAGGCGGAGCGGGATCGGAAGATTTATAAGACGGTTCCGAGGAAGCCCTTGTACGATGGTGGGCCTGATATCACGTCTCCGCTTTCTGCGGATTACACGGATGGCTTGAGGGCGCACATTAAGGACGCTATCGAGCAACGGCCTTTGGTTTCGTTCACGGCGGATGGTATTGGTCGTGCGGCTGAGGAGGCTACCGAGGTGGCGCCGATTTATGAGGCGCTGCTGGAGCGCGAAATTAATCGTAGCGGTTCTAGGAAGAAGATCGCTAACGATATTCCCGATGAGGCGATCATTGTCGGTACGAGCATCGTTAAGTTGGGTTTGTCCCGTCATGGGCAGGAGATTTTTGCCCAGACGAGCCGGCTGATTCGTTTAGAGAATTTCTTTGTGGATCGCATTACTGCGGATGATTTGCGTGATGTGTTCTGTGCTTACAGGTACAAGGAACGCTTTTATAACTTGTCTGATGATGCTAGGAAGGGGTTGCTTGACGCTGCTGTTGTTGAGGAGTTACGGCCACGCTATTCGAGCACAGAGGAAGAAGTACCTGAGGAGCATGAACAAACTTTTCATGAGGATGCGGCGTATCAGGAGGAAAACGCCCTAATCACGCTCTACTGCGGGTACATGCGATTCCGTCCGGAGGGCGCGCAAGAGAGCCTCTTGTACGAGTGCATTTATCATAATGATACGCATAAGATTCTTGCCTTGCGGGAGAAGTGCGCCGCCGCTCGATCTGATTAGGGTCAGTAAGCAGCCTGGTTACTTGTTCGGTCGCGGCGTCGTTCGTCGTTTGGAGAACGAGCAGAAGATTGCGGATCGCGGCATCAATAACCATCTTGCCGTGAATGATATGGCTGCCGCCCCTCCGGTGCAGTACAACGTTAATAACCCTATTGCGGCTAAGCTTGCGGCTGATCGCGTGCTTGAGCCTGCAATGTGGATTCCTAATTACGGCCCACCCGACCGTAACGATATTTTGCCTATTACGATTCCGAATAATGGCCTAGCTTATGGCGAGTACGAGATCGCGCTAGGCATGGCGCAAAGGCGCACTTACACGGATGAAGCTATTGGCCAGAGCAGCAGCACGCGTAAGACGCTTGGGCAGTTCCGTACGGAGGTCGCTAAGGGCACGCTGAAGCTGCGTTTGGACTTGAGCGATGTCGCTTATGACATGGCGGAGATGCTTAAGAAATTGTGGGCGATGATTATTGCTTACAAGCTTGAGCCTGCTGGCATCATGTCGGTGGAGCCGATGGGTAAGCTGCTCGCGAATCGCGAGATGGGCGAGCGGGAGGTCGCTGCCGCAGTCATTGAGGTCGCGGCAGAAATGCTTAATGCCGAAGAGCTTGACTTTGATGATATTCAGGAGCTTACCGAGTCTTGGCCTGAGATGCTCACTCATGGGCGGGTGCCTTCCGCGAAGCGGATGGACCTCACGTTGTCGCTGTCCGGGACGAAGATTATTGCGGATAAGGTCGGCGAGCTTGATGTCGAGATGCAACTTATGCCAATCATGCTTAACTTGATTCAGGGCGCCACCATGGATACTTACATTAATCACTGGGGGCGTAGTATCTTGCGTAAGGCGGGCATGACCGATATTGAGAAGCGTTGGCCTCAAGACCCTGGAACCGTCATTGATAATCCGGCTGAAAGGTTCGCACTTGTGCAGCAGCTTAATCAGTTGGTAAACTCTTACAGTACGGCTTTCTAGGGAGGAATAATGCAAAATAGGAAGGTTGCTTCGCTTTTTGGTACGGCTATGCTTGGGAAGATTCCTGAGGCCGTACGCGCGGGCTGGGAGCCGCTGCTGACGGACGGGCTGCTGGATAAGGCCACGGAACGCATTGAGGGCTTGGGTTCGATGAGTCGTAAGCAATTGCGTTCCCTTATTGCGCTGATGGAATTCCGTTACTATACGCTGATGACGGAGTTGTCTCAGGCGGATAGTGGTATTGGTATCGCGCAGGTTCAGGGGCGGCTTCGTGAAGTGATGGGTACGTTGGCGTTCTTCAGGGAATTGCTTAATCACAAGGAGGGTGAGGCATGAGTAACGAGAAAATTAATTTGGATGACTTGCTGGGCGGCGAGGAGGAGGAACGGCCGTCAGTTCCGGTGCCGCAGCAGCCTCCCGCGCCGAAAGCGAGCGGTCGCTTGGGCGAGCTTAAGAAGAAGTTCCAGGAGATTAATGAGCGCCTCGCTCATGCCCTTGAGCACAATTATGACGGGTACAAGGTCGATACTGGTCAGGATGGGCAGCCTCACTTCGGAACGAAGGGTTACGCGAAGTACGAGCGGGATAAGCTTGAGCGGGAGAACTTGAGGGATCAAATTAGGGAGCTTGAGCAGACTGAGCGGGAGGATAAGAGCGAGGCTCAGGCTAGCATGGAGCGCGCGAAGCAGATTGTGAAGCGCGTTTTCGAGGAGGAAATCAAGTACGTTAATCGCGATCATCGTGATGAGGTTCAGCAGATTTACGTTAATGGTTTGCGGCAGGTGAATTGGGCTGATCCGAGCTTGCGGACTGATATCGCTAAGGAGGGCATGCTTCAAATGATTTTTGGGTATGCCGCGCAGCATGTTCGGAAGCAGAAGCAGGCGGCCGGTAAGGCTAGTTCCGGCGAGCGCATTGACGCCGGTCATGAGGATGCCGGTAGTGATGATGGCGAGGTTGCGGAGAACGATTACGGGTGGCAGGACGGCAGCCTCGGTCATAAGATTACGGAGAGGTACGAGGAGCGCCTGAAGGCTCGGCAGCGCGGGCCTCTCGGCCGTAGGAGTGGTTCATGAGTCCGGCAGCGAAGGCGGAAGTTAAAGAGGCGACGCTGGTTGATCGCTTGAAGAAGAATCTTACGCCGTATTATTCGATGGAGCAGTCTAAGGAGCGGGTGCGGAATCCGGCCATTCCGTATGACGCGCTTGAGGTTCGTGATTGGCCTGCGGATTTGGAGTACCGTTGGGTTCCGGCGCCTGGCGGTACCGCTTCCGACATGCACGGTGTTAGTGAGATGGCTAACGCGCGAGCTTCGTTCATTCAGAAGGGTTGGCAGTTTTATCCGGCTGACGAGTTCCGTTCTTCTCCGGAGGATGGGTACCCGTGGTTGAGCATTTGGGATGATGATGGCGGTCGGGTGCGGGCGATGGATCACTGGCTGCTTTACGCGGACAGGGACATGGAGGCTCGCAAGCGTAGGGACAACTTGCGTCGTTGGAATGCCTTGCGTGATGAGAAGCGTGAGGTTAACGAGGGCATTGATGCTAGTAACAAGACGCGAGACCTTGTAGAGTCTAAAAGAAGCCGCGTTACGGTCGCGGAATTTCTCAAAGAAGGGGATACGGATAACTAATGGAGTATATTAAGCCGCACCCGCTCTTGAATCCGCGAGAGCCTATGGGGCGCGCCCGTGGCGGCTGGGATGCCACTGCTGCCGCAGCCGATCAGTGGGAGCGTGGCGATCTCGTAGAGGTTGATGGTGGCATGGTCCAAAAATGCACCGTCACTACGACCGCTGCGGATGTTGGTCGGCTGGCGTTTGCTAGCGCCCCGTACGACAACGAGCCTTTGGACGCGACCCGGTATGGTTATTACACGGATCGCGGAGTGCCGCTGGAGACCCTGCGTTCTGGGCACATTGTGGTGTTTACGTTCCAGCATGATGCGGCTGATGCGGCGGATCACGAGTTTACGGGGGCTAACCTTAACTCGGTCCGCGATCAGGAGTTCCGCGAGTTGGCGTACAATACCGCTCAGGAGGTTTTGACAATCCGCGATGGTAGTACGACTCCTCATGTGGCGATGAAGTACGTGTTCGCTGGCGAAGTGGGCGATAATAACGTTCAGGTCGCGTGCGAAATTCTTCACGACTTTAGGTACGAGGTTTAATGATGGCTGGTCCTTTCGCTCACACTCGTGGAGTACAAGATAGTAACGCTCAACAGGTATGGCGCGCGTACGAGAGCATCATGCGCAAGCGGTATCCTGGCGTTGAGGACATGGTCGGCGCTCAGTTCTGGGGCACGAACGAGCTAGAGATTTCCGGCCTCCACAATGAAGTTCTGTACCACACTGGCCTGCTTGGTAGTGCCGCTAAGCTCGGGCGTGACCTTCGCACTCCGGTGCCGATGGCCACTTACGAGACGGTGGATCAGGTGGTTGCCGATTACGAGATTCTCGGTATCGGTTTCGAGTATTACCCGGATGAGCTTGAGGATTTCTTGTATCCGGATGTAGTGCTGGATAAGCTCGGTGATCTTCCGATCCTGTTGGCTGACGCTGAGGAGGATGAGCACTTCGCGGCTTACAATAACGGCGAGACGCTGACTGGTGGTTGGACTGGCGATCCGCTGTTCGTTGATGGCGCGGCTCAGAACCTTCAGGTTATTGGCCGTCCCGGCGTTAACCTGGGGAGCAACATCATCACTACGGCTGGTGGGCCGTCGTACCACCTGATTAGCTTGGTTGAGCAGTACGGGCACAACTTCGTGAATGAGGAAGGCCGCATTAGTCCGCTGAATGTTGATCGCGTCATGTGCTCGCGGCAGAACAAGCGGCTTCTCGAT
>SL_3KL_010_SEDDRAFT_10006363_pt1 | contig 10557 bp, 7 predicted proteins | sample SodLakKL_010_SED_2_FD_10381 | JGI IMG/M metagenome (IMG submission 10381)
TAAAGCCCTGATCAACATTATAGTAGTTGCCATCCGGTTGTATGTAGAGTGCTGCACCCGGTATCACTTTGCTTAATGTCAGAAGTGCAGGCCTGATTTCCGGCCAGATGCCACTTCTTGTTGCCGGGGCCGCAGCGATAAGTCTGAGCGATGTTAGAGCGTGCAGTAAATTACGTTCAATGATTGCAGAACTTGTACCGACAGCTGCCCGTGCATCAATATCAAAGTAGGGTGCATCAGGATGATCCACCAGATGCATCCGGGCAGGGGAATCAGTTTTGTGAACATCCTGTTTGGATGAACAGGCTCCTGCCATTATCAATATGACAGTAAAAAGCATTATTTTTCCAGGCAAAAGGTGCCGGTGATGCGGGGATAGATTTTTATTCATAATTGAACTCCTCCTGTTTTATTCATTAACTAACTAACTTAGTGTATACCAGGGGGAATTATATGTTGTCGCAGACCTTATAAATACCAAAAAAGGCACAAACAACCATTTTTTCCCACTTTAAATATATGTAAATATTTGCGATAAGGCAAATAAGAGGGAAAAAATATAGTCCTGACTGATTAAAATAGCGCTGATAAAACCTTAGTTAACCATGCCAAGCATATCCAGCAGTTGTTTTTTCTTTCTTCGTGATACAGGTAATTCATGTCCACGGATCTGAATCAGCAGTTGCTTTTTTCTGATCGTAAGTTCTCTGATGCTGCGCAGGTTTACCAGATAGGAGCGGTGAATCCTGAAAAATGGCTGATCTGTTAACAATTTCTCGACCTGTGATAGCGGAAAATCCACAACTTCGTTTGATCCGTTTTTTAAGACCATAATGGTGAAACCCCGAAATAGAAATGCATAATCAATATCTGTTTCTTTTGGGATGCTTTCTTTCGTTAAAGTGTTATTTTTCATTTGTTTATAAAGGTTTAGCTGTTTGGTTGTTTAGTCGTTTAATTGATATGGTTTTTATGCGCGAACCCTTCGAGCTTCCAGCTTCGAGCCTAACTGGCAATCGACAACCGGAAATCGACAATCGAAAATCGACATGGGTGTTTTATATTGTTAGCTGGTAATCATATTTTTTGATCAAGAAATTTCTTAAAGTCTTTCCTACGGCGGCGTGAAACCGGGAACTTCTCCCCATCCGGAAATACAACGAAGCGGTTATCAGTGTCACAACGCCTGATATACAACCTGTTTATGATGTAATTCCTGTGTATTCTGAAGAAGATGTGACCCGGTACCTGTCGTTCCAGTCCACCGAGCGGAGCCAGAGTCCGTTTCAGCATTTCACTGCCATTGTGTATTTCGGTGATCCCATCGTTGTGCAGGATATGCGAGATATCCTTGTAAGGGACGAGACGGATGCGTCCTTTATTTTTTATCCACAAACCACTTCTGTTTATTGAATCTTGCATAGTTTAATTGTGTTTAGTTTAATTATGTCGCAAAAATATATTATTACAACACAAAAACAAATAAGTATGCAAAAAAATATGCTTATTGGTGAGAAAAANTGGTTAAATGGTATAAAAGCTGTTGCTATTTGTTAGCAAATGCTTTCAGGTTCAGGAAATCTGATTCTTTCATAACGCGCGGTATCTTTATCTGGCCGCCCTTTGACTTATGTTGTTCAACCCAGGCGTGAAAAGTGGCAGGAGAGGTGATGCTAACGCGGACATCCTTAAGTGCTTTGGATCTGGCCATTTTATAGGCTTTGTTCATCCCTTTCAAATGTTGGTCGAGCGCATTGGCAAAAATCCCGGGATCTGCATTCTGATCTGATCCTATAAACCAGTGGTGCAGGTATTCATTGTTTTCTCTGATGGCAGATACAGTAAACTCTGGGATTGACATTCCGAATTGTTGTTCCATCGCTTTCATTGCCTTATTCATTTGGATCACGGAAAGCTGTGATCCAACTACATTCAGAAAGTGTTTGGTCCGGCCGGTAATGATAATTTCAGTTTTGTCTTTATCTGTGAACCGAATGGTATCGCCGATCAGGTAGCGCCATGTACCGGAAACAGTACTTATAATGATCACATAGTCTGTGTTTTCCTGAACGTCTTCAAGGGAAATCGACTTTGCTTCCTGTTTGACGCTTCCCAGTTCGTCAATATTATCTTCAATGAATGGAACAAATTCGAAATAGATGCCATTGTTGGTTGCCAGTTTCATGGCCATTTCTTTATTCGGACGTGCCTGGTATGCAAGAAACCCTTCAGATGCCAGGTATGTATCCATAATTGTAATTGGATGCGCCAGAAGAGAATCAAAGGATTTGCGATAGGGTTCAAAAGCCACTCCGCCGGAAACAAATGCCCTGAGGTTTGGCCATATTTCGTGTATATTTTTTGCGTTATGATAGTCAATAATGTGTTTTAGCATCAACTCATTCCAGGATGGGATGCCTGCCATGGCACCAACATCCCAGCTTTTTGCTTCTTTTGCGATTGCTTCCACCCGTTTGTCCCAGTCTGTAATTGAAGCAATGCTTTTCCCCGGACGATAGAAACGTTCAAACCAGGAAGGAATATTGGATGCAGATATGCCACTCACTTCACCCTCCATCCATTTTTTTTGTTTTTTAAGTTTTGCACTACTGCCGAGCATCATGATCTCCTTTTCAAAGAAATCAGCAGGGAAATCAAAGTTAGCGGCACTTAATATTTGAAAAATACTTGTTTTTCGGATTACTTCAAGCATCTCTTCGGATATGGGAATGCGTTTGCTGCTTTTACCTGTTGTGCCGGCGCTGAGAGCATAATAGTTGACCCTGCCAGGCCAGGTGTGATCAGACAGCCCCTCCAGACGTTGTTCCCGCCACCATTTTTTGTTCATTGCATCGTAGTCATGGTAAGGAATGGCAGCAGCAAAGGCTTTTCGGATATCTTTTTCATTTAATATCCCGTCAAAATTGTAGTATTTTCCGAATTTTGTGTTTTTTGCCTGATCAAGAAGTTGTTTTAAAATATCGTGTTGTGCTTCCACAGCAGGTTTATCCGGTAGAAGTTTCTCTGCGATCTCCAGTGTTGTTTTTATGATGTTTCCAATTACTGCCATAAAGTCATTTTTTAACCGATTCATTGGCCAGCATGCCACAGGCCGCACTTATGTCTTGTCCGCGCGACTTTCTTATGATGGCGATGAACCCTTTGGCCTCCAGTAACGCCTTAAATTGATTCAATTCAGCTTCAGACGGGGGCTTAAGGTTGCCATCCGGGATGCTGTGAAAACGGATCAGGTTGATCCTGCAGGCAATCCCCTGCAATACTCGTGCCAGCTCCTTAACGTGTGATGTTGAATGATTCAGCCCTCCGAAAACAATGTATTCAAATGAAATGCGTCGCTGTTTCTCTTTTGGAAAACTTCTGATGACATCCAGGACTTCTTTTAGCGGATACGCTTTGTTCATCGGCATGAGTGCCCTGCGCTCCTCTTCGAAGGGCGAATGAAGGCTGACTGCCAGATTGCATCTGCTTTCTTCCAGGAAACGTTTCATCCCGGGTAATACACCAATGGTGGATACCGTTATTCTTTTCGGACTCTTTCCAAATCCCCATTCTGAAGTCAGCACTTCTAGGCTATTGAATACCTCATCCGTATTGTCGAAGGGTTCACCCATGCCCATGTATACAATGTTCGTGAGTTTATCCCTCTCAGGGATGCTTCTGATCTGGTTTAATATGTCTCCTGCCCGGAGCTGTCCGTGAAACCCCATCCGGCCGGTCATGCAAAAACCACAGCCCATCCTGCAGCCAACCTGAGAAGAAACACAAAGTGTGTGTCTGTCACCATCCGGAATGTATGCAGACTCAATGTTGCCCTTTCCTTTGATGGGGAAAAGATATTTTTTGGTACCGTCCGAAGAAGTTGTTACTTCCGAAAAAGGACTCACATCAATGATAAAGGATTCATTTAGCTTATTTCTTGACGCTTTGGAAAGATTGGTCATTTCATCAATGTAGCTGACATGATGTCTGTAAAGCCATTGAGCAATTTGCTGTGCGGAAAAGGAAGGCATGGAAAGATCCTTGACTATCTGCAACAATTCATTGATTGTAGCGCCGTAAATATTATTTTTCTGGTTGTTTTCCATATTTCTCATGCCTCAGAATTACAAAAATAAAAATTCATTTCCGATTTGACTGAATGTTTATTGTTTATGTGTTTAATTGTTTAATTGTTTAATTGTTTAGATGGTTGATGGTTGATGGTTGATGGTTGATGGTTGATGGTTGATGGTTGAGAAAAATTTTATCTTTGCAAGATACTCATAGATCATGTTAAAATAATGAAAGCAATCTATCTTTTTTTGCTCTTTCTGATCCTGTCGGGCATAAACGAAGTCGAGGCTTCGGAACTCAGGCTATACAGACAAAGGGATCAGGGACATCTGCATCCAACCCATCTCACCGATTTGCCACAGAATAATGTATACTTTAAAATCGGACAGGGTTTTTCTTTTGCCCGTTTGTTGGATCAGCGCATGTCCAACCTGCATTATACCGGACCCGGCGTGGTATTGTCATTCAGCAGGTATGTTGAAGATGACCGTTACAGATCGGAGTTGAATTTTGCCGGTATTGGATTTCAGATTTTACAGCCCCGGCATGAAGGCACAACGGTTAATAATCCGTTTGTTGGGATCCGCTATTCCCATTTGCGCAAATTAGATGTTCGGAGTTTTATCGATTACCATGTCGGTGGCCAGGTTGAGACTTCTGCCAATGTCCGGCTTGCCCCTGTTTTGAGCAACTCTTTTCTTTATGCTGATTTTATCGGCACATTGCAGCCTCGATTTGATGTTACATATATTCTTTATCTTTTTGATCGGGAATTCAATTTCGATTTTTCATTGGCTTTTGGTGTTCTGGGTTATGGCGTGAGAATTCCGGAATATGGTGCATCCTACCAGGTTGGTTCGGCCGGAAGCGAGGTTTTAACAAACAATGTAGAGATGTGGTTGCATCCGGGGAACTACAGACACGTGATCACCGGAATTTATTACAACAACCGGCTGGGTCGCATGAATAATCCGAATCGCTTTCGTATCGGTTATGTCTGGGATTATTCCCATATCACTGGTGGGCACGGACTCAGTCTTTACAATACAAGCCATCAGCTGGTACTTGAACTGTTGTTTTTGGTGAATTAAAATTGGATTTACTTGTTTTTTATTGATTTGATATGAAATCACATTTTCAGGCTTTGGTGCTTTTAGGTTGCATTGTCACTCTATTTGTTGCTTGTGAGAAGATTTTCATGGATGATGACCCGGGTAAGGATCCCGTAACGGTTTTTGAAGAGATATGGACTTTTACAGACCGTCATTATTCGTTTTTTGAAGAAAAAGGGATAGACTGGGATGCCGTTTATGATCATTTCAGCCCAGAGGTTTCAGCGGATATGACATCGGTGGAACTCTTTGATTTGTGTGCAGAGATGCTATATCAACTCCGCGACGGGCATGTAAACCTATTAAGCTCGTTTGATCGTTCCCGTTACTGGGAGTGGTACCTGAACAGCCCTGAGAACTTCTATTTCTCCATAATCGAGCGGGAATATCTCCGGGGCAGACAACGTTACCTTGGTCCGCTCATTGTTGCTCCCGTGGGATATGATGACAACATCCTCTATGTCTATTATGGCAGTTTTGGCAATCTTGTCAGCAACGGAAACCTGGATAACCTGTTGCAGATTATTAACAACATGGACCATTTAAAAGGGGTGATCATTGATGTGCGCAGCAACGGAGGAGGCAGTCCGGGGAATGGACAACGGATCGCATCAAGGTTCACGGATGTGTCTGTTTTTGCCGGCACCAATTATATCAAAAACGGACCGGGACATGAAGACTTCCGGCAGGAGGAGGTGTTTGTTGACCCTCATGACGGTCTTCGTTATTCAGGTCCTGTTGCGGTGTTGACCAACAGAAAGAGTTACAGTGCCACCACCTATTTTGCCCAGTATATGAAGGCAGTTGACAGTGCCACTCTTATTGGTGACACAACCGGTGGAGGAGGAGGAATCCCCGCTTTTCGGGATCTTCCCAATGGATGGCTGCTGCGTGTGTCCGCCTCCAGGTTTCATTCTCCTGAAGGTGTCAGCATCGAACCTGGTGTGCCACCCGACATACTTGCCGAAATAGCGGTTACAGATGACCATATCCCCCTGGATAGAGATGATATTATCGAAGCAGCCATAGAGTTTTTGCTGAATCAGTGAAATGAGATCTGATATTTAGGAGCTGGGGGCAGGTCAGATCTGAGTGTCTCCTGAAATCCGCATAAATCTGCCGCATCGGCGTCATCCGTGTTCTATTAAAACAGATAGCACGAGGATAACGTGGATGCAACGGATCAGAACGGATAAAAAAACAAACAACAAAAAACAACGAACAAATCAACCAAGGTAAACGCTAAACCATCTATACGTTCAGCGTTTCCCCTTCAGAACGCGCGATGATTACGGCACCGCATGAGTCGCTCCATACATTTACGGTTGTTCGGAACATATCAAGAATACGATCAACTGCCAGGATAAGTCCGACACCTTCCAGCGGCAGGCCCACGGCGGTCAGGATGATGGTGATGATCACCAGTCCTGCCATTGGGATTCCGGCAGCTCCGATTGATGCCAGCAATGCTGTTATTACGACAATTCCCTGTTGTAGCAACGTCAGTTCAATTCCATAGGCCTGGGCGATGAACAGGGCAGCCACACATTCATAAAGGGCTGTGCCGTCCATGTTAATCGTTGCTCCCAGTGGCAATACAAATCCTGTTGTTTCATTGGATACGCCGCTGTTGTGCTCTACCGCCTTGAGTGTAAGCGGGAGCGTGGCATTGCTGCTCGAAGTGGAAAAGGCCGTAAGCAAAGGAACTGACATACAGCGGAGATGTTTCAAAGGATTGGAGCGTCCAATGAATTTTACCAGAACCGGAAGGGTAATCGCAGCGTGAATGATAAGGGCCCCGATTACAGCTATCATATATACTGCCATGCTGCTGATCACCGGCAAAAGGTTGTCCGATTGTTCGGCAACCATCTTTGAAACAATTCCAAATATCCCCAAAGGTGTAAAGCGAATCACAAACATAGTCAGTTGCATCATCACTTCAAATATGGCATTGAATGTTTTTTCAATGGGCTTGCTGAACGAGGGCTTCACTTTGGTAGTGAAAAAACCAAACAAAATGGCAAAGAAAATAATAGAGAGCATATCTCCGGTCGCCATTGCTTCTATAATATTAACCGGAATAATGTTGATCAGCGTTTGGCCAAAGGTTTCTGCTCCGACATCCAGCCCCTCAACAACGCCACTAAGTCCGAGGTCAGCTCCTTTCCCGGGCTTGAGGAGGTTAACCATGAAAAGTCCGGTCATGATAGCAAAGAAACTGGTTGTAAGGTAATAACCAAAAGTCTTTGCGCTCATTCTGCCAAGATTTTTTGAGTTACCAATTCCTGTTACGCCCGAAACAATGCTGGAGAAGATGAGTGGAACGATGATCATCCGCAATGCTCTTAGAAAGACATCTCCCATCCAGCTAACATATTCAACCTGGTCAGTAAAAAATATTCCAAATAAAATACTTAAAATGAGTGCAATTAAAATTTGCCAATGTAACCGGATCTTTCGCATTTTACTGAGTTAATTGTTTAAATATCAAAATGAATAACGTCAGAGAGTTTAGTGCAAGATGATTTTTTCAGTTGCGAACAATGCTCCGCGTAATTGTATGATGTAAACACCCGCAGGCAGCTCAGGAAGTTGTTTTCGTATTTCCGGACTGCTTTTGAAATTGTCATTCCANACAGTTGTGCCACTCGCGGTGTAAATGAAGAGTTCGATGTTTTCTTCATCCTGCTTGCCAGGTATCAGGATGACCAGCTGGCCAGACATCTGATCGTAGAAAATCCTTGCTGCTGAATCATATGTTTGTCGGAAGATGTCTGTATCTGTGTCAACAAAAAGCCCGAACTCAAAAACTTCACTATCCTGAAAACCATTGTTGACGATCAAAGGGATATGCAAAAGTCCGGAGAATGAGGGATTGGGTACAATGAGCAGATCATCATGCAGCTCATAATCTTCTCCGTCGTGTAACTCAATAGAAAAGTCTTCCGGATAATTAAAATGATCATCTGTAACATAAAGGAACAATGGGTCAAATACGATGCTTTCTCCCTGCATAATCTCCACTTCATCCTGTCCGGTAATAATGGGTGCGGGAACGGCTTCTACAATGACTTGTACTTCTTGTTCTCGTGTTGCATGGTCATCTGATACACCAAACAGTATGGTCTCTTCACCGGTCCAGGAATTGTTTGCATTTTGGATTAAAATGCTAGTTGGCCCTGATGATTCAATTTGGATGTGTTCGTTATATTCCCAACTCAGCTCAATTTCCCCTTCCAGTTCCCATGAAACAAAGTCGGAAAAATCCAGTTCCAGGCTTTGGTGCTGATAAAAGCTGATGTTTTCCGGTGGGAAGAAATGATAGCTGGGTGTGTAATCAAGCGTATAGAGTTTAAAATCATCAAAATAAAAGCCTTCCCTGTTTATGATATGATCGCTGACAAGACGGAAGCGAAACCATATCTCCTCTTCTCCGGTCAGATGGGAAAGGTCTACCTCTTCAAGCACCCATTCAGACTGGGTTCCGTCGTATATAGGTTGACCCGGGTCCTGATTGGAGCTCCCTGCAGTGGTAAGATTGCCTTCCAGGGGTACCCAGGTGCTTTGGTTATCGGTAGAATACATGAATTGCACGTAATCCCAGCCCGCTTCAATGTCAAAACGTGTATGGAATTCTGCCCAGGCGATATTTGCATTACTAAGATCAAATGCCTGTTGACTGGTAATAAAGGTGTTGGCATTGTTCTCGTAGTTTTGTCCGGGACTATCTGCTATTGATGCCGGTGGTGAGAAATATTGTTGATTGCAAATGCCCCAGCTTGTGGTGTTCCAGTTGTCAAGATTGTCGCAAGGGTCAAAAAAGACCAGTTCCGGTTCTCCAAAATATTTGGTAATGGTGTCATTCCAGGCAAATGATCCATTGTCCAATGAGAGCACAAACTGGATTTCTGCGCCTGTATTCAGGTAGGGATCCAGTTCCAGATTGATGGAACCGGTGTTTGTATCAAGCACTGCCATGTTTGTAAAGTTGACGGCATCGCCTGCACTGATGATTGAAGAGCTAAGCGGCGTGATGTAAACACTGAAATCTGCCGGACTTGATTGTCCCATATTATAGATGCTGAATTCTATTTCCGGGTTTTCGTGAGAAAGATATTGTCCGGTCAAATCGGTTAGCTCTGCATATTCCATTGCCAGGCGCGCAAGTCCGATGTTCATGTGGGTGTGGCCGGCACAGATTTCCTCAATTCTGTGAATAGCGGGCCAGAAACCATCGCTGGGTTTCCCTGCTTCTGGTGTAAAGGCAAATACTTTGTCTTTTGTTTCCTGTTCACCGTAAAACCAGTCGTCCGAAACCCCGTTTGCAAAATACCCGAGTGTTTCGTAACAGGTTCCGTAAACATAATTGTTTTCCCTGGTGAGGTACTTTGCATATTCAATAAAAATATCTCCGTCGGGGGTTAATTGATCGTTGTAGCCCCAGGGGTATATTAACAGATCACTGAACGTGTGATTGTTGAGGGCGAGTGAAAAATCGTAGGTTTCCGCAAACTCTTTTTGTATCTGTGTTTCCGGTTCGGAAAAAGGTGCCGTGCCCCGGTATGTTTGCATGGAGGGATTTGGTGATGATCCGGAATTGTCAAAGCCCCACATGTAACCGAAATTTCTGTTCAGGTCTACCCCAATACTTCCATTTGAATTGATGCGCATGTTTTTTCTGTGCATGCTTCCTCCATTGGGGTGCGTGGTTTCACAGTAAACATATCCATCCGGGTTCACGCATGGAACGAAATACATTTCAACATTATCTATAAGGTATTGTATCTCAGGATCTGTATCATAGTTTTCCAGCAGGTACCACATCTGAAAGAGCATTTGCTGCATTGAGGCGGGTTCCCGCGCATGGGTGAGAGCTGTATACAAGACTTTGGGCTTGTCTTGTTCCACATCAGGGTTGTTTGATATCCTGACCCAATAAACAGGTCGTGTCTCAATCGTAGTGGTTGTGCCAATTGGCAGCTTTTCAGAGATTAAATCCGGAAACAGGGTATGCATGGCATCCAGATCGTCCAGCATCTCACTATAGGTGTGAAATCCGCCCATCGAACCCAAAGTAAAATTTTCAGGGGTAGGATACTGTGATCTGGGTTTGGCTTCCCGCATTTTNCGATTCATTTCATCGATATCGTAACCTCTGTTACGTTCCTGGTAATAGTTGCTCATATCCTCTATGAGTATTTTGTAAGAGAAACCGGCGGCTACTAATGCATCCAATTCTGTTTCGGAAAACTCTCCGGAAACGGACAGGCCCGGTCTGAAATCAAAAACATTCATAGCAACACCCAGTTCAGCAATTTCTGTTAAATTACGACCGTCCAGATCAATTTGGACACGGTGGTGTTTTTCG
>SL_3KL_010_SEDDRAFT_10006364_pt1 | contig 10557 bp, 6 predicted proteins | sample SodLakKL_010_SED_2_FD_10381 | JGI IMG/M metagenome (IMG submission 10381)
GCCGGCCGCCGCAAAAACGGTATACCCGGAAGACGGGTGGCGGGAAAAACCCGACCCCATAGCCAGCGAGTACGCGCGCCGCGGCGGTGAGATCGTCGTGTTCGGAGGGCAGTACCCCAAGAGCATCAATTACTACCTGGACAACAACGTCCTTTCTTCGGAAATCTTCGGGGTGATGTTCGAGTCCCTTTTGACCATCAACCCCGTCACCCTGGACTATGAGCCGAATATCGCCCTGAGGTGGTCGATATCGGACGACAAGGCCAGCTATACCTTCCACATCGATCCGGATGCACGCTGGAGCGACGGGGAACCGATCACGGCCTTTGATGTGCGCTGGACCTATGACACGATCATGGAACCGAAGAACATGACCGGCCCGCACAAGATATCCATGGAGCGCTTCGACCCGCCGGAGGTGATCGATTCGCACACTATCCGCTTTACGGCCAAAGACGTCCACTGGAAAAACCTGCTCTCATTGGGCGGGCTTTCCATCATGCCCGAACATGCATACGGGGATAAGGATTTCAACAAGATCGTATTCGATTTTCCGGTGGTATCGGGTCCGTATGAGCCGGGCCGGATCCGCGAGGGAACGTTTATCGAATTCGACCGGCGGGATGAATGGTGGCAGAACGACAGGCCCCGCAACCAGAACAAGTACAACTTCGACACCGTCACGTTCCGGTTTTTCGCGGAAAGGGAAAATGCCTTCGAGGCATTCATGCAGGGGCGCATCGACCTGTTTCCCGTCTACACATCGCGCATCTGGATCAACGAAACCACGTCAAATCCCTTTATCCGGAACCACATCATCAAGCAGCGCATATTCAACCACCAGCCCATCGGATTCCAGGGGTTTGCCATGAACATGCGCAGAAAACCTTTCGAAGACAAGCGGGTCCGCAAGGCCATGGCCATGCTGCTCGACCGGAAAAAAATGAACCAGACCCTCATGTACAACCAGTACTTTCTTCATCAATCCTATTTCGAGGATCTCTACTCTCCGGAAAACCCGTGCAAAAACCCCGTAATCGAAAAGGACACCCGGCGGGCGCGGCAGCTTCTTGCCGAAGCGGGCTGGAAAACCAACCCGGACACCGGCTACCTGGAAAAAGACGGCCGCCGGTTCACCTTCAAGTTTCTCACGCGGCAGGCCGGCAGCGGCCGGTTTTTGTCCATCTACGGGGAAGACCTGAAAGATGCCGGCATCGATATGGAAGTCGACCAGAAAGACTGGTCCGCATGGGCCAGAGACATGGACGAATTCAACTTTGATATGACCTGGGCGGCGTGGAGTTCCGGGATATTCAAGGATCCGGAGGGAATGTGGGCATCCGGGGAGGCCGGCCGCCAGGGGGGTGCGAATATTACCGGATTTTCCGACCCGGAGGTGGACCGGCTGATCGAAAAGCAAAAAACCGTATTCAACGTGGAGGAAAGAAACGATATATACCGGCGAATCGACCGGATCGTATTTGAAAGCTATCCGTATATACTGCTCTGGAACACGGACTACACCCGGCTGCTATACTGGAACAAATTCGGGATCCCGGCCACGGTGCTCTCCAAATACGGCGATGAAAACAGTGCGCTGTGGTACTGGTGGGCGGATCCGGACAGCGACGCAATATTGAAGGATGCATTGGAAAGGGACCTGCCGCTTCCGCCCCGGGAAATGAACGTCCATTTTGACGAGAACCTCCGAGAAGGCGTGGAATAACGCCGCATCATGCCGGCGAAGGTCATGTTGCGCGGACTCGTGAGATTATTCAGGGGCTGAACGTTGAAAAGGCTACTGCGCCGCCTGCTGCCCGATGACCGCCAGGGCTTTTTCCATGGCGTTGTCCAGGTTTTCGGGCCTGGATCCCCCGGCCTGGGCCATGTCCGGCCGCCCACCGCCGCCGCCGCCAACCTCCGGGGCGATCGCTTTGATGATCTCGCCCGCGTGGAAACGGCCCGCGAGGTCCTTGGTCACCACCACCACCAGCATGGCTTTCTTGTCGCCCGGGGCGCCCAGCACGACGATACCCGATTGCAGATTGTCCCGGAACCGGTCCGCGAGGTTCCGAAGGGCGCCCGGGCTGTCCGCCTCGACGGTTTTTGCAACGACCTTGACACCGTTGACCGAACGGAAATCCCCTTTTTCGTCATCGGAGGACGATGATAGCCCGGCCGATGCCGAAGCCAGCTTCAACTTGAGCTGCTCCACGGATTTTTCAAGGCGCTTGTGGGACGACAGCAGGTTTTCGATACGCTCCGGCAAGGCATCCGGACGGTCCTTGAACAGCTTGGCAGCATCCCAGAGCAACCGGTCCACGTGCTGAACATGGGCAAGCGCCCCTTCCCCGGTAATCGCCTCGATGCGCCGCACCCCGGATGCGATTCCCGCCTCGGACAGGATCTTGAAAAGCCCCACATCCCCGGTGCGCCCGGCATGGGTGCCGCCGCAAAGCTCCCGGCTGAAAGACTCCAGGGAAACCACCCGGACCCGCTCGCCGTATTTCTCCTCGAACAGTGCCACCGCCCCGCTTTTCAGCGCCTCGTCGGCATCCATTTCCGCTGTTTCAACAGGGACGTTTTCCCGGATGCGCCGATTCACAAGCGCTTCGATCCGTTCCCGCTCCTCTAAGGAAAGGGTTGAAAAATGCGTGAAATCAAATCGCATCCGCTCCGGTCCCACGTAGGATCCGGACTGCCGGACATGATCGCCCAGCACCTTGCGAAGCGCATGGTGCAGAAGATGGGTCGCGGTGTGGTTGGCGGCCGTGGCATCCCGCTTTTCGCCGTCCACCACGAGCCGGACGGGCGCTTTGTTGGAAACCGTCCCGGAGACAACCTTTCCACGGTGGATGATCAGCCCGGTGGGGTCCTTGAGTGTGTCGTGCACAATGATTTCAAAATCGCCGTCTTTACCGTATATGACCCCGCAATCGCCCACCTGGCCGCCCGATTCCGCGTAAAATGGCGTACGTTCGGTCACCACCTCGATATCCATTCCCGAAGGTGCATGCGCCACCGCCCGCTCATCGGAGACCAGAAGCAAAATCATGGATTCGTCTTCCGTGCGGTTGTAGCCCGTGAATTCGGGCATGCGGTCCATGGATGCGGAAAATTCCCGGTACGCCTCGCTGATCCCCGAAAAGGCGGTCACGGAACGGGACTGCTCGCGCTGCCGGGCCATGGCGTCTTCAAAACCCGCCATGTCAATATCAAACTGTTTTTCCCGCACGATATCCGAGACGATATCCACGGGAAAACCGTAAGTATCGTAGAGCTTGAATATCAGTTCGCCCGGTACGGTGTTTCGGTTTTCCTTTTCCATGCGCCCGAGGGCTTCGTCAAGCACCTTGAGCCCGTTGTCCAGAGTCTCGAAAAACCGGACCTCCTCGTTTTTGCAAACATTGGTAATAAACGGCGCTTCTTCGGCAAGCTCGGGATAGCCTTCCTTCATGATCTCAAAGACCGGCTCCACAACTTTATAGAGAAACGGCTCGGTCAGGTTGAGACTTCTTCCGTAGCGGATGGCCCGCCGAAGAATTCGGCGCAGCACGTATCCCCGCCCCTCGTTGGAAGGAAGCACCCCGTCGCCGATGAGAAATGCCGCCGCCCGGCTATGATCGGCGATCACTTTCATGGCTACGTCGGTTTTACGGCTCCCGGATGCTTTCATCCCGCTGAGGGATTCAATGATGGCGATAATCGGCTGAAACAGATCCGTGTCATAGTTGGTGGCAACATCCTGGATCACCGAGGTGATCCGTTCAAGACCCATTCCCGTGTCGATGGAAGGCTTGGGAAGGGGGTTCATGGTTCCGTCGGCATCCCGGTTATACTGCATGAACACAAGGTTCCACAACTCCAGGTACCGGTCGCATTCGCAGCCCACCCGGCATGCGTCCGTCGTGCATCCGGTTTCTTCCCCCCTGTCGATGAGGATTTCACTGCACGGCCCGCAGGGTCCGGTCTCCCCCATGGACCAGAAATTATCCTTTTCACCGAGGCGTACGATTCGGTCTTCCGGCACGCCGATCGTATTTTTCCAGATTTCAAAGGATTCGTCATCGTCCAGGTAGATGGAAACCCAGAGTTTTTCCGGGGGAAGACCGAGCTTGTCTACCAGAAAATCCCAGGCATAAAAAATGGCTTTTTCCTTGAAGTAATCGCCGAATGAAAAATTGCCCAGCATTTCGAAAAACGTGTGGTGACGGGCCGTGTAGCCGACATTTTCGAGGTCGTTGTGCTTACCGCCGGCCCGGAGGCATTTCTGGGAGGTTGCGGCGCGGGCGTAGTCGCGCTTTTCCTCTCCCAGGAAGACCCGCTTGAATTGCACCATCCCGGCATTGGTAAACAAAAGGGTCGGATCGTCGTGGGGAACCAGCGAAGAACTCCGAACGATCTGGTGATCGGCCGCCCTGAAATAGTCAAAAAACATCTTGCGGATTTCGTTTCCTGTCATGGCCTATTCCCCTATCATGCACTATGGACCGGTGTATCGGCCACTATTTCTTGCCGGCGGCCGCCTTGCCTTTTGTTTCCTGTGCCGGCACTTCCTCTCCGGCGGTGGTTTCTCCGGCGGTGGTTTCGGTTTTTTCCGGCGCGGTCTGCCCGATAGCCTCCTTGACCTTCTTTTTCAGGTTTTCATACAGATCGGGATGTTCATTGAAGTATTTTTTGACGTTTTCACGCCCCTGCCCGATTCTTTCCCCCTGGTACGAATACCAGGACCCGCTCTTGTCGATCACCTCGGCCTTGACCCCCATGTCGAGCAGGTCGCCGGTGGAAGAGATCCCTTCCCCATACATGATGTCGAACTCGGCCTCCTTGAACGGCGGGGCTACCTTGTTCTTGACCACCTTGGCCCGGGTGCGGCTTCCCACGGTTTCCTGGTTCTCCTTGATGGCGCCGGTCCTGCGGACCTCAATGCGGACGGTGGAATAGAATTTCAGCGCGTTTCCGCCGGTGGTTGTTTCCGGGTTACCGAAAACCACGCCGATCTTCATCCGGATCTGGTTGATGAAAATAAGTGAGGTCATCGTCTTGCTGATGGAGCCGGTAAGCTTCCGGAGCGCCTGGCTCATGAGCCGGGCCTGAAGGCCCATGTGGGAATCCCCCATTTCCCCCTCGATCTCGGCCCTCGGCACCAGGGCGGCCACCGAGTCGATCACCAGTACGTCAATGGCGCCGCTGCGCACCAGCATATCCGCGATCTCCAGGGCCTGCTCGCCGGTGTCCGGCTGGGATACGAGCAGCTCGTCCACGTTTACGCCGAGTTTCCGGGCATAGACAGTGTCCAGCGCATGCTCGGCATCGATAAAGGCGGCAATTCCTCCCTGCTTCTGTGCCTCGGCCACCGCATGAAGCGCAAGCGTGGTTTTACCGGAGGCCTCCGGACCGTATATCTCCGTGATTCTTCCCCTGGGCAGACCGCCTACGCCCAGCGCGTGGTCAAGTGCTATGGAACCGGTGGGAATGGCGGGCACATCGATGATATAGTTGCTGCCGAGTTTCATGACCGCACCCTTGCCGAACTGGCGCTCGATCTGTCCCATGGCGGCCAGGACCGCTTTTTCCTTGTCCACAACCGGCTTATTCATTGTTTTTCCTCCGAATGGTGTATTGTATTGCTATTGATCTCCAGCTGATGCCGGAACGTCCTTTCGCCCCCGGCTTTCCGGCGGCGCATGAAGACCGCGTGTCCGGCCACGGACGAATTTTTTTATTCTGAAGACTATAGCATGTTCTTCGGCATGGATAAACCGCCTTTAGACGTCTGCCTGCCCGCCTGCCGTCCCATCGAACAGGGGATATGACCGAAGCGCCGTGTATACGGGGCCTTTCGGCGTCAGACGGCTTTGAAAAAGTTGCAAGGCGTCTGCAACGAACGGCTCGGATGAAAACCCACCGTGGCGCTCCATCACCGACAAAACAATTTCCGGATCCGCATCCCCCTTGAATCGCGCCAGGGACAGATGCGGGGTGAAACGGCGCTTCTCCCTGGGAAACCCGACGGCCTCCAGGTGATTCGCAACCCGGGCCTGCAGTTGCGCCAAACGGTCCGTTTCGCCCCCCGTACCGGTCCATAAAACCCGGGCCCGACGCACACCGGGGAACACCGACAATCCCGCGGCGCGAAGGGTGACGGGAGAAAACCTTTCAACAGCGAAGGACAGCGCCTCGTGAATTTCCCCGGGGACCGTATCATCTGCCGGCACCAGCACATCGCCTAAAAAAGCCAGCGTCAGGTGAATATCTTCCGGCGCGCTCCACCTGGCAGGAAAAACGGAATCGTCGGCAGATGCCCGGGTATCAGATCGGATATCGGCCTGCAGCTTTTCCAAAGACCGCTTCACGAATGCGGGCAGTTCCAGGGCCACGAACAGCCGTTCGCTCCCGGCCGCTTTTCCGCCGTCTGACTTTCGGATCTTACCGCCTTTCGGCACAACCGCCCTCCCCTGACAATGCCGCCACTGCGGGATGAAAGCCTTTCCCATCCCGCCGCCAAGGTCATGGGTTAACTTTTTTCTTTCGCACTCCCTACAGCCGCTTCGTAGACTGCCAGGACCGGCACATCCCGGGATTTTGCGATCCGTCGGCAGTCCTCGTATTCCGGCGCGATGCGGATACACCCGTCCGGGGTGGAAAGCCGCTTGGCGCCCACCGACCCGTAGGGGGTTTCCACCAAAACCATGGTTCTTTCCAGAACCCGCCTGCCTGCGCTGTAATGCCTGAGCCCCGCCGCGCTGGTTTCGCTGAGAATCAGGGCGGTGATTTCCTGCAGAAGGGGTTTCTCGCACAATACCTGCAGGAGCGTGCCGGGCCGATTCTTCTTCATGTATACCGGAAACATGCAGACGTCCAATGCGCCCCGATCCATAAGGCTTTCCACCACATGGCCGAACACCTCCGGATTCATATCGTCGATGGCCGTCTCCACCACCTCAACGGGGTCCGGGTGCCGGGCGGCGGAGGTCCCCGTGACGATTCGCAGCAGGTTGGGCCGTCCCGGCAAGTCCCTTGTACCCGCCCCGTACCCTGCCCGCCCGATGACCATGTCGGGAACGGGCCCGAAAGACGCCGCAAGGGTGGCAATTATGGCCGCGCCGGTGGGTGTGACCAGCTCACAGGAATCATCCGTCCCATACACCGGCACCCCTTTCAACAGCGATAGGGTCGCAGGGGCGGGAACCGGCAAACAACCGTGGGCGCAGTCCACCGTGCCGGATCCGACGGCGACGGCGGACGAATGGATCCGCTTGATGCCGAGCTTTTCCATGCCTGCTATGGTTCCCACCACGTCCACGATGGCATCCACGCCGCCCAGCTCGTGAAAATGCACCGCATCCGGGGGGCAGTTGTGAATAGCCGCCTCAGCCTGCGCAAGCCGCTCAAACACGGCAAGGCTTTTTTCCCTGGCAAAAGGCGACAGAATACCGGTTTCGATGAGGTTTCGGATATGGGCATAATCCCTTGCGCCCGAGCAGTCAGAAACGATCACATCGACTTTTTTCCCGCACATATCTTTGCGCATCACGGGGCGTACCCGCAGCTCAAACTCCGTAACGCCCAAAGCCGATTTCAGATGGTCCTCCAGCCACTCAGGGCTGAGTCCCAAATCGATCAGCGCCCCCAGGGTCATATCGCCGCTGATGCCGGAAAAACAGTCGAAATAGGCTATCATTTTGATCCTTTATCCTGCGCTGAGGCAACGCCAATGATCTCCACCAGAAGAGCAACCGTCTTTACCATGTCGGACAGCCGTATATTCTCCCGAACGGTATGAACCTCGCGCATGCCGGTTCCGATTACGCCGGTGACGATATTTTTTGAAAAAAAGATGTTGGCATCGGATCCGCCGCCGGTCTTTTTGGAAACCAGCTCACGCCCCTGTTTCTTTCCGGCCGTTTTGGCAATCCGGACCACCGCATGGTCCTCGGGGATATTCGTTGCGGGAAACTGGTTTTCCACTTCGACCGTTACATCCGGCAGACCGGCCGCTTCGTCACGGTCCGGAAATTCGGCGGCCGCGCGCTTGAATGACCCGACGATTCCGTCTGTCACACGCGCCAGTTTTTCCGGGTCGTGGCTCCTGGCCTCCGCCCTGACTTCGACCCGGTCGGGGACGATATTGGTGGCGCCTGCGCATTCGATAGATCCGATATTGACGGTGGTTTCCTCGTCGACCCTGCCGCTGGTGAATCCTGCAATGGCCCTTGCCGCAACAGCTATGGCGTTGACGCCCCGCTCAGGCTCCGCGCCCGCGTGGGCGGACTTCCCGTGGACCGTAAACCGGAAGTGGTTTGCCGCCGGTGCACGGGTAATGATCGCCTCGGTATCGAAGGTATCCAGGGCGTATCCATAGCGTGCCTCCAGTAGAGAATAATCCAGATACCTCGCGCCCAGCAGGCCGATTTCCTCGCAGGTTGTCAGCACCACTTCAATGGGGCCGTGGGGAAGGCCCTTTTCGGTTACCATCCGCATGGCCTCCACGATGATTGCAATGGCGCTCTTGTCGTCCGCGCCCAGGATGGTGGTCCCGTCGCTAGTAAAGACCCCGCTGGAAAATTCTGGTTTGACGCCTTCCCCGGGTTCCACGGTGTCCATGTGCGCGTTTAAAAAAAGCGGCGGGGCACCGGGACGGCTTCCTTTGAACCGGGCAATGAGATTGCCGGTGTCGCTGCCGGTATGCCGCCCGGAGTCATCGATATAAATCTCCGCCCCCATCGATTCGAAGATCCTGCGGATCTCTTGGGAGACGGTTCCTTCCTTCCGGGACACCGAGTCGATCCGCACGAGGCGTTCGAACAGCTCTGCAAGCCGCTTTTCATTGATCATTGAGACGTTTTCCCCGAGATATTTCCCTCAAAACTCTTGACCCGTTGTCAAAGAAACGATACTTTAGCCACGGTTGTAAAGAAAAAAATACGGAAGTGCGCAGCTCACTGGTGGGGCTCCCGGACTTCAAATCCGGTGTGGGGCGTTAAAACCGTCCCGGGTGGGTTCGATTCCCATGCACTTCCGCCATTTTCAGATACCTATCAATCATTTTATTGCTCATTTTATTACTCCCACATTATAACCAAATATACACGGTTGCAGCCCTCCTGGAAATATTTTTTTATTGCGCAAGAAAAAAACCGTTGCCAGCCACTGGCTAAAACCAGTCAAAATTTAAAAACACATAATCTTCTTGTGCATATTCAAAAGCAAATCCGACGCTTCTTCTGCGGTATCATCGGGTGCAACGCCAAGATGATCATAGCCCTAAAACATGACGACCTCGTAAATTGTCCAATATCTGGTTTACGCGCAATGTCGAAAAATTTCATGTACGCCAGTACAAGGCAGAGTAATTGATACTATGAAAATTCAAGACATTTTACTTCCTTTTTTAGCAGTGCTTTTTTTACTTTTGGTTTTGCATCTGGTTCAGCTACTTTTACTAAGAAGTGCAAACAGGAAAGTAATTCAGATTTTCAGAGACCACCAGGCTACCAGTAAAAATAATGCCCGATCCGCAGAGGCATTGGGGCTATTGAGGCAACAAACCATAGTGCAGCGTATGACACAAACCAAAGACTACAAGCCACATGCTACAGAGTTTCTGACCAGGGTCGGTGCTATAAAAGTAACCGAAAATGATAAAATGTACCTCGACGAAGACACCCTTATGTCTTTGATTCAGAAAAAAAAAGAAGACAAAAACCTTTTCAGGTCCTGGAAATTTTTATTTCCGAATGAGTAATTGACTTTGAGATCTTCTTTGAGTCAGGTTCTAATGCCATCCATAATACGGAGGTTGCCCTCTTCAACATCCCGGAGGCGCTTCAATAAATCCCCGGATTTGGATTGTACCATTCACTCCCTTTTCTCTTCGGGTTATGGCGGGTCCGGACATGCGTCATAGGCGATCAGCCGGACCAATCTTTTTTCCCGGGGCCCGCTTCCCGTTCGGATCACTGGCTGGCGGAACAATGCAATCCCTAGACGGGGGTTTTGGTTTTAAACGCTTTCCGTAAAAGCCGTGCCAATCATTTTTTACTTTTTTGCTTTTCCGCTAAATAGAAAAAACCACTGGATGGAAAAAAAGCTTGACGCTGTAATGTGATATCTGATACATCACATTACAGATATCATACTGACCACTGGCAGGCCATGGGCCGCGAGGATTCAGGTAATTTCCATTGTCCTGGATAACATGCAGGAAGAAGCTATACTTCCTTTACAGTATCCCGCAGGATCCTGTTTTTGCTGTATTATTCGTCACATGACGATGTTCGCCTGGCGCTTCGCTGCCACGCTGCGTTTTTAATCAAACCATTCGATTACAGGAGGGCTTATATGAGCAAAATGAAAATGACCACGGAAGAAGCCTTTGTGAAGGTGCTTCAGTTGCATGGAATAGACAATGCCTTCGGTATTATTGGCTCGGCGATGATGCCTATTTCAGACTTATTCCCAAAGGCGGGAATTACTTTCTGGGATTGCGGCCATGAAGGGAATGCCGGAATGATGGCTGACGGATTTACCCGGGCTTCGGGGAAAATATCAATG
>SL_3KL_010_SEDDRAFT_10006365_pt1 | contig 10555 bp, 15 predicted proteins | sample SodLakKL_010_SED_2_FD_10381 | JGI IMG/M metagenome (IMG submission 10381)
TTCACTCCCACCCCGCCCCTCCCCCAAAGGAAGAGGGAGAAACAGAGTTTTCGGACATGCACTATATATACCTTATTTAGATTAACATATAACTCTATTTACATGATTTTAATATATATTTTTATTTCACTAGTATGTATATATTATTTTTACTATAAAATCTATAAACTTCTAAACCTAAGGAATAAATTAAGGTTAGGGCTTTAATGCGAAATAGCTATAGCACAAAATCTACAACATCTTGTAATGAAAAAATTTAATGTTTATCATGATTTCAATGCAGAAGGTTTTAACATAGATCACATAGCAGTTGGACCTACCGGTATCTTTGCTATTGAAACAAAAGGAAGGGCTAAACGATCAAAAACAGAAAACGAAAACTGGAAAGTTGAATTTAATGGAAAGAAATTAAAATTCCCGGGATGGACCGAAACCAAGCCTGTTGAGCAAGCTAGAATTCAAGCTAATTGGTTAAAAAAATGGATCCAACAAGCGACAGGTGAAAATTTAAATGTTTTTCCAGTATTAGCTATCCCTGGGTGGTACATTAATCGAAAAGGAAACTCTGATATTTTAATTTACAATGGAAAAAATCCTTCTTTTTTGGAAAAACGTAATGCGATACTAACAGAAAAACAGGTTCGAACTGTTTCATTTCAAATTGAAAAAGAATGACGTAATATTAAACCATTATCTTACAAAAAAGAATAGCATTACCACATAAGGACTCTTGCCACGTCCCTAAAACTCAGACCGTAAGGAATGAGCTGAAAGTTCGTTAAATTAGGCGCGACAAAAATCTGTCTCGGCATATCGAATCTGGTTATATGTCGGGCCCTTGAGGGTTTCATAAAATATGCAAAAACCCAGTGCGCTGTCCTGGGCTGAGTATGTTTTGCGCCTTTAGTACGCGTAAAGCCTCTTTAAACCTAAAAGTATTGTAATTTGGACTTAAAGGAGCAGATGATAAAAAAAAGGCAGAAATCAACAAAAACCCTGGAAGGGCTTCACATACCAAGCCCAGGGCAGCGCCCTGGGTAGACATTCCCCCGTGACAGAAGCACTGAAGGGGCGCAACATCATTGTCACATTCCCTGACAAGATATTTGAACCATCGGGGGGCTGAATATTTTCATCGAACCCGTGCCTGTAATTGTATTGGTGAATATCGCGTGCAATATGATTTTAAATAATGATTTTGCTATTTCAACCGCTTGTTTTTGTAGCTTTCATCACCCCACCTTCTACCTGGATTTGAGATTAATCATTCATGGGGTTAACATGCTGAAGTCCGGGGAATCTTTTGAAATCGTTGTCGGTAGAATAAACTGTGCAGCCATGCTCCAGGGCCAGGGCTGCGATATGGGCATCAGTGGTCAGGTTGCCGCCCGTACCGGTTCTGACAAGAAGACTTCTCAGGATTTTCCAGTGGCCTCGTCCGGGAACAACAGTTACCAATACCGGCTGATTCAGCCATTCATCCATATAACCGATAGCACTTTCAATGGTCATTGGCTTTTCAAATACTCGTGCATTGGTGGTTATTCGAAGGAAAGCCAGTATCACTATCCAGGGAAAACCTACCCTTTCGGACCCCGACAACGCTTGTTCAAGCCACGAACGGGCTGCCGAATGCCCGTGCATATCTTTGTTTACAGCATATAGCAAGAGGTTTACATCTACAAGAATCATTTTCGTTGCTCCAGCTTGGCAGCAATTCCGAGGTCTTCTAAATATTCAGCCAAATGTAAGGCCTTGTTCAGATCGATTCCCTGAATTGCCTTCCCAAGTGAGGCCGGCTGCAGTTGATAGGGCTGGGATTCTGGTTTATCCAACTGGTCAAGACCCAGAAGCAGCACTTCGTTGACGACTTGCTTGAAAGGTTTACCACTGTTGTTGGCTGCTTCTTTGAGCAAAGAGAAAGTTTTATCATCAATGGTTAAAGTGGTACGCATACTGATGTCTCCTTATATGTCATTATGATCAATATTTTTACTGCCTGTTTCAGTTATTGTCAAGAACAAACTGATATTTTGCATCCAGCAAAAACTGCCAGAATGGAACCCATCGTTCTTTGGGTGAGAGCCGGGGTGGTGGTCTTTAGCCACACATGTATAACGATTACAACGGCGATGCTGATATCACCCCCAAAATATGTTCCTTGTCTCAAGTGTGTGCAAAGACCAGTTTGTTGAAAGGGGAACCATACTTTAGATTTATGCGATATTTTCAGGATTCCCGGATTTCTTCCTGCATGGCCTTGAAGTCGAGCGGTTCGCCCACGGGGGCACTGCAACGGCCGGTAACTGACATTATCTTGACCCGGAACAAGGTAGAACGTTCCGGCCGGGAACTGAATTTTTCAGCAAAACGCGTATAATCCTGGTTCATGACCTGGCCCAGCAGTTCCCATCCCCTGCGGATATTTTCCGGGTCTGTGTCAAACATTCCCTTGCCGTGACAGCTGACTCCGGCCCACCATGAAAGCTGTGGACTGGCCATGGTGAACTTTAGCAGGATTTTCGGGTTGGACTGAATGTTTTTCCAGGTTCTTCCACGGGGGTTGATCATGAAACAGATGTCCCCGCCATCGTGAAAGGGAGTGGCTTCGATGGCATAGGGCGTGCAATCAGGGTCCACGCTGCATATGGTCGCCCACCGGCACAGGTTAATCAACTGGTGCATTTCTTCGTTTTTCATGACTCTCATGGATCTTCTTCCTTGATGTTTTTTTAAGTCCTTGCCACGTTCCTTAAAGCTGCTGACCAGTATTCTTTATCTTGGAGAATACAGCTCCGGCATTGGCCAGATCATTGAGATCAGGGTGTTTGGCTGCTTCTTCGAGACGAGCCTTTCTTTCAGGGGTCATTTTCCTGATATTTTGGCCATATACTGGCGTGCCGTGTTATCCGGTATGCCTTTGTCAACCCAGAATCCAATGATGACCAGGTCAAAGTCTTGCGGATCAGGTGCTGTTTGTACCGGTGCGATTACAGCGTTTTGTCCCATGACTTCAAATATCGCTTCTGCCACCATTTTGGTATTGCCGGTGCGACTTGAATAAACAACCAATGTTTTCATGTTGCCTCCATAGTATTCATGTAACGTTTGCGCAAGGTCATGAAGCCCTGTGTGACAGAGTCAAGAAGCTGTCTTTTACTGTCACGGCCGGCATATATTCCAAAAGCCTGAGCACCCTGAGATGTGAAAAATTGAATGGAGTGACTTTCCAGCTTGAAGATGGGTTTGGAAACAAAAAATATTGCTTTGATCTTTTCCACAAGTATGTGTCCGCCCAAGGGATGGTCCTTTTCACGTAAATTGAACATGTCGTTTCCAAAGAAACCTTTGGGAAGCTGTCCGCTAAATTCGGCTATTATTCCAGAATTCCGGGCGATGAAAGTCACCTTTTCCCATTTGCTCATTTCCTTCCATATAATAGCGAAATCATCAGCAGGAGCAAAGACACGCATCTCCAGGGGCAGGGCCTGAATGACCGCACCTTCGGAAATGTTCAGTTCCTGGGCCATGGTCATGGGCATGATGCTCGGATTTTCTTTGACTTTCCTGCGGATGATACTCACGATTTCATCATTGAGCTGGTTTTCAAACATAGTGTTTCTCCTTTTCAGCAGGTTTAGGGGAATTAAACTGATTCCAGACTTAGCAGGTGGGTGCAGGCCATTGCAAGAAGTTCCAGGTCATGACTGATGACCAGGACGATTCCTTTTTCCCCTGCACACTGCTTCAGGCTTTCAGCAATAATGGCCATATTTCGCCCGTCCAGTCCGCTGGTGGGTTCATCCAGGATAAGGATCTCAGGACTGCGGATCATGCCGCAGGCTATAACCAGCCTTTGTTTTTCACCCCCGGACAAAGACTGGGGATGGCGTTGGGCCAGGTGGCCCAGGTTGAAACGGTCCAGCATCTGTTCCAACCTGGCCGGGGATGGCCCGGGATCCCGAACCCATGGCTGTAACAAGTTCCTGGTTGACAGTGCGCATGTGCAGTTGATGATCCATGTTCTGAAGAACGATGCTGGTGCGGGCAAGAAGTTTTTTAGGGCGGATGGGCCTGTTGTTGATCCTGATTTCTCCCTTTCCGAGTCTTAAAAGGCCTACCATGAGGCGGGCCAGGGTGGTCTTGCCGGCTCCGTTGGGGCCGATCATGCCAACCACACTGCACTGAGGGAGGTCAAAGTCAAGTCCCTTGAAAAGAGGTTTGTCCCTGTAATAGGAAAAGCTGATATTGCGCAGGCCAACGTAAGAATTGGACTGGGGAAGTTCGGGCAGAGAATGTCTTGGATCTGATACCCGGGTTGCACGAAGGCCGAAACGGTTTTGGAGTTCCCTGGAGTGAAGCTCCTGGAAACAGCCTTGCCAGGCCATTTGCCCCTGGTCCATGATTACGGCCTGGTCAATGAGTCCTTCCAGCCAGTACAGGCGGTGGTCAACAATTACAATGGCGATTCCCTGGCTTTTAACGACCTTGAGGATCTCAGCCAGCTCTTCTGTGGATTCAGGATCAAGGTTGGCAGTGGGTTCATTTTTGAAAAAGAGTGCCGACCCGGTCTGCAATATCCTGCAAGGAAAGTCTGGTGGTATCAATACCCATGACCCGGACCAGGCCAGTGAGTCTGCCCTTGTAAAAATGGGGAGCCAGGCCGTTGAGAAGGTTGACCAGGGTTGATTTTCCGGAACCACTGGCTCCTGTGCACANCANGGCCTGTCCCGGACTGACCTTAAGGTTTATTCCGGTTACATCGGGCCTGTCCTGATGGGGATAAGAATAGCTTACATCAGAGAGTTCAATCATTTATCTGACCTGAATCTTTATTAAGTTAATGCAGCCAACATCCTCCTATGCCTGAAGGAAAAAGGCTGCCCCGAGGATGCAGACCGCGCCGATTCCCATGATCAGGTCACGTCCGGACAGTTGATGAGGCCGGTGGCAGGTCACCGTACCGCGGGATCCGACTCCCTTGAGTTCGGCCGCCACTCCCAGTTCGTCGGAAGTTCTGTCTGGATGCAATCCAGGAATCATATCCGGAAAACCAGGCAGACCGTGAGATTAAAACCAAATTCGAAAATAAAGAAAGACTGCTCAAGGAAACAAAGATAGAGTTAAAATATAAACTATTCAGCCTTCCAGTGGAAGCGATTGAACATTTGGAATCACAAGTCGATCTTTTTTTGCCCGAAGCGCAACTTAAAAATTTAACATTTGAAATCAAACACCAGGAAGACAGCAAAGGCACCGAACCCACGAAAGATGAACTTGTGGATATGGCACTGGGCTATGCCGCCGTCAGTCAGGATGTCATCCGGCTGCTTAATAACGAAATCAAATTTGACAAAAACCTGAAACTAAAAGAAATCAAGACCAGAGTGATTTCGGCTCATATACCATCTTCGGTTGAGCTTGCAGAAGAAATTGTAATAAAGGTAAAGGAACTGAACCTTCCAAGGGCTATCGAACAATCCTACATGGCAAATCTTAAAAAGGTGGGCACATTCATTTCAGATGGAAAAACCACACCGGCTATTAACCAGTTAAATGCATTCATCAGAAAAGTGAAATCTGATATTGACAAAAAGAAAATAAATGAGGTGGATGGAAATGAGCTTATCAAGATGGGAACGGAACTTGTGACTATTTTGAAATCTGACATGGGAAAGACAGCCTAAAAAAAATAATTCGACACACCATTTTAGCTTCTCAAAAAGTTTGGGTAAAACTTCTGGATAGCGCTGAAAAGCTTCGCTTCGTGCCCGGCTTTCGCCGAAATGCCGATCCAAAACAACTTTTTGGTTTTAAAGGTCATTCCGGCGGAGGCCGAAATCCAGGTTAAACCCCATTCAAATCAACTACCCGCACTTTGGAGAAGCTACGCATCAGTGGTGCTGCCATGCTTCAGGTCCACGGCTGCGATATGGGCATCAGTGGTCAGGTTGCCTTCCATGGAGTATACTGTGATCATCAGATCCGGCGGAAGGGTTAAACTTACCGCCGGCCGAACAATTTCTATCGAACGTAAATGACAGATTTAATATCGTTCGTCATATTCATTATTTTATCCTCCTACCCAAATAAAAAACCAAATTCGGACCGAAAGTACAGTTTTAATGCCAGCGCAAAGCTTACCGGAGGCGCCCTGGTGCTGGAGAAAACCCGGAGCTATTGGCGTAAGGTGGAGCGCATAGTTCCCTGGGGTTTCAATGCCTGTCCTATTTTGTCAATTATGGGCAAAGACCAGCCCGCTTTATAAGATGGCCAGGGTGGGTTTCTTTGCTCAAAGAAGCACCCAACAACAGTGGTAAACCTTTCAAGCAAGATGGGGTAATTATTTCTTTCAACGGCCCTTACATCTGGCTGCCTATTTGGAAGACCTTGAAATTGCTGCCAAGCTGGAGCAACGAAAATGATTCTGGTAGATGTCAACCTCTTGCTATATGCTGTCAAAATGGCAATCCCCATCGAAGCGAAATTGATAAATTTGGCTTTAGCCGTTAAATTTTTATCCTTAAGAGTTAGTATATCCTATATAAATTAGAATAATCTTGATCGAAAAAGGATTTTATGAGAAAAGTGGAAAAACCCAATCGATGGTATTTAATCGCTTGCGGATTGAAAAGGATATACAACAAGACCAACTTGCATTTTTGGAGGATAAAAACCATGGGAGAAAGACTTCAGGTCATCAAGGAAAATCATTGGACAGATCATGTGGAAAAAGGGCGAACGGAGCGGCTGAAAATCTGGGAAATAGATAAATTCTTTAAGTGTCCCATTGTCGGCGCCTGTTTAAATTATGCGGAGCAAAAACATCTGCTGAAAAAATGCGGTATCAGCACCAAGAACAAGACTCCTTATGATATCCACGAAATCCTGGTGGCTTCCTGTGATACGGAAAACCGGCTGTCACAAAAATTTGAAAATAAACTCAAGCAGAAATTCGGCAAAGGGAGTTCCATACTGTTTGAAATGAACCAGAAGGCATTCATGGAGTATTGGCATGGGTGTTTTGATGCCGGTGATTATCATGAGGCATTGTGGACGGCGGCTTCCAGGCCGGATCTGAGTGTTGAAAACCGAAGGAAAATTTTTGGCATGGTGCACATGGGCATGCACTGGAACGGAGAACAGCGCACCATGTGTGCAGCAAAGATTGCCGGAATCGAAAAAAAAGAGGCGGCTATGGAGCGCAGTTTGAAAAAAATAGCAGATGATAGAAAAAGATTGGAGAAAAATAACAGGCAGCTGCAGAAGGATAAAAAATCGCTGGAGGTTCGTATGAAAACAATGGTGGAAGAAAAAAACCTGCTGACCTGTCGGCTGGAAAAACTTGAGAAAGAAACCAAAGTTTCGGAACTTGAGCATCTGGTGGTTCAACTGCGAAAACGACGGGATGAATTATCCGAAACCGTTAATGACCAGAACAGGCAAATCCATAAGTTAAGCAAGGAAAACCACCGGCTTTCAGAGGAGTTTGATCAGTTAGTGGCAGTAAACACACAAATGCAGAATTCCCTGCTGGAATCGATCCGGAACATGCAAAGGATCAATACTTGCGATAAAAGCTGCGTTGCCTTTGATCTTTGCAAAAAGCGGATATTGATTGTGGGAGGTATTGCCCGTATGGAAACGCTTTACCGGCAGTTGATCGAAAGCAACGGGGGTGTTTTTGAATATCATGAAGGCCACATGAAAGGCGGTTCAAAAGATCTGGAAAGCAGCTTAAAACGGTCAGACATTGTGCTGTGCCCGGTAAATTGCAACAGCCATGCGGCTTGCACCATGGTTAAAAATCTTGGCAAAAAGCACAACAAACTGGTCCATATGCTGCCCAATTTCAGTTTGAATATCGTTTCCCAGGTGATTCGGGACTGCGGATCATCCACTTTTTCAGATGCAGTAAATTAGCGACAGACCAAAAGACTGCCTGTGGCGACTTTGCCTTGAATGCTGCACGGTAAAAGGGAAACCTGGCACCCAACGGCCGGATACGGGAAACGTGATACGCTGGCCATGGAAGGCGTTTTCCCTGGATGAAAAACCGGAGGAACGCGTCAAAAGCAAATAGCGTCAAAGACAGTCTGCTGATTTTCGCACCTCCGTTACAGGATGTTCCTAAAAAATATTCAGCAACTTTTTGAGTAGCTACGGGAAAATTTCCTGACGCCTGCAATGAGCAGCGGTGTTTAACCTGAATTTGAGGAAAAACCCTGGTTTTCTTTGAGGTGCTTATTAACCTGGTATGAAAAATGCACTAAAACGAGAAGATGTTTTTGATTTCAATTTATTGAGGAAAGCACAAATGTTCAGAGGCCTTAACATTTTCCCAATGGCGTTATTTCAAAAATATTATCTCAGCCATATTCCTTTAATAAGGCTCGAATTGGAAAACTTTTTTGAATAAGGAGAACAGTCATGACATCTTCACCTTGCAAAAATTGTTCAAAGCGTTTCATGTCTAAACTCGAGTGCGCTAAAGATTGTGAAATTTTGCAAAAAGTACAGGAAATGCAATGCAAGCGCCAGGAGCAAAGCCTTTTTTCGGCGATTGATTATACGGAAGAAGGGCGATTTTCCATTAACTATGAAAGGAATATTTCATGGTTATAACGGATTTGGGGGGCTTAATTTTTAGAGCATTACATATTTTTCCAAATATAGCTTTCCAGAAAATGTCTTTGGCTGCGTTATCGGTCGGAGATACACGAAAAGTATGATCTCCTCCCTCTAGCCTTGCCAAAAACATTTTCTGAAAAGCTATAGCATTGTTTTGAGACGGTATTCATTTAAGCCTTGCTCCCGATACAGGTTATTGGCATCGTGCTAAGGAGTAATGTATGCAGCAAGTCCCCCTTTGGCAAAGGGGGATTTAGGGAGATTTAAAAAAGCTTCAAATCCCCCCTGTCCCCCCTTTTCAAAAGTGGGGGACCTAAAAGATGCCTTTTTGCCAAAGGAACGAAACGAAACAAATAATGCTCCCATCAACCACTCACCCACAAATCCGTTATAACCTGAAATTTTTTGAGGTGGTCAAGGAGAACACCCATGACATCTTCACCTCGCAAAAATTGTCCGCTGCGTTTCATTTCTAAAAAGATCGGTTCGGAAAAAACAGCTTCAATTGTCAATATATTGACTTTCAAAGTTGTGTAGCTTTGCATAAAGAGATTTTGGCTCCGTTATCGGTTGGAGACATATGAACATTGATGATCTCATCTTTTTGGCCTTGTAAAAATTTAAAAACTCTAGAGGGGCGGCTTAATTTTGCTTGGCATTTATAACCGTGCAGGGGGACGGGAAACTGCTTTTATTCTAAAAAAATATCCCTTTTTTCTTGACTATAATTTGGGTTATGTTATTAAAAACTCGTTTTTCAGGTGCTCAAAAAGAGCCTAACAGGGAACCCTGTGAAAAACAGGGACCGGCCCGCGGCTGTGAGTGGGGACGAAAACTGAACCAGGCCACTGGCATTTAATCGGCTGGGAAGGCTCAGTGATTAGGTTGATCCACAAGTCAGAAGACCTGCCTGAATTTATAATGTTGCGACTGCGTGGACTACAGCGTAACTTATTCCAATCTGTGAATAAAACGGGATATCCCGGATCGAATGAATCGGTCCGGGATTTTTGTTTTCTGATGAGGAGAAAAAATATGCATATTTCCGAAGGCGTTCTTTCAGCCCCGGTATTGCTTTCTGGTGCAGTGCTGGCAGTTGCCGGAAGCGTCATTGGATTAAAAAAACTTAAAAACGACCAAATTCCCAAAGCTGGCGTTCTTTCTGCCGCTTTTTTTGTGGCATCCCTGATTCATGTTCCTGTAGGGCCATCGAGTGTTCATCTTGTCCTTAACGGACTTCTGGGTTTAATGCTTGGGTGGGTGGCTTTTCCCGCGATTATGATTGCGCTGTTGCTTCAGGCCGTATTATTCCAGTTCGGCGGGATCACAACCCTGGGGATTAACACGGTTAACACTGCTTTACCAGCTATCATATGCTATTTTCTATTCGGCCGTTATATTTTGAAACCATCAGCTATTACAGCAGCGGCATCTTTTGCCTGCGGATTTTTGGCTGTTTTGATGTGCGCTTTTATGGTAGCTGTTTCCCTGGTTTTTACAGAAGGGCACTTTTTTAAAATGGCTATGATGGTCATATCGGCACATTTTCCGTTGATGGTCATTGAAGGAATCATTACAGCGATTTGTATTGTGTTTATCAAAAAGGTTCAACCGGAAATTCTGGTGGCAGGAACATAGCTATAGATTTTTGTAAATATCTTTCCGGTGCCCGATTTTCTGGATTTCTCATGTGAAATGGTCGGCTTGTCTCTTCTTTCTGCAATGACAGCCAGGTCTTCGAGATTTTCCATCAATTTCCGGAAATCGAAGATTGAAAGGAACACTGCTTTTTTATTACCTTTTCTGGTTATAACGGATTTGGGGGTGGCCTTTTAAAGGAGTGCAAAAGCTGTGCTTTTGCATTTTTTTCGTGCGCCAGGCATGGTGCGAATCTTAGGGGTGAAAGTCCCCTACGGGCTGTAGT
>SL_3KL_010_SEDDRAFT_10006366_pt1 | contig 10555 bp, 10 predicted proteins | sample SodLakKL_010_SED_2_FD_10381 | JGI IMG/M metagenome (IMG submission 10381)
TGCAGGAACGCCTGAAAGCAGAGGCCACCTGAACACCCGGAACACGCGGCACAGCCCAGTGTCCGCACCGTTCTCAGGGTACCGGAATTCCCCGCCCGTCCGCGCGTCGAAGGGAGTATGAAGCGCATCCGTACGCCAGATCGCGTCCGCAGTCGCGCCATCCCGGCTGCACCGTCACGGCACCAACCGGGGCCGCTGGCCGTGTTTCTGCTTTCGTGCCTGTTTCTTGCCCTTGCGTTGACGGCACCGCGAACCGCCGTCGGGCACGACTGGCCCGAAGGTTCCCGCATCGACTGGAACAGCTTCGAATACGGGCTGTTCCATCGGGCACGGGCGGAGAACCGCCCTCTGTTCCTGTATTTCCACGGGCAGTGGTGCACCTGGTGCCGGGACTTCCAGGACGAAAGCCTCGAACACGACGACGTGGTCGAGGTGCTCCGTAGCGGCTACATCCCCGTGCTGATCGACCTGGACCGCCGGCGCGATCTCTTCACCCGGTACGGTGGCCGGGGCCTTCCCTTCGTGGTGATCGTCGATGCACACGACGAGGTACGTGGCCGGTTCACCGGCCACGTGGGCCCGGCCGACCTGTCGCGGGTCCTGGCCGAACGCCGACGGCAGATCTCGGTCACCGGCCGCGAAATCGCACCTGCCGACGAACCGATCGAGACGGTCGAGGCGTTCCGCGAGATGCTGGACGAGGTCTACGATCCACGCAGTCGGCGGCTCAGCGGCAGCGCGATGTTCGGCACGCTGAGCAAGCGCCCGCAGCCCTGGACGCTCGGCTTCCTTCTGCGCCAGGACGAGTGGCAGGAACGTATACAGGGACTGCTCGATCAGACCATCGAGGATCTCTGGGACGCCGAAGAAGGCGGTTTCTTCTTCTTCTTCGACCCGGATCAGCCCGATCGCCAGCGGGCACTCGAGACATCGAAGCGCCTGGACCAGAACGCGGCCTTCCTGTGGCTGTTCTCCGACGCCTACGCGCGCTTCGGGACCCCGGCATACCGCGAGGTCGTCGAGCGCAACCTCGACTACCTCAGAAATCACCTCTGGGACCCCGAGGAAGAACGTTTCTTCGGCAGCCAGTTTTCGGATGACTCCTACTACGCCCGATCGCTGGAGGACCGGCAGGAACTTGCGCCGCCGCCGGTGGATCGCACCAGTTTCGCGGACGCGTCGGGCCAGATGATCGCCGCTCTCGTCAATGCCGCTGCGGCGCTCGACGATCCGGCGCTGCTCGACTGGGCCGGCGCGGCACTCGAGTCGATGGTGAGAAATCTCGGAACCGGAGACGGCTATCTGCACGCGCTGCCTCCGGATGGCGACCCCGAACTCGAGGGCTACCTGCCGGCGCAGGTGTGGCCGGGCATCGCCTGGCATCTCTATCTGAGCGCAACCGGCGCAACGGACCGGGAGCCCGAGCTGCGGCTGCTGGAGACCGTAGCGACCTTCAAGGACACGGATCTTGACGCCTACCGCGAGCGCAGAAGCCCGGAACTGGAGCCATGGGTCGAAACCCGCACACAGGCCGCGCTGGCCTGGTGGCTCGGCCGGCTCGACCCGGCCGACGTCACGGCCGCCGGCATCGATCCGGAGAAGGTTCACGAGCATTTGTGGATCGCGCCCGGGGACGACCCCGACGACGTCGCGCTGGGCTTCCGGGCCCTGGACCGCTGAGCGGCGCCCCGAGGGCCCCAACTCCCCCGACCCCCGGGGACAGATTGATAAATCTGTCCCCACTCGAGCCCCGGTGACAGATTTAAATCTGTCACCGTTACTCTGCGTTTACTCGTTCGTTTCTCCGGTCCCCGTTTCGCCGGCTTCGCCGGGATGCAGAGGCGGCGAATCGACAAGGGAGTCGATCAACCGGATTTCGCCGACGCCGGATTCAGACTGCGGCGCCGCGCCCTGTCGGTCCGGGTGCGAAAGCTGTGCCCGGTACAGACCGGATGCCAGATACGCGAGGTTCAGGCCCAGCAACAGTAATAATATCCAGCGCATCCTCACCATGGAGTGCCCCTCTCTGCCCGACGGGGCTGCAGATGGCACCACATTCCGTCGAAGACCAGCCCCGGCACCCGGTGCACCGGCCGATCGAGCAGGTTCGACAGCCAGCCCGCATCGCCACCGGTCAGCCACCACTCCATATCCCCGCTCGTTTCGGCGGTCTGTGAGCCGACCCGCTGTACCGCGCCTGCCAAACCCAGCACCCAGCCACGCAAAAGGGCCTCGCCGGTATCGTGACCCGGCAACACGTCTGAATCCACCGGCAATGACTCGGGTGCCTGCCGCAGCGTGGGCGCCACCTCGGTCTGAAGGGCCTGCGGAAACAGCCGATTGACGGCCGCAAGCCCCTCGCGCAGACCGGGCAGTATGTAGCCGCCCAGGTGCCGCCCAGCCGCTCCCAGAAGATCCACGGTCACGGCGGTACCGGCATCGACGACCACCGCTGGTTTCCGCGTCCGGGCCACCACCCCCAGCAGTGCGCAGTAGCGATCCGCCCCGAACTGGTGCAAGTCGTAATCCAGCCGCAGACCTCCAGGACCGTCTGCGCGGGGCCGGACGCTGACGACCGGCACCGCCCCGTAATGGGCGCGAAGGGCCGCCCGGAGGCTTTCTTCGCGCTCGGCTGCACCGACGCGCGCCATCCAGACCGCCTGGGGCTGGCACTGTGGCAGCTCCGGTGCAGTCCCCGATGGGCTCCAGTCTTGCCGACCGGTCTCCAGCACGAGACCGGCCGCGGAGCGGGTCTGCCACTTGAGGCTGCTGCTACCGAGGTCAAGCAGCAGGATCTCAGGCATGATCCACCCGCCGAACCGAGACTTCGCCGGAGTACAGCCGTTCAAGACCGCCCCGCCCTTGCAGCAGCAGGGCGCCATCCACCGGGTCCACCCCGGCTGCGACACCTTCCTTGCCGGAGTCCGTTACGCGAACGCGCTGCCCGAACAGATGGTCGAGGCGACGGTAATCCTCGATCACCGGGTGCAGCCCGTCCTGCGCGAAGGCGTCCCAGGCCTGCACGATCTCCACGAGGACCGCCTGCAGCAACGCCGCAAGGTCCGGTGCACCGGACGAGGAAAGATCACCGAGGTCCGCAACCGGCCGATCGACACCGAGAGCGGACGCGTCCCGCCAATTCAGACCCACGCCCGCCACCAGGGCCGGCGGACGTTCCGCGGCNCGTGGCCGCGCCTCGATCAGGATTCCCGCCAGCTTGCGTCCATCGGTGGTCACCAGATCGTTGGGCCACTTGAATCCGAAGCCGTGCAGTTCGCAGCGCTCCAGCCCGCGCGCCAGGCCGACGCCGATCGCAAGGGCGAGGGCCGGCGACGGGGTCTCCCCGGGGGCCAGTGCGCGCGCGACNGAGAAGGTCAGGCTGGAGCCGGTCGTCGATACCCACGCGCGGCCGCGGCGGCCCTTGCCGGCGGTCTGCTCGCGCACGATACAGAACCGGTAGGCGTCGTTCACCAGTGCCGGGCTGTCGAGCAGCCGCCGATTGGTGGAATCGACGCGCGGCAGAAACTCGAAACCGGACCACCGGCCCGGCAGTTCCTTCTCCAGCTGCACTGGCAGCCGGTCCATGGCCGCCATCCACGAAACCAGTGAATCGTCAGTCACGTCGGGCTAGAATGATGAGATGAACCGTGGACATGTCACCAGGGCGTTGCTGCTGCTCCTTGTCGGCGGCCTGTGGCTCTGGTCCGCAAAGGCCGTGGCGGAACTGTACACCTACCTCGATGCCGACGGCACCCGAGTGTACACGGACCAACGGCCCACCGGCGGGGTGAGCTATCGCCGGGTGGGCATCGCGGGAAGCGGGAACCCGGCCAACCGCTCGGGTGGAGAGCTGTTCGTCTACGAGCTTCCGAGCGGAGAGCGGCTGGTCACCAACCAGCGCGACGAGAGATTGACGCTGATCGCCACCTACGGCCGGCCGACGGCCTCCGTCCGCTGCCGGCTTTCTGCCGACGAAGTGATGCCTCTCGGTTCCGGTCCCTTCGACGGCATCATCGTTCGCGAGGCTCATAAACGGAATCTGGACCCCCTGCTGGTCAAGTCGGTGATCTGGGTGGAATCCTGCTTCGACCAGTACGCCGTATCACGGGTCGGAGCTCACGGCCTGATGCAGCTGATGCCCGCGACTGCTGCCGAGCTGGGGGTCAGCGACCGCTTCGACCCGGCGCAGAATATCCGCGGCGGGGTGACGTATCTCGCGTGGATGCTGGAGCGATTTGACCAGGACCTTGATCTGGCACTCGCCGCGTACAATGCCGGGCCGGGTGCGGTGGAGCGCCACAGAGGCATCCCGCCCTTCGCAGAGACGCGCAACTACATCGAACGGGTTAATGCGCATTACCGCCTGCACGCAGCCGCATCCCGCCAGGACGGGACACGAGCCGCCGCAAACTGAAGGCCCGACCGGGCGCCTGGGCGCCGAATCGTCTTCGTGGCCGAGTGACGACCGCCTCGCAGATCACTCAGGCCCGGGCAATCAACCGCAGCAGCGAAAGCAGAATCACTGCCCCGACCGTAGCCATCAGGAACAGACCGCCCAGCCCGGTCAGGCCGATACCCAGAGCCGAGAACACCCAGCCACCCAGAAAGGCACCGAGAATTCCGACCAGCACGTTCACCAGGATGCCCTGTCCGCCTCCGCGAACCACCACGCCGGCAATCCAGCCGGCGAGGCCGCCAACCACGAGAAACACCAGAATCTGCATCGCCGACATGTTCAGCCTCCCGGAATCTAGTCTTCAGCGGTCCCACATCACGTAGGTATCGGCCTTCGCGGCAGCCTCCAGCAGTTGCACCAGCGGCAACGCACGATGTGCCAGACTGACCTTGTCGGCGTCCCGTCTGGTCTCTTCGGGAGCCGGCGGCAGAGTCTCGCCGCCCCGTTCGTCGATCGCCGCGCGCAGGCGCTCGAGAGCCCGCGGCACATCTTCGGCAGCGATCGCGCTCGGTACAGTTGGACTGTGTCCCATGTGTTCGATCAGTACCAGCGCCACGTCACCGAACATGGTGATATCGCTGTAGGCGGGCGTGCGGAAGGTCACCAGCATGGAAACGTCTCGCTGCAATAGCCGGGTTCCAGCATAACCCAAGCTCTTGATGATCACGAAAGCTCCGCCGGTGGTTTCCCGGCGCCCGATCGGCGAGAGGGCTCGCCTCCTCCACGCAAGCAGCCTTTGCGGAGCTTTCGTGATCATCGGCCAACCCATGCCCGTGCCGTCGCCCCGGCGCATCCGTGCCGCGCAGCACCGGAAAAAGAGCGCGTGCGACGCGCTCCGGGGATGCTCAGCGCATGAACGGCATCATGATGGATTCGGGGCGCGTGAACCGGTTCATGTCGTGCGCCATGCGGCTGATGTCGCTCGCCATGCGCGCCATGTTCTGGCTCATGCTGCCCATGGTCTGGTTCATTGCGCCCATGTTCTGGTTCATGTGCCCCATGTGCTTGTTCATCTCGGTCATGCTCTGGTTCATGGTCGTCACGCTGTCGGTCATCACCGTCATGCTGTCCTGCACCTGACCGAGAGACAGGGTCATTCCAGCGGTGTTGGCATCCATGCTGGAGACGCTGCTGTCCATCGACTCGATCACGCGGACAAGCGTCGAGATTTCGCCGGTCATGGTCGCGATGTTTTCCGACAGATCCGCGATGTTTCCGGACATTGCGTCGAGGTTGACCTCCATGGCCGGGTCGATGCTGCGGGCCATGGTGGACATATCGCCAGTGAGGTTGTAGATCAGGTAGAAACCCGACAGCGACATCAATCCGATGATCAGCACCGAGGGGTACACGAGGCGCTCGAAACGGCGCATGGTGCCCTCGAAGGCCCGGAAGAAATTGGTCAGCGCGATCTCGAGCTTGACCATCGCCTTCTGTTCCGGCGACAGATTCTTGTAGTCCGGTGCGAAGGTGCGTGGGTCCTTTTCGAACATCCGTGATGCCTCGACAACGTTAGGGCGTATTCATTCTCCGCCGCAGCCTCCGCGGCGGCCGGCGGTTTGTGGGCAGCCCCCTACCCGTGCGGGGATCAACTCTGACGGCTAACGTCACCGTGAGCCTATCCTTGATGTTCCGGGCACCTGCAGCCGTGAACGGCGCACGCACGCTAAGGCAACAAATTCAGACCCATACAGAGGAATCTAGACTTTCCACCCCAAATCGTCAACGAGCGTCACAAAGCGTAGGGTGCCAGCGGCCTAGTGCCGGACCCGATCCATGCGGCGTGCGCGGCACGGTGGGCAACGGCCGCCCGGTTCATTGCCGCACGGACCCATTGGCGGAGAAGGTGGGATTCGAACCCACGAGGGACTCGCGCCCCTGCCGGTTTTCAAGACCGGTGCATTCAACCGCTCTGCCACTTCTCCCGGAAGCGATCTTCCCGCGGGGTTATTCTGTGTGCTCGGGCACCGGTTTACAAGCGCAGAGCCGCGTAATAGATAGATTATCGTCTATCTCCGGGATTACCATTTTTCATTGGCAGTGAAACCGGGCGGCCCATATGCTCACGACCCGTTGGAGAAGTGCTGCGAAGGCGATTGGGAACCCGGCTCGAACCGAACCGTCTGCGACGTTCGATTCCAACGGCACTTCCCCGTGCCTCCGGGGGTTATACTTGCGGGCGCCGTGCGACTGGCCCTGTCATCGGGAGCCGTCGCTCGTCAGACTCCTTCCTGCCTGGGCATGCCTGGAGAAGCTCGCCGCGCAACACCCCGCTGTGCGCTCTCAGTCTGAATCAAGGTCCCCGAAATGAATCCTATCCTGCTTCGCATCTTTCCGTTCCTGCGCTGGCAGCGGCCAAACCGGGACATCCTGAAATCCGATCTGTCCGCGGGTCTGGCGGTGGCTCTGGTCCTGGTACCGCAATCGATGGCCTACGCTCAACTGGCGGGGCTGCCACCGGTATACGGGTTGTATGCGTCGTTGCTGCCAGTGATTGTAGCGGCGCTCTGGGGATCCTCGAACCATCTGGCAACAGGGCCGGTAGCCGTCGTGTCACTGCTCACCGCAACGGCCCTGATCCCGCTCGCAAGCCCGGGCTCGGGCGAATTCATTGTCCTGGCCATCGTCCTCGCGTTCCTGGTCGGCACCATCCAGTTGTCGATGGGGCTGCTGCGCATGGGCGCTCTGGTGAGCTTCATCTCTCATCCGGTCATCGTCGGGTTCACCAATGCCGCGGCATTGATCATCGGGCTTTCGCAACTCAACAAACTGCTGGGCGTACCCATCGATACCACCGGTCATTTCCTCGTTGGCCTGTGGGGGGTGCTCACTGAATTGCCGCGGCTGCACTGGCCGACTCTCGCCTTTGGCGTCGGCGCGATCCTGATCATGGTCGGCCTCAAGCGTTTCGTGCCGAAGGTTCCCGGCGTGCTGGCTGCAGTGGTGGTCCTGACATTCCTGAGCTGGATGTTCGGCTTCGAGCGGAAGACCGAGGTGGAAATCTCGCAGGTCTCGCCGCCGGAGGTTGCGACCCAAATCGCCGCCTGGTCCGAGTTGAAGGACGAGCGGGCCGGACTCGATGCCCGCATCCGCGCCCGCGAGGCGGAAATCGAAACGGCCGCCCCGGCCGAAGCGGCGGCGCTGCGTTACGAAGCCGAACTCCTGCGCATCGAATACGAAGAGGTCCGGCAGCAGATCCGGGAGACCGAGCGGGAGCTGCGCGACACCCGCCTGGTGCGACTTGCCGACGGTGATGAGGTCCCACGCGCCTTCGTCGCCGTGGATGCGGTCGAGCCGGATCAGGAAACCCGTGGACCGCGCTGGCGCATCGACGGGGTGGAAGACGCCACCGTCCAGCTGAACGCCGGCGGCACTGTGGTCGGCAATATTCCCGCCGGCCTGCCGAAACTGGCCATGCCGGAACTGAGTTACACCACCATTGCGGCGTTGTTCACCACCGCCTTCGTGATCGCGCTGGTTGGATTCACCGAAGCGATCGCGATCGCACGGGCGATTGCCGCGCGCACCGGCCAGCGGCTGAACCCCAACCAGGAACTCATCGGGCAGGGCCTCGGCAACCTCGCCGGGAGCTTCACTCAGGCCTATCCGGTCAGCGGCTCTTTTTCCCGTTCCGCGGTAAACCTGAACTCGGGAGGGCGCACTGGTCTTTCCTCCGTCTCCACGGCGCTGATCATTCTGGTGGTCCTGCTCTTCCTGACGCCGCTGTTCTACCACCTGCCCGAGGCCGTTCTCGCAGCCATCATCATCATGGCGGTGATCGGGCTGATCAACTTCAAGGCCATTCACCACGCCTGGCTGGCGAGCAAGCATGACGGCGTCGCCGCCATGGTCACCTTCGTCGCGACGCTCGCGGTCGCGCCGAATCTCGACATTGGCATCCTGATCGGCGTCGGCCTCGCGCTGGGGCTGTTTCTCTACCGGTCGATGTACCCACGGGTCTCCGAACTCGCCCGCTATTCCGACGGCACCCTTCGGGAGGCCCAGCGCTACGGCCTGAAGGCCAGCGAGGAGATCGGCCTGTTGCGATTCGATCGCTCGCTCTACTTCGCCAATGTCCCCTACTTCGAGGACGCGGTGCTGGAACTCGCCGCCCGGCACCCGAAGGCCCGGTATCTGGTTATCGTGACCAAGGGGATCAACGAGATCGACGCCTCCGGCGAAGAAGCAATCCATTCTCTCGTCGACCGGCTCAAGGCCCGCGGTGTGACACTGGTCTTCGCCGGCCTGAAGGCCCAGGTGCTCGAAATGATGCAGCGCACGGGGCTCGACCAGGTGATCGGCAAGGAAAACATTTTCCGTTCCACCGACGCGTCGATCGAGGCGGTGCAGGCCCGTGTGGCCCGGGAGAAAGAACGTGAGCGTGACAACGGAGGCGAGTGACGCCGAACCCCGGCCCCGCCCCCTGTAGGCTGAGGGGAGGGGAACCCGGCCAACAAACCCTGATCCAATGCGGGCAGGCTGCAATGGGTCACGCCTGCGGGTAGACTGCGCAACATTCAACGCTTGAACAGGAGGAGCCATCCGTGGCTGAAGAACGTCTTGCCAGACCCCGTGCGGGCACCACCGTCGGGGAGACCATCCGCACCAACAAGGTCATTCGCAATACCTACCTGCTGCTGTCCCTGACGCTGGCCTTCAGCGCCGTGATGGCCTTCACCGCGATGGCCATCAACGCGCCGCCGGTGCACTGGATCGTGATGATCGGTGTGCTGATCGGCGGGCCGTTCCTGATTCACGCCGTGCGAAACTCGGTGTGGGGGCTGGTCCTGACCTTTGCGTTCACCGGCGTCCTGGGCTTCTTCCTCGGCCCGATACTGAGTATGTACCTGGGTCTGCCGAATGGACCGCAGATCGTGGGCAACGCCTTTGGCACCACCGCGATCGCTTTCGTCGCCCTGTCCGGCTATGCACTGACCACACGCAAGGACTTCAGCTTCCTCGGCGGCTTCCTGATCGTCGGCCTGGTACTGGCGCTGGTCGCAATCGTGGCCAACCTGTTCCTGCAGATTCCCGCGCTGTCGCTGACCATCTCGGCTGCCGTGGTGCTGCTGCTGTCAGCCGCGATCCTTTATGACACCAGCCGCATGATCCACGACCGCGAGGCGAACTACGTCGTGATGACCGTCTCGCTGTATGCCAACCTTTACGTGATGTTCCTGCACCTGCTGAACCTCTTCTACGCCCTCACCGGCGACCACTGAGGTCAGCAGCTTCCACGCACAAGCCCCGCCAGCCGGGGCTTGTGCCTTTTCAGGCCGCGGCGACGCGCCGGGCCGGAGTTGCGGACGAAGGCATGAAGGGCGTATTTCTCGACCTGAACACGGTGGATCGGGGTGACCTGGGCCTCGAAGCGTTGCGCGCAGCCCTGCCCCGGTGGGCGTTCTTCCAGCGGACGGATCCCGACGAGCTCCCGGAACGGATCGGCGACGCGGAGGTGGTGGTGACCAACAAGGTCTACCTTGGCGCCGATGCGATAGCGGCCGCGCCAAAGCTGCGACTGATCTGCACGGCCGCCACCGGCACCAACAACATCGACCTGGCCGCCGCCAGCGCCCGGGGCATTTCCGTCCGCAATGCCCGCAACTACGCGACCGACTCCGTTGTTCAGCACGTGTTTGCCCTGCTGCTGACGCTCGTCACCCGCATGGACGCCTACCGTGCAGACATCCGTGCCGGGCGCTGGAGCGCCTCCGACCAGTTCTGCCTGCTCGATCATCCCATCCGCACACTGGCCGGCATGCACCTGGGCATCGTGGGCTTCGGGGTCCTGGGACGGGCCACGAGCGCGATGGCGGAGGCCTTCGGCATGCGGGTGACCGTCGCGGGGAGCCTGAGACCTGACGCGGCCGGGGCCGACGACCGACCGGCCCTTGATGACCTGCTACCCGAGCTCGACGTGCTGAGCCTGCACTGCCCGCTCACGGATCGGACCCGCGACCTGATCGACGCGCGCCGTCTTGCGCGGATGCCGCAGGGTAGCCTGCTGATCAACACCGCCCGGGGTGGCCTTGTCGATCCGCGTGCACTGGCCGACAGCCTGCGCACAGGACACCTCGGCGGCGCCGGAATCGACGTCGT
>SL_3KL_010_SEDDRAFT_10006367_pt1 | contig 10554 bp, 8 predicted proteins | sample SodLakKL_010_SED_2_FD_10381 | JGI IMG/M metagenome (IMG submission 10381)
GGACTCATACCCGCCGGAGATGAGGGCACATATTTCCAGCAGTTTGTGCTGGAGGGTCCGATGCCTCAGGCGATGGGGATTGAAAATCACGTATCCCGAAATGTTGTAGGATTTATTGAAGGTAGCGAATACCCGGATCAATATATCGTCATCGGCGCACATTACGACAGCCAGGGTATGGGCGGAATGATTTCGATGAGTGAAGATGAGCAGCCGGCGATCCACAACGGGGCAGACGATAACGCCTCCGGAACAGCCGGGTTGATTTGGCTGGCGGATCAGCTGTCTGATTATCAGCCACAAAAAAGCCTGCTTTTTGTAGCCTTTTCAGGAGAGGAATTGGGTTTGTTGGGATCGAGATATTTTGTGAACAATATGGAGATGGAAACTGATCAAATAACAGCCATGCTCAATTTTGATATGATCGGCAGGTTGAGTGATGGCGAGCTTACCATTTTTGGAACCGGAACCTCTGAGGTATGGCCCGAGATTTTAGATAGTATCTCTGCCGACTCTCTTACGATCAACCGATCGGAGAGCGGTAGTGGAGCAAGTGATCATCAATCCTTTTACGAAGCCAATATACCGGTGCTTCACTACTTTTCCGGCATCCATGATGATTATCACAGGGAGACCGATACCGCTGATAAAATTAATTACACGGGAATGGAGTGGGTGCTGGATCACGCCAAAGAGCTGATTCAAAAACTTGACGGGATGGAAGGTGGAGAAGTTTCATTTGACGGCTCAAGAGAATCAACGGAATCTCCGCAAATGTTCGACGGCCCAACAATGGGTGTTCTGCCGGACTACAGCTACTCCAACGGCGGCTTTCGGGTTGATGGAGTTCGCGAAGGAGAACCCGCCGAAGTGGCCGGTATGGAAAGAGGAGATGTCATAGTTTATATGGCCGGAACAGAAATTTCCGATATTTACGACTATATGGACGCTTTGCAGACGTTGGAATCCGGGCAGGAGATTACCGTTCGGATTATTCGGGATGGAGAAGAACTTGAACTGTCCGTACAATTTTAAAACAGATTGCACGAAATCATAAATCACGAGAACATCATATCATGAAAAAAATACCAGCCATTTTAACTGTTACAGCCATTCTGCTTTTGATGACTGCTTGCCAGGACCGTCCTGATCTGCCGGACGTTCCGGAAGGAGCACAAACCTACTCTATGCTGGGGGATACACTCTATACCCCTGAACTGGATTCTGCACTTTACGAGGAGTATCGAGAGAATTTAGACGAAGCGTTATCCGACTACCGGATTGATCCCGAAGAACCCGAAAATCTCATTTGGCTGGGCCGCCGAACAGCCTATCTGGGTGAGTACCGCGAGGCAATTGGAATTTTTACGGAGGGGATGTATAAGCACCCTGAAGACCCGCGGATGTTGCGTCACCGGGGACATCGGTACCTAACTCTACGCCTGTTTGATCAAGCTGCAGAAGATTTTGAATCGGCAGATATTTTAATGCGCCATATGGATGATCAAATTGAACCGGATGGCCTGCCAAACGAGCTGAATGAACCGACAAGCACGCTAAAATCGAATGTGTGGTATCATCACGGGCTGGTGGAATATATTCGTGGCGATTACTCCAAAGCCGTTGAGCTGTACGAAAAAGCGCTCGATTTAGATCTGACCAACGACATGAGAATTGCCACAACCTACTGGTACTATATGGCGTTGAAACGGGATGGAAAAGATGAAAAGGCNGGAGANATTATNAANGATATNACNCCGGATATAGAGATNATCGAAAATGATGCATACCTGAACCTGCTCCTGGTTTTTAACGGAATATTTGATGCCGACCGCTTTATCGAATCAGATGGTGATGACCTGCAAAATGCCACACTGGGCTATGGACTTGGAAACTGGCACTACATTAATGGCAGGGAAGATAAAGCATTTGAAATATGGCAGGAGATTTATGATGCCGGTAACTGGCCTGCTTTTGGGTTTATCGCTGCCGAAGCGGAATTGGCAAGATAAGCGAGTCGATAGTATATAGTAAAAAGTAGAAAGACAATATATTTGTCTAATTTATTTAGTCAGTCTATCTACCATTTACTTTCTACCATCTACTTCATTAAGCCTCAGCCACTTCATCCAGCTTCACGCCTACCAAGCGACTTACTCCGGTAATCGGCATGGTAACGCCATACATCATTTCCGCTTTCGACATGGTTTTCTTGTTGTGCGTAATGATGATAAACTGCGTCTCTTCACTAAAGCTTCGAATCATCGAGGCAAACCGCTCAATATTGGCATCATCGAGTGGAGCATCTACCTCATCGAGCACGCAAAAGGGTGAGGGTTTTACCAGATAAATAGCGAACAAGAGGGCAATTGCCGTTAGCGTTTTTTCACCACCGGAAAGCTGGTTTATGCTTGATGGACGCTTGCCGCGTGGGTTGGCAATAATCTCAATTTTTGCTTCCAAAGGATCTTCCACATCCTGTTCAATCAGCAGATCGCAGTTGTCATCCTCTTCGAAAAGCGTATGAAAAACTGACTGAAAATTGGTACGGATTTTTTCAAACGTTTCGTTAAATCTCTTCGTAGCGGTTTGATTGATCTCATCAATTGTTTCGCGCATTTCAGATTCAGCATTCTGGAGATCTTCAATCTGCTCCTCATAAAAATCGAGCCGCTCTTTCTCCTCCTCAAACTCTTCGATAGCGAGAGGGTTAACATCTCCAATGCTGTTTAGTCTCTGCCGTAAGTAGCTAATTCTCTTTTTCGCCTCATCGGCCTCCATCTCCTCAGGAAGCTCCTGGTCCAGCTGATCCATCAGTATTCCATACGTTTCCCAAATATAATCAGTCAATGACTCTGCCTGCATCTCAAATTTCTCTTTTGCCATCTGCAGGTGGTGCACCAGCTCAACGTTCACCTCTTTTCGCCGGCGTAACTCTTTAAGCTCTTTATCTACTTCATTGATAGCGCCACGCTGTTCCGCACTCGCCTTTTCCGCTTTTTCAAGGGCTTCATCAGCCTCTTTTTTACTCTGCTTTGTCTGCGCAAGCTGTACTTCAGTCTGTTCTATCGCCTCCTTGAACGAGCTGATTTTCTTTCGGCTCTTCTCCATCATCTCTTTGCGCGATTCAAGACGATTGGTAATGCTTTCAATTCCTGATTCTGCCCGTTCTACCTCTTTTTCGAGGTTTGATGATTTATTCTTCACATCCTGATGCTTCAGCTGAGCATCATTATACCGATTTTGAGCAATTGCCCGCTCATCTTCCAGCTTCTGAAGCTTCTCTTTTTTTCGATCCTGCAATTCACTCAGTTCTGTAATTTTTTCCTGCAGCTGCTTCTGCTCTGGGTGAAGGGAATCAAGCTCTTCACGCGCCTCCTCTTCATTGGATGACAGCGTCTGTTTTCGGCTCTTCAGTTCACCGATATTCTTTTCGTAAACCTGAATGCTTGACTGAAACCGACTGATTTTTTGCTCAATCTGCCGCCCTTCTTTCTGGATTTCACGAATCTGTTTTCGCACGGCTTCAGGCTGCAGTCCTTCCAGCTTCTCTTCGATACCGTTTAGCTCATTCGTCTTCGACTCTAAATCACCGGCAAGCTGTTCTTTCTTCTCATTCAGTTTCTCAAGCTTGTTTTTCAGTCCCAATCGAATTCCGGCCTGCTTACTTTTGCTACCGCTTTTCAGAAATTGGTTTGATGTTATCAGATCTCCCTCTTTGGTCACTGCCGCAAACCCTGAGTCTTTCAACAGTTTTGATGCACTACTCATATCATCGGCAAGCAGTACTGACCCCAACAGGAGGGATGCTACATCATCAAATTTTGCATCCGCTTTGGTTTGATGGTAAATCGATTCAGGTTCAACGCTGTAATTACCTTGCAGTCTGTCCAGCGGGATAAATGTAGCTCGTCCTTTATCTTCCTGCTTCAAAATTTTTGACGCTCTTACTGCATCATCCATACTGTTTACAACCACAAAATTGATGGTATCACCAAGTGCCGCTTCAAGTGCTGGGGCGTGTTCTTCATCGGTTTGCAGGACTTCTCCCACGGGCACCATCAGGGAGAAATCATCGGCATGATGTTCTGCCAAATAGGCCACAGAGGCCGGCAGCGCATCCGTTGATTCAGCCAGGTTCTGCATCAATTCAATCTCAGAACGGATGGCATCCGCCCGGCTTTTGATGGATCGAATGGTTTCCCGCAACGTCTCCCGTTCATCTTCGAGGGTAGTGCGCTGCTCTGTGATCTGTTCTAATTTCTGCTCTTCAGCTTCCTGCTCTTCNGTAACTTGAGAAAGTCTCTTTTTGGCAAGGTTCAATTCGCCCTTGGCATTGGTAATTTCATCTTCCAGATCATCAATATCCCGGTTAATGCGAGCCTGGTCATCCTCACTGTTCTCCAGCTTCGATTCCAGCTTAATCCGGTTCGATTGCAGGTTCGAGAGCTTTTGGTTTACATCGCTGATTGAAATTTCGAGATCGTAAAGTTCATGGCGTACTTTCGTGTACTGCTGCTGCAGTTCTGTAAATCGCTCTTTCGATTCCTTCAGACTCTTTTTGGATTGATCTGTATCATCAGAAAAGTTTTCGAGCTTTTTTATGCTCGCTNCTTTCAGCTCCTGCAGTTCTTTCAGGTCACTTTTACTCTGCTCAATCTCTTGTTGTTGCTGCGAAATAACGCTCTCTTCATTGGTAATTTTCTCCTTCGTGATCTTCAGGTTTGTTTCCATTTCACGAATAGAGGAGTGGAGTTGACTAACTCTCCGTTGAGCTTCCGACTGTTCCCGCTCTTTTTCTATAAGCTTGGTGCGGAATTTTTCTTCTGCCTGTTCCTGATCTTCCAGCTTTTTAGCAATTTCCCGTTTCTCTTTTTCTGCATTTTCTATCTGAGTCTTCAGCGGTTTCAGTTCTTTCTGAACCGCATTGAACTCATGCAGGTTGTACGCTTTATCGAGCTGAACCAGTTCGGTTCGATACGTTTTGGCTTTAGCTGCTTTTTCCGCTTGTTTCTCGAGTGATCGAACTTTTTTACGAACCTCAACTAAAATATCTTCGAGCCGTTGCAGATCTTTTAACGTCTCTTCCAGCTTACGAAAGGTGTGGCGTCGTTTCTCTTTGTAACGGGTTACTCCGGCCGCCTCTTCAAAAAGCCTGCGGCGGTCGTTATTGCGATCATTCAAAATCTCTTCTACCATCTTCAGCTCAATTACGGAGTAGGCATCGGCACTCATGCCGGTATCCATAAAAAGCTCCATAATATCCTTCAGGCGGCACGCCGTATTATTGATGAGGTACTCGCTGTCTCCCGATCTGTAAAGCCGTCGAGTAATGGTCAGCTCGCTATACTCGGTGGGAAGAATTCCTTTATTATTTACAAAGGTGAGGGAGACTTCAGCCAAGCCGAGCGCTTTCTTTTTTGCAGTACCGTTGAAGATAACGTTACTCATGGAGCTGGAGCGAAGAAGGGTAGGGCGCTGTTCACCGAGTACCCAACGCAGGGCATCTACAATATTCGACTTTCCGCAGCCGTTGGGCCCGACAATAGCAGTAATTCCGCTGTCGAATTTTACATGCGTCTTGTGCGCAAAACTTTTAAATCCATGTAATTCAAGTTCGGAGATGTACATATCCTATAAAATAAGAGGCAGCGGGAGTTAGTTATTGGAAAAGTTTAGAGCCGTAAATATGGGCTAAAGAGGGTACATTCACAAATGTTGATTTTCCTCATTAACCAATAATCCGCTTAGACCGTCATAATCTCTTCTTCCTTTTTCTCAAGCATCTCATCAATTTTTTTGATGAAGGTATCTGTATGCTTTTGAATCACTTCTTCGGCCTCAAATCTTGAGTCTTCAGGATGGGAGTTTTCCTGTACAGTACTTTTAATTTCATCGTTAGCGTCGCGCCGAACATTTCGAATACTTATACGTGCTTCTTCAGCGGTCTCTTTGGCTTTTTTAACAAGCTCTTTACGCCTCTCTTCGGAAAGAATTGGAAGCGGAATTCGAATCATGACACCATCATTACTGGGATTCAGACCCAACCCTGCAGCCATAATAGCTTTTTCAATATCTTCCAGTACGGATTTATCGTACGGTTGAACGGTGAGTAAACGCGCTTCGGGTGCATTTACATTCGCGAGTTGATTTAAAGGCGTCTGTGATCCGTAATAATTTACTTTTACGTTATCGAGAATAGAAGGTGAAGCTTTTCCTGCACGGATGTGGGAAAACTGTTTTTTACAGTATAGAGCTGCTTCGTTCATGCTCTCTTTGGCGGTATCAATAATAAGTTGAATATCTTCAGGTATCATAAAACCTTGGATTTAAATGAATAAGGTCTGTTTTTAACTACTGAATTTACTAAAACTACGTCTCATCCCAAACAACGGTCGTGCCAACAGGTTCTTTAGAGCAAACAACTTTTCTCAAATTGTCGGGCACGTTCATGTTAAATACAATGATTGGGGTTTTATTTTCGCGGCAGAGGGTAATCGCTGTTAAATCCATTACATCGAGTTGACGCTTTAAAACATCTGCGCCAGAAATAGTATCGAATTTTTTAGCGTCGGGGTTTTTCTCCGGATCTTCGTTATAGATTCCATCAACCCGGGTGCCTTTCAANATTACATCGCACTCAATTTCGATGGCTCGTAATGAAGCGGCCGTATCGGTTGTAAAATAGGGGTTACCGGTACCGGCACCAAATATCACAACACGCCCTTTTTCCAAGTGTCGTACAGCTCGTCGGCGGATATATGGCTCAGCAATCTCTTCCATTCTGATGGCGCTCATCAAACGGGTTTGGACCCCTTTTCGCTCCATGGCGTCTTGCAAGGCCATGCTGTTAATCATGGTGGCAAGCATTCCCATATAATCTCCCTGTACGCGATCCATGCCTTCAGTGGCGCCTTTCACACCGCGAAAAATATTACCGCCTCCAATTACGATGGAAACTTCTATACCTTCTTCGTGAATGGCTTTTATTTCGTTGGCGTACTGTTCAAGAATGTCTGCATCAATTCCGTGTCCCTGTTCTCCCAGTAAAGCTTCTCCGCTTACTTTCAGTAATATTCTGCGATATTGATTTGCCACAGTTCCTCGAGTTAAAAGTTAGTAGATAGTGTAGTGTTGGCTAATCTGATGCGGTTAAATACAATTGTTACAATCAGCCGTAATGTAAACATCAAAAAAAAGGCCGCCAAAAATGGCAGCCTTTAAAAGAATCATTTAAGATTCGCCGAGTTGCATTCGATGGAATGACTTGACGAGTGGAGCATCGTTCTGCTCGAGGTACTCTTTAACAGAAATACCGTTGTCTTTCACAAATTTTTGTTCAAGCAGAACGCGTTCTTCATAAAAACGACGAAGTTTTCCTTTAGACGCTTTTTCAGCGATCTCTTCAGGTTTTCCTTCGTTGATCAACTGCTCCTTGGCAATATCAAGCTCTTTTTCAACTACAGTTGCATCAACGCCATCGCGAGTAACAGCAAGCGGATTCATAGCCGCTATCTGCATGGCAACATTTTTGCCAATCTCTTCGTCGTTGATGTCCCCTTCAAACTCAACCAATACGCCGAGCTGATTTCCGGGGTGGATGTAATGAATAAGAGAACCGTCGGTCTGTACAAATACAACACGGTTGATCTCAATTTTTTCACCAATTTTCCCAACCATTGATTCCAGCTTCTTTTCAATCGTCAGTCCGTCTACTTCTTCCGTAAGAAGGTCGGCAACTGAACCGATCTCTTTTTCAAAAGCAACGTCGAGAAATTTATTGGCCTGTGCCTGAAAATCTTCATTTCTGGCAACAAAGTCAGTTTCGCAGTTTATCTCAAGAGCAACAGCTTTGCTGCTGTCATCGCTAATTTTTGAGAGAATTAAACCTTGATCTGCTTCTCGGTCGGCTCTCTTTTCAGAAACTTTTTGACCTTTTTTACGCAGAAACTCAATTGCCTGATCCAAATCTCCACCGGACTCTTTCAGGGCTTTTTTACAATCCATCATGCCGGCGCCGGTCTTGTCGCGCAGCATTTTAACATCTTTTGCACTAATGCTCATGTCAATAATTTTTTAATCAGTTACTGTTATTTCTTGTCGTCTTCTTTTTTTGTCTCTTCTTCAGATCCGCTTTCCTCATCTTGCGGCTCCAGGGAGTCAGAGTCTTCTTTAGCTTCCGCTTTTGCAGATTCGCTCTTCTTGTCCTTTTCATCAGCGGACTCATCAGAACTATCTTTTTTGCGTCGTCTCTTTCTGCGTTTGCTTGGTTTCGCAGCGTCAGTTACAGACTTATCATCCTCTTTATCTTTGGATGATTTTGCCTCTTCTGCAGCTTCTTCCATCAGCTCTTCTTCCTTGATGGCTTCACGCTCGGCATTCCCTTCGATAATTGCATCGGCAATTTGTGCCGTTACAAGCTGAATGGTTCGCGCGGAATCATCATTAGCAGGGATGATATAGTCGGGAATATCAGGATCACTGTTTGTATCAATCATCGCGGTAATAGGAATGTTAAGCTTAATAGCTTCATTCATCGCGATATTTTCTTTGATGGTATCCACTACAAAAATAGCACCCGGCAGGCGTGTCATGTTTGCAATACCACCGAGGGTAGCTTCGAGTTTTTCCTGCTCTCTGTCGAGCATCAATCCCTCTTTCTTTGTCAATTCTTCGTATGTACCATCTTTTCTCATTCGGTCAATCTCTTCCATTCGAGAGATACTTTTGCGAACGGTACTAAAGTTGGTAAGCATTCCACCTAACCACCGGTTGGTGATGTAGGGCATTCCACAACGGATTGCTTCTGTTTTTACAATCTCTTGGGCCTGCTTTTTGGTTCCTACAAAAAGGATGGTTTTTCCTGCACGAGCAAGCTTGGTAACTTCATCAAGCGCTTCTTGCAGGTATTTGTGGGATTTCTTGAGGTCGATGATGTGGATGCCGTTACGGTTCATAAAGATGAATTCTTTCATCTTAGGATTCCAACGGCGTGTCAGGTGACCAAAATGGGCGCCTGATTTTAATAGTTCTTCTACTGTTGCTGCTTTAGGCATGATATAATTGTATTTATGTTGAGTTAGTCCTCTACACAGGTCATCCCCGATGCGCTAATCCCGGATTGAATTTTTCAGAGCCGGAACACTCGGCGAAGGGTCGCTGCGTATGTGTGATTCAGGGCTCAGGTTACAAGGTTCAAGGTGCAGATCTGCAACTCCTGAACCGGTAAATGGTTTACAGGGCAAGAAATTTGGAAGCCGGATGGCTTTTTCCTGAGCCTTGCGCCCTGTACCATAAAATAAGTTTTACCGCTTACTGAACTGGAATTTCTTCCGTGCTTTTGGCTGACCGTACTTTTTACGCTCTACCATTCTGTCATCACGGGTAAGTAATCCGGCACCTTTCAGCTTGTCGTGAACGTCTTCATTCAAATCGTCTAACGCTCTTGCAAGAGCTAATGAAATCGCTCCGGCTTGTCCTGTAACGCCACCGCCGCGAACCGTAATTTTAATGTCGTACTGTCCGTGGAGTTCAGTCACTTCCAGGGGAAGTTTTGCAACATTAATACGAGCTTGCGTGCTTAGGTAGTCATCTATAGGATCGCCATTTACAACAATATCTCCATTACCCGGCTTGATGTATAAGCGGGCTGTAGATGTCTTTCGTCGGCCGATATAATTTTCTTTCGCCATAATCTATTTAGATCTCAATTTTTTCAGGTTCCTGTGCGGTATGCGGATGAACGGCACCGGCAAAAACGCGGAGGTTTTTCAAAATTTTCCGTCCGAGTTTGTTTTTTGGCACCATGCCTCTAACAGCAGCAGTTACCAGCGAGGTAGGATCTTTCTCAAGCATATCTGCTGCGCTTGTAAATGTTTCGCTACCTGCATATTCAGTATGACGGAAGTACATTTTCTTCGTCATTTTATTTCCGGTAAGTGCCACCTTTTCAGCATTGATAACAATCACGTTGTCACCAATATCCTGGTGAGGCGTAAATTCCGGTTTATTCTTTCCGCGTAAAATCGTAGCAACTTTCGAGCTTAACCGGCCCAAAGGCTGATCTTCCGCATCTATAAGTACCCATTTTTTCTCAACGGTACTGGGTGTTGCGTTGTATGTTTTATTACTAATCGTATTCACGATATTCTCTTTAGTTTTTCCAAAATTGACAAGTCGATAAAAATAAGAGGAAAAATCGTGTATTGCAATAAGATTGAACTGGTTTTTTCTTTCAGAATAGCGAAGTGGCTTTGCGGCAGCCTTTTATTAAGTTATCCTCTTGGCAGACGTGAAATTGAGATAACTACATGGAGAGAGCATGATACGAAAATCATATAGTTTTTACCCGGTAATAGGAATTGCAATTTTCCTGTTCTTGATATCCTGTTCCGGTGATTTGGAAGGTGATAATAGGGAGATTGATCTTGTGAAATCTGGTTTAATAGCCGTGTCAGATGAATTAGATCAACCAGAATTGATTAGGGAAGGATTACAGGTTGATGATGATTCCGGAATGGCATACGGCATAGATTTTAGAAGAAGCCTTCCATT
>SL_3KL_010_SEDDRAFT_10006368_pt1 | contig 10553 bp, 10 predicted proteins | sample SodLakKL_010_SED_2_FD_10381 | JGI IMG/M metagenome (IMG submission 10381)
TGATTGGAATATTAATTATTCAACAATCGATAAACACTCAAGAAAAATATCTCAACAACACTTTATTGAACTTTATAATATTGGACGCGCATACAGAAAAGACGCAGCCACCATGTGGTGCCCTTTATGTCAAACTGCCATTTCACAGGTTGAGCTTTGTGATTTAGAAAAAGAGGCTTTATTTAACGATATTGTTTTTAAGATAGAAGAAGAAGATCTAGAAGAAAAATTTACAATATCAACAACAAGACCAGAACTTCTACCTGCTTGTGTTGCTGTTTTTTATCATCCAACAGATGTAAGATACAAAAAACATCAAGGAAAAAAAGCAACCGTGCCTTTATTTAACTTTAAAGTGCCTATTTTAGAGGATGAAAGAGCAGACCCAGACAAAGGAACAGGAATGGTTATGTGTTGTACGTTTGGTGATCAAACAGATATTGAATGGCAAAAACTACACAACCTGCCAATAAAAGTAGCAATAACAGATGACGGGAAACTTTCTTCGCTTGCTGAAGAATATCAAGGCATGGATGTTAATAAAGGAAGAAAAGAAATAATTACTGTATTAAAAGAAAAAGGACTTTTAGTAAATCAAACAAAAATAAAACACACAGTAAACGTTCATGAAAAATGTAACACGCCTATTGAGTTTCTTCAATCTAAACAATGGTTTATTAAATATCTAGATCTAAAAGAAGAAATGTTGCTTTGGAGTAAAGAATTTAACTGGATTCCTGAATTTTTTAGAAGTAGATATAATAATTGGGTTAATGGTCTTGGTTGGGACTGGTGTGTTTCTAGACAAATCTCTTTTGGAATTCCTTTTCCTATATGGTATTGTAAAAGCTGTGGAGAACCAATATTTGCTAAAGAAAAAGACCTTCCAGTAGATCCAAGCGTAGATAAGCCACCTATAGATGTTTGTCCTAATTGTCAATCAAAAAACATCATTCCTGAAACAGATGTGATAAACACATGGGCAACAAGCTCACTCACACCAACAATTGCAAAAGAGCTTATAAAAGGGCACGACACCTACGATTTACTTAAAGACACACCCATGGACCTAAGGATAGAAGGACACGACATCATCTCTTTTTGGTTATTTAACACAGTCTTTAGATCAAAGATACATAACAACCAGATTCCTTGGAAAAACGCCATCAACACTGGCTGGATTCTTGATAAAAAAGGAAAGAAGATGGCAAAGTCTGTTGGAAACGTCATTGAGCCACAAGAGATTGTTGGGAAATATTCAGCTGATATTTTTAGATATTTTTCTGCAACCTATAAGTTAGGATATGACATTCATTTTAATGAAAAAGAACTTATAAACGGAAAAAAAACAATCACTAAACTATATAACGCAACAAAATTTGCATATAGTCATCTAGAAGATTATGAACCAAATAAAGAAGATTTAGAAACCCTTTCAGGAATAGACGCATACATGATACACAAACTAAACAACATAATAACCTCAACAACAAAAAACAACGAAAACTATGATTTTTCAAAAACACTATCTGAAATTGATTTGTTTTTTTGGAAAGAGGTTTGTGATAATTATCTAGAAATTGTAAAAGATAGACTCTACAATCCAGAAAAAAGAGGAAAAGAAAAAAGAAAACAAGCACAAGCTACGTTGTTTGTTTTGTTTAAAGATATATTAAAGATGTATTCTGTAATCGTTCCGTTTGTTACTGAATATCTTTATGATTTTTATTTTATAAGTTATGAAAAAGAAAACACTATACACAAAACTAGCTATCCAACAACCTACGACGTAGATACAAACGAAAACAAAATAAAACAAATAATTGAAATTATTTCCTTTATAAGAAACTATAAAGCATCTAAAAACCTTTCACTAAAAACAGAAATTAATAAACTAGAAATAGAAACAAAAGAAGATATCACAAACATAGAAAAAGATCTTAAAGCATGTATGCAAATTAAAGAAATTGCGTTGGTTAAGCTTGAGAGTCCAGATTATAAAACAGAAAGCTTTAAAATCAAAATAAACCTATAATATATAAAGAAAGAAAATAAATGAATAATAAAAAAACATCTTTTGTTGGAGATTTAATAATTATTGTTATTATTGTTGTATTTATCTATCTTGCATACCTGATAATTACGCCAGACAAAGCAACACAACTAGAAGAAATATACCAAATCTATAACATAACAGAAAACAACCTAGTTCCAACCAACAAAAACGAATATGTTACAACGCTTTCTAGTGTTGATAATGAACTGGCACTACCAATAATTGATTTTATAAACCTAGAAATAGAAAAAGAAAAACTTCAAAGAAACATAAACCAAAGCCTTTTTCTAGATTGTATATCTATTGACCTTTATAGAAAAATTGATAGATATATTTCTAATAAAAATATAACTGTTAGAAAATTTCAAAACTCATTAGATAATAAAACTAAAGAGCTTTACTGGAACGCATATATTAGTTCTTTTGAAGAAAATAATATTGAAGAAGTGTATGATAGAATAAAGCTTCTTGAAAGATGCTAAGGTGTTTTTTATGATTACCAAAGTTAATTCTGGTGCAGAAGCTGACATATACAAAACAAACATCTTTGATCAAAATGTTTTTATAAAACAAAGAATTCCTAAAAACTATAGAAACAAAAAACTAGATGACAAGATAATCAAAACAAGAAACAAACAAGAAGCAAACCTTCTTAAAAAAATAAAAAACCTAAACCTAAACACGCCTTTTGTGTTTTATGTAGGTCCAAACAAAATCATTATGCAAGAGATAAAGAACGATAACAAACATGAAAGGCAGCTATATGAGATTGGAGAAAAAATAGCAGAGCTTCATAATAACGACGTGATTCATGGAGATCTTAATCTTATAAACATAATAACTAACAACAAACAAATTTATTTTATTGACTTTGGACTAGGATTTGTTTCTAGAAAAATAGAAGATAAAGCCACGGATCTTTTAGTCTTTAAAAAAACGCTAAAAAGTTCTTCTAAAACAAAAGATTTTTGGGAGAAAATACTTGATGGATATTGTTCAACAACTAAAGAAAAGAAGATTTTTGAAAATATTAAAGCTATAGAAAAAAGAGGACGGTATCTTTAGTTTTTCTAGAAAATGAAAAAAATTGTTGTTTGGTCTAAAACAAAAACAAATATAAATGATTCGTACATATATTATATATATAGAATAAAAATTATTTTTATTTAATCGCCACAGAAAATCTAATAAAAAACAAATGTGAAAGAAATATGAAAAATACAGAAAATAAGAAAAAAATAGAAATTACTAAAGAAGATTTAGAAAAAACTATTGAAGAACTTACAAAAAAAGGAAAAACAAACGCAGAAATAGGACTACATGTTAAAGAAAACATGAATGTTAAAAATATCTATGCTTTTTGTGGAGAAAAGATAATAGATATACAAAGAAGACTAAAACTAAAAGAAAACAAACTACCAGACGATCTTCTTGCACTAATAAATAAAGCAGTAAAATTGTTAAAACATAGAGATAAAAATAAAAAAGATACAAGAGCGCTAAGAGGATATCAAATTACTGTTTCTAAAATAAATAGATTAAGAGGATACTATATAAAAAAAGGAATAATTCCAAAAAACTGGAGATATTCAGAAGAAACAGCAAAATTGCTTACAAAATAATAAATGGTGTTTAATATGGCTACAAAAACAAAAAGACAAGTAGATAATTGGAAAAAAAAGAAATGGTTTGAAATTTATGCAGACTCAGTTTTTGATAATCACATGATTGGAGAAACAATTGCAATTGAAAGTAAAAAACTAATTGGAAGAAAAATAAAAAAATCACTAAGAGATCTTACAAACAGTGTAAGAGATTCTTATTTTGAAATTACTTTTGTTATTAAAAAAGTTACTGCAACCAAAGCAGATGCAGAAATAATAAAATACGAAACAAAAGGAAATTACTTAAGAAGACTAACAAGAAGAGGAAAATCTAAAATAGAACCTGTTTTTTATGTAAAAACAAAAGACAACCACACACTAAAACTGAAAATACTATTTATAACAGGTGCAAAATATCCTACAAAAACAAAAACAGAAGCACAAAGAATAATAGTAGATACAATTACAGAAGATATAAAAACTAAAAACCTAAACGAAACATGGAATGATGTAATCTACCAAAAACTAACAAACATTTGCAAAAAAAAATTGTTGAAACTAGGATATGTTAACAAAATCATTGTATCTAAAGCAACGTTAAAAGAGTGAGATATGCTTGTACTTTATTTCTTTCTTTTTTATATTTTAGGAATCATACTTTGGCTTACAAGAAAGTATGATTTTTTCACAATTTCTATAACTTTTGTTATCTCTGCTGCTTTTTTAGGTTTTGGAAACCTAGAAATGTTTATCTATGTGCTTATTTTCTTTTGCGCTGCTGAAGGAATAACCCTTATATTAGATAGATATAAAGAAAATAAACACTCAAAAAGATCCTACAAAAATCTTTTAGGAAACTGCTTAGCAGGGACTGTGTTTATATCTCTTGGATATCCAGTGGTTGCAATTGCTGCCATATGTGCATCTTTTTGTGACACTCTTTCTTCTGAAGTAGGAATGTTGTCTTCTAGCAAGCCTAAACTAATAACCACTTTTAAAAACGTAGAAAAAGGAACTGATGGAGGAATTACTTTTATTGGCTATCTGGCTGCATTTGTGGTTTGTTTTTTTACAATTGCTTATTTTTATTATGTGCCTGGGTTTATAGGATCAGATTTTGTATATACAAGTAGTTTTTTTATTATTGTTGGTGTTTGTGGAATATTAGGAACCACGATAGATAGTTATATAGGAGCAACTTTAGAAAAAAAAGGACTATCCAACAACTATCAAACTAATTTTTTAGCAAGTTCTTTTGCTGGATTAATTGCTCTTTTGTTATTATATTTTTTATAAAGGTAAAACATGTATCTTAAAGAAAAAATAAAGTTTGTGTTGTATTTTGTTGTTTATTATTTTGTATTGTTGGTGTTTGGGTTATATGTTGTTGGTCCTTTTCTTATGGACCTACAATATAGATTGCTAGACCTTATTTTTAAAGACATATCTACACAACTTGTTTTTGTTGCACACTGTAGCGGAATCATAAGTATTGTTACATATCTTTCTGTTGTCTTGGCTTTATTGACAATAAATAAAAGAGTTATTTTTAAAAAAATAGTGACTAGTGTTTTGTTATTGTTACTATACAACCTCTTTAGACTATCTGTAATTGTATGGGTTGCAAAAAAAAGTATAGAACAAGCCAACACAACACATGTTGTTTCTTGGTTTCTGGTTTTTGGGTTGTTAATCTTACTAATTTTAAAAGATTTTAAGAAAATAAAAATATAAAAAAAGTTTTATCTTTAAAAGATAAAACTACTTAGATGTGATTCTTTTTGCAACCTCTGCATATGCAGGTCTTGTTATTAGTATACCAATGGCTGCACCAATAACAATCGTTATTGCAAAACCAACAAGCTTACTTAAACCAACACTAAAAAAGATTATTGGAAACATTGTTGCTACGATAGTTGCGCCTGCAGCAAACACAATAAAAAACGCTTTCTTGACCCTATGAACAAGGCTTTCAGAAACCGTCTCGTCATCATCTTTCTTTTTACTTTTGATTAGTTGATCAGTTATGATTATTTTATGATCCACGCCTGTACCAATGGTTGCAAGAATTCCTGCAACAGCAGCAAGATCTAGTCTAAAGTTTATAAGTGAGAAAATTCCTAACAAGATTATTATCTCAGAAGCACCAGCCAACATAATTGGAATAGAAATTCCAAAGTGTCTGTATCTTACAAACAACACTAAACCAACAGACAACAAAGCAATAATACCAATCCATACAGAATTTCTTAAAAACTCATCTCCAAGATAAGGAGAAATAGATTCTGTACTTATACTGTCAATAGCAATTGGTAATGATCCAGATTCTAATAAAACAACAAGCTCGTCAAGTCTTTCAGCTGCGTCTTGTCTTGTTTCTCCACCACCTGTGATTGTTAATGATTGAAAAGTATCAAATGCAGGAGAATCTATTGAAGGAGCGTTCATATTTGCAACACTTGGTGTTAAAGAAATAATACTTTTAAGACCTGTGGCTTCCCATACCCAAGGAACATTATCTATTTTTTCTTTAGTTATTATTCTGTATCCTATTTCTTCTAGAACTTCAATTGTGCTTTCATCTATAGATAAAGGAACGACAGCTCTTGGATAGCTTTCATAAGCACTTGTAAGTGAAGAAATTTGGTCTTCTGTTAGTTCTTGATCAACAACAAAAAACTCAGTTGTTGTTTGTCTTAATATCTCATCAATATGCACTGTTTGACTACCAATCATGTCAGGGTTTGTAGGCACTTGTCTTTCTTCATCATAAAGTTCTTTATCTAAAACAAAGATAGAATCAGTTGGCCTATCAATAAAAAAATAAGTTTTTTCACAATCATACTCTATTTCTGCACCATAGCCCACAGCAGTACATCTGTGAAAAGCCATTCTTGAAAAATTATCAGCAGCTGATGATGATAAAACAAAAGGCAAAGTCCATTGATGGCCACTAGGAGTATCTGAAACTCCAAAGCCTCTTGCAGGGTCTTTATAGATAGTTCTTATATCCTCTCCAAAAAACAAAACATTTCCATCTAAGATGGCTTCAAATTTACCCTGTCTTAACAAATTGCTTCTTAATCTTGCAATTTCTTCAGCATCAGATTCTGCAATCTGCGCAACAATATACTGATTTCCTGAAGAAGTTACTCTAGTATCCATTACTCCAGCCCAATCTAGCCTTCTAGAAATGATAGATGAGATTCTAGATAGATCTTCTGGAGATACTGGTTCCTCTAACATTATTTGAAAAACAGTTCCTCCTCTAAAATCAACACCATATTGCAGGCCTTTGGAAGCAAGCACAAGCAAAGCTATAAATATCAATATAAACCATATAACAATTATTGGTTTTTTTAATAGTTGTTTCATTGTTGGTTTCACCTTCTTCTCTCATTTTTTTTATTTACATAGGTTATAAGTGTAGGTGCGTTAAAGAACCATGTAGATACAAGATCTCCAAGCAATCCACATAATAGCACGGTTGCAATTTCAAAAATAACTAACATTTGTGTATAATAAGACACTAACAACATAACTAAGACAGTAAAGATAGTTGTAAAAGTCATTGTAAGTCCTGTTTTTATAGATGTATTTGCTGCAGAAACAGGATCTCTTTTTTCTTTTAATAGTTTTGTACTTAATAGGATGTCAGTATCAACGGAATATCCCACTAACATCAGCAAAGCAGGAATCGTTGTTAGATTTAGTGGTAGTCCAAGAACCGCCATTCCTGCAAGAGCAGTAAAAACATCAAACACAGATGAAAAAACAATCAATCCTGAAGGGATAATTTCTCTGAAAAATAAAAAAATAACAATTATTAATAAAATAAAAGCAATTATTCCAACTCTTACAGAACTGTCATAAAAATCGCTTCCTAAAGTTGCAGCAACTTCTCTTATAGAAATTCTATCAGTATCTGCAATATTTAGTTCTTCTTGAAGTACTGCAATTACTCTTTGATTAAAGTTATTTCCTGCTAGTATGATTGTTTCTCCAAGATATTCTCTTAGTTCATCTTTATTGGTTATTGCGTCTACATAGTCAATATCTGCATTATCTAAAAAGTTTCTTTCTCTTAAAGGAATTAGTATTTCTTTTGATTGTATTTTTAATTCATCTAGACTAAGATTTAAAAAATCAACTTCTCTTCTTGCTTCTCTTGCTTGTAAAACATCTTCTTGATCAGAAAACTCTATTATTAGTCCATATTCTGTTGGACTTCTAATCTCATTAACATAAACTTCCATTAGATTAAATTCTGTTGTAAATCTTTGCTCTATATTTGAAAAGTCTTTTTCTTCATCATATCTTACAATTATTTGGTTTCCTCCACGAAGATCAAGTCCTCTTTCTATTCCAGGAGATACGAATATCAAATATGTGAATACAAGTAACAATACTAAAGGAACAATAAACATTTTTTTATAGTTTTTATGATTATAAAATTTGACCATGTATTTTTCACCGATTGTAATCTTTTTTACTATTTTTTTTAAAAATAAGTAATAATAATTATTAAGGTTTTATAAAATATTATATATATATAAACTATTATAAACCTAATTATTTTCAAAAAAATAACAAATATCCTAAAATATTTAATTGACAAGACAATATAAGTAATCTATTTGTCTATAAGTTGTGTTGTTTCTTGTTTGTTTAGTAAGTATAATTGATTTATGATATTCTATGATCTTCTCTAAAACAAAAGTAATTTTTTTTTTTGAAATATTTACATACACATAATTCTTTTTTTTGTTTATTTTATTAAGAAATAACTTTTTAAGAAAAAAAGCATCTTCTTGTAAAGCTCTATAATAAATACCAACATCTAATAAAACAATAGTGTTTTTTTGAAAACTTTTAAAAAATGCATGTTGCTCTTTGAAAAAACAAAGCTTGTTTTTGTATTTTTCTGTAACTTTGTTATTATAAAAAAAAACATAGTTGTTAAGATAAATATGTTTTGTTTGTATATTATCAATTATTTTTTTATGTTTTGCATGTTTTATATATCCTAGATAACTGTTAATAGAACTTACTAAACTAGATGTGTGATCATAATAATAAACAACCTTGTTTTTATCTAAAAAAACATTTTTAGAATAAAATGATTTTATTTTTTTATAAAAGTTATTTATGTTTCTGTTTCTTGAAAGTAAATATTGTGGACGAATAATATATCCAACAAAATTTATTCCGTTTGATATTGGATGAAGAATCTCTAACGGTTTTAGTTTTAAATCTAATTTTTCATGTAAAAAAGCAATTATTTTTTTTTTCCAAAACAAAAGTTCATTTTTTGAGTAAGAAAGAAAAACAAAATCATCTACATAACGAACATAATATTTTATTTTTAGCTTGTGTTTTATATATTGATCTAACTCATTAAGATAAACATTAGCAAAAAGCTGAGATGTTAAGTTTCCAATAGGAAGCCCTTTTTGATATTTTATATTAAACAAAGATTTGTGTTTAGGTACTTTATTTTGAATAAATGTACTGCCTTTTTGAACATAATCTTTTGTTGGATCATGAAAAATAATAATTTTAGAAAGATAAAGAAGACTGTCATCTTTGATTTTCTTTGATAAAATATTATAAAGTATGTTTTTATCAATACTCATGAAAAAATTGTGAATATCTAGTTGTAGAAAATAAGCTCTTTTTTTTGAATTGTTTGATATCTTTCTAGTAAAAGATTGTACTCTTTTGACTGCATTTAATGTCCCTTTGTTTTTTCTACATGCAAAAGTATCATAAATAAATATTTTTTCATAAATCGGGTTTAAATGATCATAAAGAGCATGATGAACAACTCTATCTTTAAAATCAGCAGCAAAAACCTCTCTTGGTTTTGGGTATGTTATTGAGAAACAAACAGAGCGAGTTGGTTTATAGGTCTTGTTATTTAAAGAACTAACCAACCTATGTAAATTACCTTCTAAATCAATTTCAAACTTTAAAGCATTTATTGTGTTTCTTTTGTTTTTTTTGCAAGAAAGATATGCTTCGTAAAGTTCTTCAAAAGTAAACTTATGTTCGCGAACACAACGCACTTGTTTATTATTGGTCTTATTGTTGTTGTTGATGTTTCCGTTGTTCATGTTGATTTTGTATGCATTGGACGCACTAGACTCTGTGTGTTCTTTATAGAAGATCTTTCTTAAAATAAATCCATCTTTTATTTAAAGTAGGATTTATTTTAAATAAAAACTACCGTTTAGGTGTCTTCTATCACCATAAATAACCACGCTCACAAACAATTTATGTTTCATTTGTGATTCTGGGTTGCTCTGTTTGTTCTCGCATTTGCGAGCATAATAACCAATTATTTGCTTGTTGTTCTAACTGAGTGATTAGTTTTGAAGAATAACTATATGAGTTTTTATTTGAAAATCCATTTATTTTTTTACATAATCTTACTAACAGTTTTAGTTCTTCTATTTGTATAATAATTTCTTGAATATTATTTGTTTTTATTTTAGAGATGTTTGTTCTTATTATTTGAAGAGCAATTTGTCTTGATTTGTTTTTTAGGTCTGTTCCTATTGCATATTTATGATATCTATCAAAATTTTTAACAATCTTTTCAAAATACACACACAAGTCAAAAGATGATTTATAGATTGGAAGGTTGTCATAATGTGGCATTTTTTTATCATGTTTTTATTTTTTAAATGTTATTTTTATTTGTTTTTTAATTTTTGTTTTAGTTTAATTTTAATTTTTAATTTTTTTGCGGTAAGAAAAATTGACCGCTGGTCAATTTTTCAAACATCACACACTCACAAATCAAGACATCCGCTGGATGTCTTGTGGTTTTTAACGAGCTTCGCTCGTCAAAAACTATGGCTACGGGTCGCGAACACAACGCACTNGTA
>SL_3KL_010_SEDDRAFT_10006369_pt1 | contig 10551 bp, 9 predicted proteins | sample SodLakKL_010_SED_2_FD_10381 | JGI IMG/M metagenome (IMG submission 10381)
GTCCCTGGCCTTCGCCAGGGACGGGGGCGGGATTCCCTCACCGGGATCCCAGGCCGAAGGGAAGCCGGTTCACGGCGACCTGGCCGTTGCTCACCACCACCAGGACGTCCTCCACCGACCCGATGTCCTGCAGCGGACTCCGCTCCACCACGATGAGGTCGGCTTCCTTCCCGGGCTCCACGGACCCGGTGGTGTCGGCCAGTCCCAGGAGCTCGGCCCCCACGATGGTGGCGGAGCGGAGGGCCTCCATGGGGGTCATTCCCAACTCCACGAAGCGCCGCACCTCGTGGGAGATCCGGAGAAGGCTCTCCGGCCCGTAGCTCGTATCGGCGCCGGTGGCGATGGGGACTCCCATCTCGTGGGCCATGCGCACCGTCTCGGCGAGGCGGGGGAGCATGTGGCTCCCCCGGACCCGGAGAACGGGATCGTCGTAATCGCCTCCCGGCTGCGTCAGGTCCACCACGGTGCTGTAGGTGGGAACCAGGTAGGTCCCCCGCTCCCGCATGAGCTCGAGGGTCTCCCGGGAGAGGTAGGTGCCGTGCTCGATGCTCCGGACCCCGGCCCGAACGGCCGCCCGGGCCCCCTCGTCCCCGTGGGCGTGGGCCTGGACCTCCAGGCCGTGACGTGCGGCCTCCTCCACCACCACCCGGAGCTGGGCCTCGTCGTAGACCTGCTGGCGGGGATCCGTCTCCGGAAGTCCGGCCCGCTCCGTCCCCCGGGTCTTGATGACATCCACCCCCCGCTCCGCGTTCACCTGCACCAGGAGGCGCAGCTCCTCGTGGGTGTTCACCCCCCCGGCCAGGGGAATCAGGCGGGGGTCCGCCAGGAGGGCCTGGCCCAGCTCCTGGGTGACGAAGATCCCCGCCGCCACCATGTCCGGGCCGGGGAGGACGCCGGCCCGCACCAGCTCCCGGATCCCCACGTCCTGGAAGGCGTCCACGCTGGAACTCCGGACGGTGGTCACCCCGGAGTGGAGGGCCCGGCGGGCCGCATCCAGCGTCCGGATGTGGGTGTGGGTGTCGATGAAGCCGGGGAGGATCCAGCGCCCCTCCACGTCGATGACCCGGGCTCCCGCGGGAGGCTGGAACCCCGCCGCCTCGATGCTCCGGATGATCCGACCCTCCACCACCACGCTCACCCCCTCTGCCACCGTCCCGTCCACCACGTTCACCAGATTCCCGTTCTGGATCACCACCACCTCCTGGGCGGTGGTTTCCCGTTCGGCAAAGGACTCCTGTTGGGCCCTGGCTTCCTGGAGAGCTACCCGCGGAGTGGGCGGCACGAACGAGAAGCCCCCCAGCAGAAGAACCGCGAGGGGCGCCAGGAGCGGGGCCAGGAGCGAACGGCGGAGAGCGGCGGAGTTTGGCATGGCTTCGAGGGGCAAGGAGTGGAGGAAATTTCCCGATTCGAGAGTAGTCGAGACGAGGACGGGCGGGCAACCCGGAGGCTCGACTTGACCGGATCCCCGGCGAGGTCGAATCTCGACCACCGTCGAACTCCATCGTCCTTTCGGAGAACCCATGCCCAGACAGGCACTGAACAGCCCTGACTACGGTGTCCCCATCGCCGGTTTCGCCCACGTGGTGGAAGCCCCCGCCGACGGCCGCCTCCTCTTCGTCTCCGGCCTCACCGCCCGGGATGCGACAGGCGCCATCGTGGGCGTGGGGGACATCGAGGCCCAGGCACGCCAGGTGTTCCAGAACATCGAGGCGGTGCTCCGCTCCGCGGGAGCCACCATGGACGACCTGGTCCAGATTCGGACCTACATCCGGGACATCCGGGACTGGCCGGTGGTGGAGGAGGTATGGCGGGAGTTTCTCTCGGAACCCTGGCCTGCGTCCACCCTGGTGGAGATCTCCCGCCTCTCCGACGTGCGGCAACTCATCGAGACCGACGCCATCGCCGTGGCGCCTGCCGGGAGTTCACCGACACCCCCCTCTGACGCCCCGGGGGAAGGGGCGCAGGGATGAGGATCGCCATCCTGGGCGCCGGAGGGGTGGGCGGGTACTTCGGCGGGCTCCTGGCCCGTGGGGGTCACGAGGTCCGCCTCCTGGCCCGGGGCCCCCACCTTCAGGCCATCCGAAACCGGGGCCTCGAGGTCCGCACTCCCGAGGAGACCTTCATCACCCGCCCCTTCGCCACCGACGCTCCAGGCGAGCTCGGGGGAGTGGACGTGGTCTTCGTGGCGGTGAAGGCGTATTCCCTGCACGAGGTCGCTCCCGTGGCGGCGGAACTGGCCCGCTCCCGACCCGCCGCATCCGAACACACCGAATCCGGAGCCACCGAGCCCGGAGCCACCGTCATCCCCTTCCTGAATGGCGTGGACGCCGTCCAGGAGCTCCAATCGGCCGGGGTCCCGGGCGACCGCCTCCTCCCGGGGCTCACGTACATCAGCGCCGCCCGGACCGCTCCGGGGGTGGTGGAGCGGCGCAGCGAGTTCCAGCGAATCCGGTTGGGCACCTCCTCGCAGCGGGCCCAAGCGATCTGCCAGGCCCTCCGGGGTGTGGGCGTGGACGCGGAAACCTCCCCCGACATCCAGGTGGAGCTCTGGAGGAAGTTCATCTTCCTCACCGCCTTCAGCGCCGTCTGTGGGCTCACCCGCACCGACATCGGGACGGTGCGGGAGGCGACCCACGGGCTCGATCTCCTGGGGCACGCGGTGCGGGAGATCGCCGCCGTGGGGAGGGCCTCCGGCATTCCCCTACCTTCGGACGCCGAGACCGATGCCCTGGCGCTTCTGGAAAGCCTTCCTCCGACGCTGAAGCCCAGCTTCCTCCGGGACGTGGAAGCCGGCGGACCCAATGAACTGGACATCCTGAGCGGAGCGGTGGCCCGGAAGGGGCGGGAGGTGGGCGTTCCCACTCCACTCCACGACACGGCCACATTGGTCCTGGGGATGGCCCCTCCCCGGGGATGAACCCTGGAGCCGGGGGGTCGACGAAGGTGGGGCGAGGGCTCCTCGCGCGGCCCCCGGTGGTATTCTATCTTCCGCTCCCACCCGGACCTTCGAAGGTCCATGACTCCGGCCCGGTTCGTGATCCTCCATGCCTCGACCCGCCCCCCATCCCTCCCGAGGCCCCAGGCCCCGGCACTCCCCTCCCACCCGGACCGGCCCAACCCTCGTCACCCACCCCATGCTCCGGGCCCTGAGCCTCCCCCTGGCGGCGTTGGCCGTGGGAACACTGATGGGTGGATGCGGCCTGCTTCGCCAACCCCCGCCGCCCGAACCGGTGGCCCCGCCGTGGGACACCCTCTCCCCACCCCCCATCGTCGAGGGAGCGGAGTGGACCGACCCCGAGCCCATCGAGATGGGCCTCCCCCCGGCACCTGGGCGGTACGCCGGAGAGCTGGACGTCCTCCATTACGACGTGGAACTGGTCATTCCGCCGGAGAACGATCGCGTCTCCAGCCGCACGGTGATTCGATATGTGCGCCCCGGCCAACGGGGGGCCCATCCCCTGACCCTGGACTTCACCGGACTCTCGGTGGAGGCGGTGACCGCCCAGGGGGTGCCCATCCCCTTCACCCATGAGAACGGGGTGATCCGCGTGGACCACCCGGGACGGCCGGGAATCTACGACACGATCCAGGTGGAGATCATGGCCCGGGGCGTCCCCGAAGACGGCCTCATCCTCCGGGAAAACGTCCACGGCGATCCCACCGCCTTCGGCGACAACTGGCCGAACCGGGCCCGGTTCTGGTTCCCCTCGGTGGACCACCCCTCCGACAAGGCCACCGTGGCCTTCACCGTCCATGCTCCGGAGGGGCGCCGGGTGGTGGCGAACGGGGTGCAGGAAGGCCCCGCCGTGCCTGCGGAGCCGGAACGGACCGGGGGTGTGGAGGGCCTCTGGAGCTGGCGGTGGGTGAACACCGTCCCCATTCCCACCTACCTCATGGTGGTTGGAGTGGCGGAGCTGGAGGTGATGGAGCAGGGGCTCGCCGCCTGCGGCCAGGCCCCCGCCTCTCCCCGGGACGACGGGTGCATCGAGATCACCGCCTGGGCCTTCGCCCCGGACACCGCCCACGCCCGTCACGTGTTCCGGCGCTCCAGCGAGATGGTGGACCTCTACGTGGACCTCATCGGTCCCTACCCCTACGAGAAGCTGGCCAACATCCAGTCCTCCACCCGCTTCGGGGGAATGGAGAACGCCTCGGCCATCTTCTACTCGGAGCAGGCCATCGCCCAGGGACGGGACATCGAGGGAACGGTGGCCCACGAGATCGCCCACCAGTGGTTCGGCAACTCCCTTACCCCGGCGGACTGGCCCCACCTATGGCTCTCCGAGGGCTTCGCGTCGTATTTCGGACCTCTCTTCTGGGAGCATACCGAGGGGGACCTGGCCTTTCGGGAGCGTCTGTCCGGAGTCCGGGAGCGCTACCTGGCCTCCGACGTCACCCACCGCCCGGTGGTGGATGAGGAGGCGGCCAACCTCCTGGACCTCCTGAACGCCAACTCCTACCAGAAGGGCGCGCTGGTCCTCCACATGCTCCGGGGGGTGATGGGGGAGCGAACCTTCTTCCGGGCCATCCGGGAATACTACCGCCGACACTCGGGCGGGAATGTGGAGACCTCCGATTTCCGTCAGGTCATGGAGGAGTTCCACAGGGACTCCCTGGGCTGGTTCTTCCAGCAGTGGCTCTACAGCCCCGGCTACCCGGAGCTTCGAACCGAGTGGAGTTGGAACCCCTCCTCGCGCCAGGCCCGGGTCATCCTTCGTCAGGAGCAGCGACCGGACTGGCCCGCCTTCCGGATGCCGGTGGAGTTCGAGTTCGTCCTGGATGGAGGGGTCCACCGGGCCTCCGTCTGGATGGAGGGTCGGGAGTGGATTGGAACCATCACCCTCCCCCGGGCCCCCCTGGAGCTCCGGGTGGACCCCGATGAATGGCTTTTGACCCGGCAGCTCGGGCTGACCCGCATTGGCGGAGAGGAGTGAACGGACCATGGGCATGGACATCGTCCTCACCGAGGACCCGGAGGCCATCCGGCGCTTCACCCAGTTCATCCTCAGGGACCTGGGTGGACTCGAGCGGATGCTCCACGAGGATCGGATCGACAGTGGGCCCCGGCGGATCGGCGCGGAGCAGGAGCTCTTCCTGGTCACCCGGGGATGGCGCCCGGCCCTCCTGGCGCTGAAGGTCCTGGAACGACTCCCGGAAGGGGATTTCACCACCGAACTCGCCCAGTTCAACCTGGAGGCCAACCTCCCCCCGGTGTACCTCTCAGGGGACGGGATGGGTCGAATGGAAGAGGGGCTGAGCGCGGCGCTGTCCCGGGCACGGAAGGCCGCCGCCGCAGAGGGAGCACGGATCGTCATGGCGGGGATCCTTCCCACCCTCCTGCAGTCGGATCTAAGCCTCGAGAGCCTCACCCCCCGGCAGCGCTACCGCGCCCTGAACGATGCCCTCTGCCGGAGACGCCAGGGTCCTTCGTATCGCCTTCGCATCGAGGGGATCGATGAGCTCATGCTGGAGCACGAATCGGTGATGCTGGAGGCCTGCAACACTTCCTTCCAGGCCCACCTCCAGGTGTCGGCCCCGGAGTTCCCCTCCATCTACAACGCCGCCCAGGCGGTGCTGGCCCCGGTGCTGGCAGCGGCGGCCAACTCCCCTCTCCTCTTCGGAAAGCGGCTCTGGGCCGAGACGCGGATCGCCCTCTTCCAGCAGTCCCTGGATACCCGGGGCTCCTCGGCCCATCTCCGGGAGGTCCCCCCCCGGGTTCGTTTCGGGGACCAATGGGTGGAGGCCTCGGTCATGGAACTCTTCCAGGAGGACCTGGCGCGCTTCCCCGTCCTTCTGGCCATGGAGGTNGAGGAGGACGCCCTGGAGGTGCTGGAGAGCGGAGGGCTCCCCCAGCTCCGGGCGCTCCAGCTCTACAACAGCACCGTCTATCGATGGAACCGGCCCTGCTACGGCATCACCGATGGGAAGCCCCACCTCCGGATCGAATGTCGGGCCCTGCCGTCTGGACCGAGCACCCTGGACGAGATGGCCAACGCCGCCTTCTGGATCGGCGCCACCCTGGGAGTCGCAGGGGAGTTCGGGGATGTGGCGACCCGCATGGACTTCGACGACGCCCGTGGGAACTTCCTCAGCGCAGCCCGGCAGGGACTGAACGCCGCTCTCATGTGGGAGGGGACACCGGTGGCGGCACCCCAGTTGATCCTGGACACCCTCCTCCCCCTGGCCCGGACCGGGTTGGAAGGAGCGGGGGTGGATGGGGAACTGGTGGAGCGGTACCTGGGAACCATCCGGGACCGGGTGGCTTCCGGCCAGAACGGCGCCACCTGGATGGTCCGATCCCTCTCCGCCATGAAGGACCAGGGCGTCCGCACCGAACGCATGGCCGCGCTCACCTCCGCCATCGTCCGACACCAGGAGGAGGGGGTCCCAGTCCACACCTGGCCCCTGGCCGAGCTCCACGAGGCGGGAGGATGGCGGGACCACTTCCTCCGGGTGGAACAGTACATGACCACCCGCCTGGTGACCGTCCGCGCCGACGAGCCCGTGGGGCTGGCCGCCTTTCTCCTGGACCGAAACCAGATCCGACAGCTCCCGGTGGAGGATGATGAGCATCGCCTTGTGGGTCTTCTCACCTTTCGGTCCATCCTTCGCCTCGTCACCGAGGTGGGAGCGGACAGCCTCTCCGAAGGACGGCCGGCNCNCCTGATCATGGAGCCGGANCCCGTCTCCATCGCNCCGGANGCCACGACCCTGGAGGCCATCNGTCTCATGCGGGAACACAAGGTGTCCTGCCTTCCGGTGGTGAAGGACGAGCGTCTGGTGGGGATCGTGACGGAGCGGGATATCCTTCCCGTGGCCTACCGCCTTTTGGAGGACCGCCTCCTGGAGGAGGAGGAGGGGGGAGAAGACGGATTGGCGTGACCGGACTGACGAACGAGACGGCAGTGGGGGGCATGATGTCCGGCCTGCAGGTCACCCGGGTCCTGGGAGAGATGGGGGGACCTGGAGTGGGACTGCTGGCCCCTACCCTGGTGGTGGTGGCCGGACTCCATGGAAACGAACCGGCAGGAGTGGTGGCCGCCCGACGAGTGCTGGAGGCACTGGCCGGTAGGGAGGATCGTATTCGAGGCCGGGTGGTCTTCCTCAGCGGGAACCGGAAGGCCCTGGCGGAACGGGTGCGATTCCTGGACCGGGACCTGAATCGGGCCTGGACACCGACGCAGGTGGCCGCCTTGCGGACCCTTTCGGGAGACGCCGCGTCCGAACCGGATCCGGCCGGCCGCCCTCCCTCCCCCGAGGATGAGGAGCAGCGAGAACTCCTCGAGGCGCTGGACGCGGTGCTGGACACGAGCCCCGGACCCGTCTACGTCCTGGATCTCCACACCACTTCAGGGCCTGGGGGGATCTTCACCGCCGTGGGAGACACCCTGGAGAACCGGACCATGGCGCTGGCCCTCCCCGTCCCCCTGGTCCTGGGGCTGGAGGAGATGGTGGATGGCACCCTCCAGGACTACCTGGGAAGCCGGGGAGTATCGGCGGTCACCTTCGAGAGCGGCCAGCACCTGGAACCGGAGGCGGTGGATCGAGCGGAGGCGGGCATCTGGCTTCTCCTCGCCGCCACCGGTCTCTTTCCCGAAGGGGCGCTCCCCGAGCTCGCTCCGGCACGAAAGCTCCTGGTCCAGGCGGGACATCAGCTTCCCCGGTCCCTGGAGATCCGCTATCGCCATCCCGTTCGACCCGGGGACGCGTTCCAGATGAATCCGGGGTGGGCCAACTTCCATCGTGTCCGGCGTGGGCAGGTCATCGCCGAGGATCGGAACGGGCCCATCCGGGCCCCGGTGACGGGACGGATACTCATGCCGCTCTACCAGCCCCAGGGGGAGGACGGCTTCTTCATGGTCCGTGAGTTCCATCCCTTCTGGCTGAACCTCTCCCGGATCCTGCGCCGGGCACGGATGGACCGTGCCATCCACTGGTTCCCGGGAATCCGGAAGGACCCGGAGCGACCTGGGGTCCTGTTGGTGAACCGACGCGTCGCCCGCTGGTACGCCCTCCAGCTCCTCCATCTCCTGGGGTTCCGCCGTCACCGGGAGGAGGGAGATCAACTGGTGGTCCTGAGGCGGCCTCGGGCGGTTCGATCCCTGGAGCCCTGAGGTTGGTGAAGGCCGCTCTCCTCCCGTTCCGATGGGCCGTCACCGAAGGAGGAGCCACCAGAGGAGCCCGAGGAGGAGGGCCCAGAGGACCATGAGGAGGACGAGGAGGAGGACGAAGAAGAGAAGAGGTCGAGCCACGTAGCGCCGGATGAAGGCCTCTGCGGCGGCTTCGGCTTCGGCTCGGGGGCGCTCCGGGAGGCGACCTACCACCCGGCTCAGTCCCCACGGGACGATGAGGAGGTCGTCCAGGATCCCCAGGATGGGAACAAAGATGGGCACCAGGTCCACCGGGCTGGCCAGATACAGCAGGAGACCCACCCCTGCCAGGCGGAGGTGCCAGGGGGTTCGGGGATCCCGCACCGCGTAGGCCACCACCAGGATTTCCCTCCGGAAACGGAGGAAGCGGGCCTTCAGCGCGCCGGTCAGACCGGCCATGGCCTATCCTGGACGCGAATCGAGGGACCCGCCGGCGGGGTCGCCTCCGCCCAGGATCGCCTCCGCCCCGTCGACCTGCGGGTCCAGGTCCCTCCATGCCCCGGGGCGCCCAAAGGCCGAGATGTCCCGCTCCACCAGGCTTCCCCGGCGGTACCGCCGGGTCTTGTAGCTGGCGTCCCGGGAGAAGGGATTCGCCAAGAAATTCTTGAGGAAATTGTGCGCTTTTCCCAACCGTCCCACCCGGAGCTCGGAGGGGTTCGGTCGGCGAGTGGGATCCACCCGGTCCACCGAGGTGCGGGGGAAGAAGCAGAGATGCAGCGCCCGGAAGTCCGTGCTCTCCCAGGACTCCTTCCGGTAGCGGTGCAGCACATGTTTGCGGGACCATCCCTTCCGGAACTCCATGTTGTGTCCGTGGAGTCGTTCCCGGTTCGGCTCCCTCCACGACTCCAGGGCGGCGAAGTTGAAGAGCTTGGTCACGCTGGGGGTAGGGGGGGTGGCATAGCCCGTGCCCAGGCCCCGCTCCAGGTCCAGGCGCGTGGCGTGGAGCATGTGACCGCCCATACGCCACCAGGCATCGAACTCGCCCGCCAGCACCCTGGGTCTCAGCCGGGCCAGTCCCTCCCGGTCGTAGATCTCGTCCCCGTCCACACCGAACACCCAGACGTCCTCGCCGGCGTATTCCTCGATGTACCGGTGGCTCCGGTTCGGATCCTCCACCTGGTGCAGGGTGATCCGGGGAAAGCGGTCCCTCAGGGCCTCCACCTTTTCCAGGGTCCTGTCGGTGGACCGGTTCTCCAGCACGAGGAACTCGTCGCAGAACTCCACCGCGCTGGTGATGGACCAGGTGGTGAAGTACTCCTCGTTCCGCAGGAGGGCGATCCCCACGATTCGTCGTCGGGCCACGCTATCCCCCGGGGCGACTCGACGAGACCGCCGGGTCGAGGGTGAAGGGGAGGGGATCAGCCCTCATGCCAGTGCTCCGCCACCCAGGGGGTGGGCCGGATGGGTCGATACCACCTCCCTCCCTTCCCCTCCAGGGCCTCGCCGGGGTTCGGGCGGCCGTGGAAGACCACCACCCGAGCCCCCTCGGGAAGGCGGGGCGTCCGGATGTGGGAGAGGGGCCAGGGGGCCACGCAGTGTCGTTTGAAGCTGGGACACCACTCGGTGGGCCAATGGCGGAGGAGGCCTCGCTCGTGGAAGAAGTGGGAGAGGAACTCCTGCTCGTTCCGGACCCGCTTCCGGATCCCGGGGAAATCCTTCCTGAAAGCCTCCAGTGCTTCGGGATACCGTCCAACGGGAAAGCGGAGAACCGAGGTGTTCCCCACGAACGAGTCCCCGCGCACCCGGATCCGACGGTAGTCCTTCGGGACCAGGACCTCCCCGGGGTGGTCGAAGAGGGGCTCGAGGGAATCCACCACCAGGACGTCCAGGTCCAGGAAGAGGACGTTGCCGCTCAGCTCCCCCAGCGACTCGGAGAACAGGCCAACCTTCCACCAGCCGTGCTCCCGGATCCCCTCGGTCCACCCCACCTCTGGAAGGGGAAGGGCCTGGATCCCGGGGTTCAGGCCCTGGGCGTGCTCCGTGAGGCAGACGAAGTGGAGGGGCCGGGAGAGGTGGCGGCGCACCATGGAATGGAGCCGGTTCACGTACTCCGGGCCGAACTTGGTCCCCCACTTCATGCAGATGACCTGGGCTGGGTCCTGACTCAAGGAGCGCTCCGACGGCGGGGGGAGGGGGGACGGAGGAGGCTGGGGCAGGAAAGATCCCCCATCTTTGCCACCGACGCCAGTAGTCGCCCCGGCTCGCCTTCCGCACCCGGGGACTACCGGGTCCGGAAGGTCACCTCCGTTTCCACCCGGGTGGGCTCCAGGTGATCCCCGTCGCTTGCCGCGCCCAGCCCGGCGGAGAGATCCCGGCCCCAACAATGGATCCCACCCGCCGTGGTTACGCCGCAGGTATGGAGGGCGCCCGCAGAGACATGGTCGAAGGTGAGGTCTCCTGC
>SL_3KL_010_SEDDRAFT_10006370_pt1 | contig 10551 bp, 7 predicted proteins | sample SodLakKL_010_SED_2_FD_10381 | JGI IMG/M metagenome (IMG submission 10381)
CGCACGCGAAGTCGATCCTCGCGTTCACCAACCCGACCACCAACTCCTACCGCCGGCTCGTGCCGGGCTACGAGGCACCGGTCAACCTGGTGTACTCGGCCCGGAACCGCTCGGCGGCGGTGCGTATCCCGATCTCGGGTGAGTCCCCCAAGGCCAAGCGCATCGAGTTCCGGGTCCCGGACCCGTCCTCCAACCCCTACCTCGCCTTCGCGGCGATGATGATGGCCGGGGTCGACGGGGTGAAGAACCGCATCGAGCCCCCGGACCCGGTCGACAAGGACATCTACGACCTGCCGCCTGAGGAGCTGTTGAACCTCCCGGCCGTGCCGCGATCGCTGGAGGAGGCCCTCGACGGCCTCGCCAATGACCACGAGTTCCTGCTCGAGGGTGATGTCTTCACCGAGGACCTCATCGAGACGTGGATCACGTACAAGCTGGAGAACGAGGTCGCCCAGGTGGCACTGCGACCCCACCCGCACGAGTTCGAGCTGTACTTCGACATCTGAGCCACGCTCCACGCACCACCCTGGGGGCCGGCGACCGCGATCTGCGGCGCCGGCCCTCCGGCGTGCGCGGCGCCGGACGGCGTTGCTCGCGCACCGTGGCAGGACCTGTCCCCGCTGAGGTGCGCGAGCAACCGGCCGGCGAGCTCCCACCGCCCGCGTGATCGCCCGGCGCCGGCCGGCGAGTTCCCGCCGTCCGCGTGACCGCCCGGGGCACGCCTCCACCCACGCTACGGTTCCCGCCCATGGAGGTGACCCGGGCCGGTGCCTAGGCACGCTGGCTGGCTGCGTGGAGGCTGTGAGGTCCCGACGCCCACTCTGGGATCGATGACGCCTCCGCGCCGACCGCAAGGTCCGCGCCGGTCACCACCTCCACCGCGCGGAGCAGCTCGGCAAGGACCGGGTCCGCCAAGCGTGACCCGCTGACCGCCCGCTGCTCCCTGCGCACCCGACCACCACACCCCCAGGCTGACGGACAGGAGCGAGACCGTGCTGACCGATCTGCCCCTCGCCGAGCTCGAGCGGTACCGACCCCACGTCGAGGAACCCGCTGACTTCGCCGCCTTCTGGGCCGACCAGCTCACCCAGGCGCGCACCTACCACCTCGACGTTCAGACCGCCCAGGTCAGCACCCCGCTGCGGACCGTGGAGGTGCACGACCTCCGCTTCCCCGGCTACGGCGGGACGCCCGTCGCTGCGTGGCTGCTGCTGCCCGCCCACCGGGAGGGCCCCCTGCCGGCCATCGTCGAGTTCGCGAGCTACGGCGGCGGTCGGGGGCTGCCCCACGACCGGCTGGTGTGGTCCGCCGCCGGCTACGCCCACCTGATCATGGACAGCCGGGGCCAGGGCTCGAGCTCGAACGAGGGCGTGACGGCCGACCCGCAGGACCTCGGCTACCCCTCGGCTCCGGGCTACCTCACCCGGGGCATCCTCGACCCGGCGACCGCCTACCTCACGCGACTGTTCGTGGACGCCGCCAGGGCCGTCGAGGTCGCCCGCGGGCTGGAGGTGGTCGATCCGGAGCGCATCGGGGTCGCCGGGGTCAGCCAGGGAGGCGGCCTCGCGCTGGCCGCGGCCCACCTGGCGGCACCGGTGTCGGCGGTCATGGCCGCGGTCCCCTTCCTGGCCCACATCCGCCGGGCCGTCGACCTGACCGACGAGGAGCCCTACGCGGAGCTGATCAGCTACTGCACGACCCACCCCGACCAGGTCCCCGAGGTGTTCGCGACGCTGGCCTACCACGACGTCGTCAACCATGCCCGCCGACTGCGCGCTCCGACCCTGATCACGGCCGGGCTGGCCGACGCGATCTGCCCACCGTCGACGGTCTACGCCGTCGCCAACCATCACGGTGGGGACGTGACCGTCCTGGCCTACCCCTTCGATGGACACGACGGCGGCGGGTCCCACCGGGTGCGCCAGGAGCTCGCCTTCGCCGCCACCCACCTGCGGCCATGAGTCGGTCCGGGCCGTGTCAGCCGCCCTCGGCGGCGCGGTCCCGGGTGGCCCAGCGCAGCCAGCCGCCCGCGACACCGACCAGCACGGCTCCGATGCCCACGACGGGACCGGCCAGCTGCTGCAGGCCGAGGAGGTGGTCCAGCGAGTAGGCGCCGGGGCCGGTCACCGCGACGGCGGCCGCGACGACGATCAGGTAGCCGTTCAGTTCCCAGCCCTTGTTCACCGACCAGAACCCGGCTTCCGCGTTGTTCACCAGCGCGGCGGTGGTCATCGTGCCGGCCATCGCCGCCGCGGCCAGCGGCGTGAGCAGACCGGCCGCCAGGCCGAGCCCACCCGCGACCTCCCCAGCGCCCGCCATCAGGGCGGCGCTGCGGCCGTTGCCGAAGCCGAGGGACGCGAACCAGCCCGCGGTGCCGTCCAGCCCCCCGCCGCCGAACCACCCGAGGAGCTTCTGGAAGCCGTGGAGGGCGAAGGTCACCCCGACCAGCACGCGGAGGAGGAGCAACCCGGCGTCGACGTCGGGGCCGGTCAGGACGTCCATGTCAGTGGCTCCAGGTCGGCGATGGTGAGGGACTCGACGATCCGGTCGGCGTGCCCGAGCGCAGCGGCGGGCACGTGGCCCCGCAGCACGGCGATGGTGTGCATGCCGGCGGCTCGCGCGCTCGCCACGCCGACCTCGGTGTCCTCGACGGCGCGGCAGTGACGTGCCGTCACCGACATCTTCGCGGCTGCCAGCAGGTACGGCTCGGGATGCGGCTTGTGCTGCTGCACGTCCTCGGCGCCGACGATCGCCGTCACCAGGTCGGTGAGGTCCGCACGCTCCAGCACCCGGTGCACGTGGGCCCGGGTGGAGGAGGAGGCCACCGCCACGGGGAGCCCTCCCGCCGCGACGGCTCGCAGCACCTCGACGGCGTCGTCGAACAGCCGCAACTCCGAGGCGAAGCGCTCCTGGAACCTGGCCCGCACCCGCTGCCGGAAGGCCGCAGGATCCCCCAGGTCCACTCGGGTGGCGAAGTGGGCGAAGGTCGCCGCGTAGGGCCGGCCGACCGTCGCGAGCCGGTCCTCGGAGGTCGGCTCGTACCCGAGCACGCCCAGGACGTCAGCCCATGCCCGATCCGAGATCGGCTCGGTGTCGGCCAGGGTGCCGTCACAGTCGAACACGACCGCCTCACCCGGGACCGCGACCGTCACCCGGCGTCCGTCGAACCGAGCCGGTCGGCGCCCGGGTCCAGCGGCCCGGGGCCGGCCAGGTCGAGCACCACGTCACTGACGACCTGCGGTGCCTCCTCGTGGACGAGGTGGCCCACCCCGGGGATGGCGACGAGCCGGGCATCGAGGTCGTGGGCGACCCGGCCGGCGAGGTGGAAGGGGGTGACCCGGTCCTCCTCGCCCCAGATGACCGCGGCCGGGACCCGCAGCCGGTTCGGCTCTCGCGGTGAGGTGAGGAAGCGGACCCGCCGGCGCACCTTCCTGATGCCCCAGTCCACCAGCGCCTTGCGTGACAACGTGCGGTAGTAGGCCAGCCAGGCGGCGGGGTCCACGGTCACCGCGTCGGCGTAGCGATCCATCGCGGCCTCGTCGAAGGGGGTCTGGACCACGGCCGAGTAGCGGATCGCCGCCCTGGTCAACGGACGCCCGGCGAGCTTGAACGCCAGCTGGGGTGCCAGTGGCAGGTTGAACAGGGGGACGTGCCACGAGACGGTCAGATCGAGCTGGCGGAAGGGGGAGGACGCGACGACCAGAGCCTGCACCCGGCCGGGATGCCGGAAGGCGGTCGCCAGCGAGATGGCGCCACCCCAGTCGTGGCCGACCAGCACCGCCTTGCGCGCGTGGAGGTTGCGGATCAGTTGCGCGATCTCGTCAGCAAGGGTGGCGGGGTCGTAGCCGGTGCGGGGGGTGTCGGACCGACCGAAGCCCTTCAGGTCGGGACAGACGACGCGGTAGCCGGCCGCCGCCAGTCGCGGCGCCACCGCGGCCCAGCTGGACCCGTCCTGAGGCCAGCCGTGGAGCAGCAGGGCGAGGTCGTCCCCAGGTTCCTCCGGATCGCCGCCCACGACCTCCCCGCCCCTACCGACGGGCTCGCGCCACTGGGGGGATCCGAACGCGCGGACGTAGAACCGGGTATCGCCTCCCCGTACGTAGCCCTCACGCCACACCGGCAACACCTCCTGGCGGCCACAGCCTATGACCTGGACCACCGCGGGCTTGCACCGACCGGCACGTTGGCCACCTACAGGCCGTAGAACTCCCGCTCGCAGACCGCCCGAACGTGGCGGGCGTGGCGGCGACGGTCCTCCTCGAGCTCCTGCCAGCCACCTCGCCCGTAGCCCATCGCCCGCGCCAGGGTCTCGAGCTGGAGCTGCGAGGACGGCAGGACGTCGACGTCACGGTGTCGACGCAGGTACATCCGGTTGCGCAGCTCGGACAGGAACCGGTACCCACTCCGCAGCCAGTCGGCGTCGCGGTGCTCGAGGAGACCGGCATCCTGCAGCCGGTCGATCGCCCCCATGGTGGCGGTGGTCCTCAGGCCGGGATCGGCGCCCCCGTGCTGCTGGAGCTTGAGCTGCGCGGTCCACTCGACGTCGGACAGGCCTCCGGGGCCGAGCTTGAGGTGGCGCTCGGGGGCGGTCCGACGCGGGATCCGCTCCTTCTCCAGCCGCGCCTTCATCCGCCGCATCGGCACCGCGACCTGGCTCGGGTCCGCGGGGTAGGCGTGCCGCTCGGCCACGGCGGCCAGACGCCGTCCGAGGTCACGATCGCCGGCGACGGGGCGGGCCCTGAGCAGCGACTGGTGCTCCCAGGGATCCGCCCATCGTTCCCAGTAGGACAGGTAGGAGTCGAAGGACCGCGACAACGGCCCGCTGCGACCCTCGGGACGCAGGTCCGCATCGACCTCGAAGGCGGTGCCCTCGGAGGTGATCGCCGACAGCGACCGCATCACGTTGCCGGCGATCTCCAGCGCCAGCTTCGTCGCCTCCTGCGGGTCGGCGCCGTCGGCCACCTCGTGCACGAACAACACGTCGAGGTCGGAGACGTAGTGCAACTCCCGCCCGCCGAGCTTGCCCATCCCGATGATCGCGATACCGACGGGAAGCTCGTCGGGGCCGGACAGGTCCCTGGCCCGGGCCTGTCGGCGGAGCTCGTCACGTAACGCACCGGTCAGGCAGGCCTCCCCCAGCGCCGTGAGCTCCTCGCCCACGCCACCGACGGTCGTGCCCCCGGACAGGTCCCTGAGCACGATCCGCAGCAGCTCGTGACGCTTGAACCGCCGCAGCGCCGCGGTGGTGTCCTGCCAGTGCAGCCGACCGACCGCGAGCTTCACGAGCTCGTCGCGGGTCCGCGGCTGCTCGCGCACCCGGGCGTCACGCAGCCAGTCCACCCCCTGGGGTTGGCTGACCAGCAGCTCCCCGGCCACCGGGCTGGTCCCGAGCACCCGCCCGACCAGGTCGGCCGAGTCAGGGTGGTCGCGCAGGTAGGCCAGCAGCTGGCTGGAGTCCCCCAGGCTCTCCACGAGCCGCCGGAAGGCGGTCAGCCCCGCGTCGGGGTCGGGGGTGTCCTGGAGCACCTGGAGCACCGCTGGCAGGACCGCCCGCACGGTCCTGGCGCGCCGCGAGACCCCACCGGTCATCGAGCCGATGTCGCGCAGCGCGGTGGCCGCCTGCCGGAAGCCGATCGCGCGCAGGCGCTCGATCGCCGCCTCCTCCCCCATCGCGCTGATCTCTCCCGGCACGCTCACCCCCGCGGCACGGGCGGGAACGCTGGCGTGGATCTCCAGCAGGGGCCGGTAGAACAGCCGCGCGTGCAACACCGAGACCTCGTGCTGGACCCGAGACAGCTCGGCCAGGAAGGGCTCACGGGCGGCGGCGTCCCCCTCGGCCCGGTAGCCGAGGGTCCGGGCCAGCCACTCCTGTCGCTCGGGGCGGTCGGGGATCGTGTGGGTGCGGCGCTCGTGGGCGAGCTGGAGCCGGTGCTCGACGGTGCGCAGCGTCCGGTAGGCGTCGGCGAAGGCGCTGGCGTCTTCCTCGTCGACGTAGCCGTTGGCAGCGAGCGCCGCCAGGGTCGGCAGGGTGCCCGTCAGCCGCAACGAGCGATCGCCCCGACCGTGGACCAGCTGGAGCAGCTGGACGGTGAACTCGATGTCGCGGATCCCGCCGGGCCCCAGCTTCAGTTGCCGCTCCCCGTGACGACGGACCTCCGGCTTGGCCTCGATACGGCCCTTCATGCGCCGGATCTCCGCGATCACCTCGGGATCGAGGTGCTCGGGCCAGACGTAGGGATCGGCGGCCCGCAGCAGCTCGTCACCGAGCTCGAGGTCACCCGCGACGGGACGGGCCTTGAGCAGCGCCTGGAACTCCCAGGTCTTGGCCCAGCGCTCCCAGTAGGCCTCGAAGGAGGCGACCCGGCGGGACAGGGGCCCGGCCCGCCCCTCGGGCCGGAGCGTGGGGTCCACGTCGTAGGCGCGCCCCATGGTGGTCGAGGCGTTGAGCAGCTCCAGCAGCGTGGTCAGGACCTGCTTGGTCTCACGGGCGGCCGCCTCCTCATCGGCGTCGTCGGCAGGTTCGTGCACGAACACCACGTCCACGTCCGAGACGTAGTTGAGCTCGAGCCCACCGAGCTTGCCCATCCCGATGACCGCGATCCGTGCCGTCGGCGTGTCCCCGGCCACCCGCTGGTGGACGGCCCGGAGCGTGCCGGTCAGGACACCTTCCGCCAGGCGGGCCAACTCAGCGCCGACGTCGTCCAGGGTGGCCTCCCCGGTGAGGTCGCGGCCGGCCAAATCGGCCGTGGCGCGCCGGCGGATGGCCGCGATCCCCGCCGCCTGCTCGTCCAGGTCGTCGCTGGCGGTGACCGCCCCGGCGACGGCATCCGCCGTGAAACCGACCTCGACCTGGTCGAGGGTGCGCAGCGCGTCCACGGCGTCACCGAACCGGCCCAGTAGGTCGCCGAGCGGGCGGGAGGCCCCGGCGACGGCGACGACCCGGCGGAACCAGCCGGCATCGGCACGCACGCGCTCGTACAGCCCCCGGTCGAGGCGGGCCAGCGCCGACACCGATGACAGAGCGTCGTGGGGTGCGGCCGCCTCGGACAGCGCGTCCAGCAGCCCCTGGTCGGGGCGGCCGTCCTCCAGTAGCCCGGAGTCGGCGAGGAGCGGGATCGTCTGGTCGGGCTCCAGCCCGGCGCGGGCGAGCTGGCCCCGAAGGACTCGTTGATCGTCAGCCGCCACCTCGACGCCTACAGCAGCGGGAGGTAACGCTCGAGCTCGAACGCCGTGACGTGCGCGGAGTACTCGTCCCACTCCTGGCGCTTGTTGACCAGGAAGTGGTCGAACAGATGCTCCCCGAGGGTGTCGGCCACCAGCTCCGAGGACTCCATCAGCCGGAGTGCCTCACCGAGGCTGGCCGGGAGCCGCTCGATGCCCTCCGCGGCCCGCTCCGCGTCGGTGAGCTCGAAGGCGTTGTCCTCGCTCTCCTCGGGCAGGACGTACTCCTCCTCGATGCCCTTCAGACCAGCCGCGAGCAGCAGCGCGAAGGTGAGGTAGGGGTTGCAGGCCGGGTCGGGGGCGCGGTACTCGATGCGGCTGGAGGCACCCTTGCGTGGCTTGTGGAGCGGTATGCGGATCAGGGCGCTGCGGTTGGAGTGACCCCAGGTGGCGAACACGGGTGCCTCGCCCGAGGGCAGGGGACCGTGGAGCCTGGCGGCGAGGCGCTTGTAGGAGTTCACCCACTGGTTGGTCACCGCCGTGATCTCCCGCGCGTGCCGGAGCAGGCCTGCGGTGAAGGAGCGGGCGATCGGCGACAGCAGGTAGGGGTCGCTGGGGTCGTGGAAGGCGTTGGTGTCGCCCTCGAACAGCGACAGGTGCAGGTGCATGGCGCTGCCCCAGTGACCCTCCATGGGCTTGGGCATGAAGGAGGCGTAGATCCCGCGCTGCAGCGCGGTCTCCTTGACCACGAGCCGGAAGGTCATGACGTTGTCGGCCATGGTCAGCGCGTCGGCGTAGCGCAGGTCGATCTCGTGCTGGGAGGGCGCGACCTCGTGGTGGGAGAACTCGACACTGATCCCCATCCGCTCCAGGGTGTTGATCGTCTGGCGCCGGAAGTCCTGCTGCACGTCCAAGGGGGTCATGTCGAAGTAGGACCCGTTGTCCAGCGGGGTCGGGTCATCGGGGCCGGCGAAGAGGAAGAACTCCATCTCCGGGTGGATGTAGAAGGTGAAGCCCATCTCGGCCGCCCGTTCGAGCTGCCGCTTGAGCACCATCCTCGGATCGGCGTTGAAGGCCTGGCCGTCGGGGGTGAGGATGTCGCAGAACATGCGCGCCACCCCCTGGGACTCGGGACGCCAGGGCAGGATCTGGAAGGTGGAGGCGTCCGGCACCAGGACCATGTCGGCTTCCTGGACCCGCGCGAAGCCGTCGATCGCCGAGCCGTCGAAGCCCATGCCCTCGCTGAAGGCGTTCTCGAGCTCCGCGGCGGTGATCGCCACGCTCTTGAGGAACCCCAAGACGTCGGTGAACCACAGCCGGATGAAGCGGACGTCCCGCTCCTCGACGGTGCGGAGCACGTACTCCTGCTGCTTGTCCATGAGTCTCATCCTCGAACAACCCCCGGTCGGCGACGGTCGAAGTACGTGTCCGTTGCCGGCACCGAGGTGGCGGTGCCGGCAGCGTAGTGCCCGACACCGCGCAGGTAGGGTCCGGTGCCGGTCGGGTGAGGAGCAGGGGCGTGTGCGACACCGTCGTGGTGGTGGACCGTGCCGCCGTGCGGTTCGCGAAGAACTCCGACCGCGACGCCAACGAAGCCCAGCTCCTCGAGTGGCGGCCGGCAGCGACGCACGCGCCCGGGAGCCAGGTGCGCTGTACCCACCTCGCGGTGCCCCAGGCCGCGCGCACGCACGCGGTGCTGCTGTCGCGGCCCTTCTGGATGTGGGGCGCCGAGATGGGGACGAACGAGCATGGGGTGACCATCGGCAACGAGGCGGTGTTCACCACCGCGCCGCGTCCCGGCACCGGCCTGACGGGCATGGATCTGCTGCGCCTGGCCCTGGAGCGAGCGCGTGACGCAGAGGCGGCCGTGGACACGATCGTCAGCCTGCTCGAGCGCCACGGGCAGGGTGGGCGGTGCGGCTGGGAGGACCCCACCTTCAGCTACGACTCCAGCTTCCTGGTCGCCGACCGCACCCATGCGTACGTGCTGGAGACCGCCGGGAGCCACTGGGCCGTCGAGGTGGTGCACGCGGGCGTGCGCAGCATCTCCAACGGGCTGACGATCCCCGGCTTCGCCGATGCGCACGCGGACCGGCTGCGCGGGCGGGTGGCCGCCTGCGAGGTCCGCCGCGCACGATCCGCCCGGGTCGCAGCCGGCGAGCAGGGCACTGGCGCCCTGCTCGCCACGCTCCGCGACCACGGCGCCGGACGCAACACGCCGCGCTACCGCCTGCACAACGGTGCGCTTGCCGCGCCCTGCGCCCACCCCGGAGGACTGCTCGCCTCGACGCAGACGACCGCCTCGTGGGCCAGCGAGCTGACCGAGGCCGGTGACCGTCACCTGGCCACCGCCACGGCGGCGCCCTGCACCGCGGTGTTCCTGCCCGTCACGGTCGACCACCCACTCCTCCTGGGACCTGAGCCCACCGCCGTCACGGACGACGCGAGCTGGTGGTGGAGCCACGAGGCGGTGCATCGGCGCGCCATCCGCGACCCCGGGCGCTGGTTGCCCCGCCTGGCCGCCGATCGGGCACCCGTGGAGCGGGCGGTGCTGGAAGGTGCGATGGACGGTCCGGAGGCCGTTGCGGCGGTGACGGCGTTGCGGGCGCGCTGGCACGCCGCGCTCACCGCCGACCCCATCGCTGACACGCGGCCACCCCTGGTCCGCCGGTACTGGGCGGTCCGTGACCGGGCAGCCACGGGCCAGGTGACCGGACGGCAGCGCTGAAGCGGCCGCAGCGCACGGGGCGCTGCGACCGCGACGAGGCTGGGGGTCGCGGTCCTCGACGGACCTGCGACCCCCACCCTCATCTCAGCCGCCGCAGCGGTCAGCTACGAGCGAGTTCCGGGTACCCGGCGACACCGTGCTCGTGGACGTCGAGCCCGTCGATCTCCTCCTCCTCGGAGACACGCAGCTGGCCGATGGCCTTGAGCGTCCCGAACAGGATCGCCGAGGCGACACCGACCCAGGCGGCGACACCGACGATGCCGATGACCTGCGAGATCAGCAGCTCCGCGCCACCACCGAAGAACAGCCCACCGTCCATGGCGGCGAGGCCGACCCACAGGGTGCCGAGGATGCCGCAGGTGCCGTGGACGCTGATCGCGCCGACCGGGTCGTCGATCTTCAGGGAGTCGAACATCTTGACCGACAGGGCGACCAGGACACCGGCGAGCAGCCCGACCAGGACCGCCATGTTGAACGACACCGCATCCGCGCCGGCCGTGATGCCGACCAGGCCGGCCAGGATGCCGTTGGCGGTCATGGCCACGTCCCACTTGCCGTTGGTCAAGCGGGTGTAGAGGCCCGCGGCCGTGCCGCCGGCGCCGCCGGCCAGGGCGGTGTTGACGATCACGAAGCCGATCAGCTCGCCGTCGAGCTCCAGCACC
>SL_3KL_010_SEDDRAFT_10006371_pt1 | contig 10551 bp, 10 predicted proteins | sample SodLakKL_010_SED_2_FD_10381 | JGI IMG/M metagenome (IMG submission 10381)
CCCTCAGCGCTTACAATCTCGAGGGCCAGCGGAAAAGATGATGTCTGCGCCAGATGCCTGAAAAAGAACGTTCTGTCGTTCATGTGTTTGTAATTTTATTACGTACTGTTATTCAAATCGTTGCACACGGCCATGCTTAAGCTGCCCTACTTCCTGCTTCACCAAATCCCGTCACAGCCACTTAATACCCGTATTTATCCTTCCACAGGCGCTTCAACCTTGTCCGCATCTCCTGTTCCCGGGCATTATCAGCAGGGTCATAGAGTGTTGTCCCGGACAACTGATCCGGCATGAATTCCTGGTCAGCAAAGTGTNCGGGAAAATCATGTGAATATTTATACTCTTTTCCATATCCGGTATCTTTCATCAGTTTGGTAGGGGCATTACGCAATAAAAGAGGCACAGGAAGGTCACCGGTTTTCTTAACAAGGCCTTGAGCCTTGCCAATGGCCAGATAGGCGGCATTGCTCTTGGGCGAGGATGCCAGGTAGGTTGCTGTTTGCGATAAGATAATACGGCTTTCCGGCATGCCAATCATGTTAACAGCCTGGAAACAACCGGTGGCAAGCAGCAAGGCATTGGGATTGGCATTGCCAATATCTTCAGAGGCCAGTATGATCAGCCTCCTGGCAATAAACTTCGGGTCTTCACCACCTTCTATCATCCTGGCAAGATAATATACAGCTGCATTAGGATCACTGCCCCGCACAGATTTTATAAAAGCGGATATCACATCATAATGCATCTCACCGGCCTTGTCATACAGGGCCATATTTTGCTGTATCACCGCCAGCACATGCTTATTGGTAAGTTGCACCTCTTCTTTGTCCGCGGCATTGACGGAAAGCTCCAGGGCATTCAACAGTTTTCTTGCATCTCCCCCGGAGATACGCATCAGCGCTTCCGTTTCCTTCACCACAATTTTCTTTCCGGTTTCCTTTTCCAGGAGCAACTTTCCTTTGATCAGCAGTCTCTGCAGGTCTTCTTCCGTCAGATCTTTAAGGATATATACCTGGCAGCGCGACAACAGGGGGGCGATCACCTCGAAAGAGGGGTTTTCTGTAGTGGCTCCGATCAGGGTAATAACCCCTCGCTCTACGGCACCCAGGAGGCTATCCTGCTGCGACTTACTAAAACGGTGAATCTCATCAATAAAAAGGATGGCATTACCTCCCGATTCCGATGCTTTCCGGATCACAGCACGTACATCTTTGACACCTGAGCTGACAGCACTCAAGGTATAAAAGGGCCTTATCAACTTTTTAGAGATGAGGGACGCCAGGGTTGTTTTTCCCACACCAGGTGGCCCCCAGAGAATCATCGACGGCACATTGCCGCTTTCAATAGATTTTCGCAGGATGGCACCAGGTCCCACAAGGTGCCCCTGCCCCAGGTATTCATCCAGGTTTTGAGGACGTAATTTCTCCGCTAAAGGGATACCAGCCTGTTGCATGATCAATGAATATTTCGGTTTGACAGGTCAAGCCCTGTCACTACTTTGGGTTTCGCAGCACCCAGCGCCCTAAGCTCAGCGCTCAGCGCCAATAATCATCCTGCTGCGTGTCAAACCCTTTGGCATGGCTCATTTCATATTTTAAATTTCTCCAGGTGCTCCAGCCTTTTTAACAGTGGCGGATGTGAATAATGCACGTATACATAGGCAGGATGCGGACGCAGGTTACTTAAATGGTTGACTGAAAGCTTTTTCAGTGCTTCCTGTAATGGCTCAGGGTCATACTTTCCTGCGGCAAAGGCATCGGCCTGGTATTCATGTTTACGGCTCATCCTGTTACCCAGGATACCCAACACCAGTGAAATGGGCGAGTAAAGCAGTCCGAAGGCCAAAATGCCCATGTGGAAACTTGGTTCTGATGCACCCAGGGCACCCGATAACTCCGGACGATTAATGAAAAGACCAAGCAGATACAACATGATTCCTGTATGCACTATAGACACAATTATTCCCTTGGTGGTATGCTTCATTTTATAATGCCCTATCTCGTGGGCCAATACAGAAACAAGCTCTTCGGTTGTATGTTCTTTTATGAGGGTATCAAAAAGAACAATCCGTTTTTTGGGGCCTATACCGCTGAAATAGGCATTGGCTTTTGAACTCCTTTTGGATCCGTCGATCACAAAAATATTATCCAGTTTAAACCCGGCTTTCCTCGCAAAAGATTCAATTGCCGATCGCAGCTCTCCATCCTCCAATGGCCTTTGTTTGTTAAACAAGGGAACGATCAGGGTACTGTAAAACATCATCATGAATATGCTGAAAGCCGAGAAGAGAATCCATGCATACAGCCAGAACATCGATCCAGCCGTAGAATAGAACCAGACAAACACTGCCAGCAGGCCGCCTCCGAGCAAAAGGGCCAGCAACCAGCCTTTGATCTTATCCAGCATATAGGTTTTGGGAGTCGTTCGGTTAAAGCCAAAACGTTCCTCTATCACAAAGGTGCCATAAAGATCGAAAGGGGTTGACAGGATATCGGAAGCCAGGCCGAGGATTCCAAAAAACGCCAGGGCCATCAACACATCATGCCCGGTATACTGACGGACAAAGTCATCCAGGTATCCAAAGCCGCCGAAACCCAGCATCAAAAGGATAAAAAGAAAGGAGAGGGTACTTGTGACAACACCCAGGCGCATGTTTACCCGGGAATACTCCTGCGATTTCCGGTACTTTTCCTCATCATATATACCTTTCAGCTCTTGCGGCAGGGTTTTACTCCAGCGGCTGGCGTTGAGGTAGTCCATTACCCGGTCAAAAACATAATCCAGGATGATGATGGCAATGATGACATAGAAAATGATCTGTTCTGTACTCATCTGCAACTACATTAAATGCATTAATAACTACCGCTCCTTTTCCGGACAAACCACTCCACAGCAAGCAGGGTCAGGATAATAAAAAAGAGCGGTTTCAGGTTGATGATCTCCACAAATTCCTTTTGGGCATACATCCTGGGCTTTATGTCATCTCTCCCACGAATATCTTCAGCCATTTCATTCCACTGGTTGGGATAAAACATTTTTGCTCCGGTATTTTCTGCCAGCTGATTCAATAAACGGTGATCAGCAATGGTTCTGAGACCTTCGAGGTCCAATGCCACCACATTAAAGATCCCTTCGTCTGCATACACGTCGTCACCCACCTGCACCCTGGCCTCCCAATCATAGGTCCCTGGCTCAAAAGTACCGGCATCTATGCGGTAAGCGTTGGCTGTCCGTCCCATCACATAAGGAAACTCGGTGCCATCTTCCCTGGTGACTGTCAGCTGGACTTCCGGCTCGTTTATCAGCTCATAGCTTCTGTTATAGAGTTCAGCTTCAAAGAGGGCAGATTCATTTTCATAGATCAGGTTATCTGTATGCACCCTGAAAAGACGTCTGTCTTCCTGGACAGCAAGGAAGTTGACCATCCGGGACACCATCTCATCAAAAGCTTCATGTGAATCCTGACGAAGGTAGGTGTGCAGGCGCCACAACCACACCCCTTCTCCTGTGATGATTCCTGTACGCCTTTCTCCTGCTTCATGAAACATGATAAGCGGGTCATCCGTACGCACCGCTCCGATTTTTTGGTTAAGAAGAACATGGGCTCCACCCGGTATCTCATAGTTGCCAAAAGGTGTCTTAAGCGGTGGCAACTCATCAAAGAGATTACGTGTAGCTTCCTGCAGTGAAAACAGCACAAAGGCCTGGTTGTAGGCGGGGGATGCATCTGTGGCTTCTTCGGAGCGCAACTGGATGGTAAGGCCATAGCCAAGCTGATTAAAAGCATTCAGGTCGGTTTGGCTGCCGATCACAAAAAGCACGGCTGAGCCCGCTTCTTCTGCGCGCTGCAGGAAAGCCTCTACGGGGTGATTATCGGAAGGCAGCTGATGCATAATGATCAGGTCATAAGCTTCCGGGCTGTCATCAAATTCGTCGAAGAGACTCACATCAGCCTCATAGTGATCATTGCTGACAAGAGCTTCCTTCAAAGCGCCCACATCGGGATGAGGGCTGTTGGCCAGGATAAGCACCTGCTGCCGCCCATCGATCACATCAATAAAAAAATCCTGGCTGTTATTGTCAAGGCTCACCTCGTCTTCTACAGGGGAGAGAGAAGCAACATAATGTTGCATGCCTGCCTCATCTGCTTCGAGGTTTAGGCTTATGTTTTCGACATGATGGTTGGAGGTGAAGGTGATATTTTCGCCAAAAAGCTCTTCTCCATTGCGGCTCACGGTAAGTCTGCTGGCAAGCCCTTCACTTTGCAGCGCTTCTACCTCAATTTCCAACGGAAAACGGTTGCCGAGATATGTGATTTCATTATGATTCACATTTTTCAGGATGACATCCCTGCGAGGCACGGTGTCACCAAGGGCAAGGGTATAAACCGGGTAGGTAACGTTAGCCGAGGCGTAAAGAGGATTTACACCCCTGTTGTAGATACCGTCGCCGGCCATCACCACCGCACCGATGTTGCGGTTGCTGTATCTTGCATCAATTTCACGAAAAACCTCCGACATGTTTGTTTCCCTGGCGGAAAAGTCTATCTCCTCGGGTTCGGAAAACTTTTCTCCAAAGGTATAGCGACGAACGTCGTGGGCATCGGATAGACCTTCCAAAAAGTTACTTTTCTCCGGGATATACTGGTCGCGATACCATAATGAATCTTCGGCAAAAAGCAAGGAAGAGGAGTTATCCTGCAGGAATAGCAACAGCGGTTCTTCTACGTGGCGTGTACTTCTTTCCACGAGTGGCGCCAGCAGCAACAAGGCCAGCAGTGTGACGCTCAAAAAACGAAACACGGCAAGCAAACGCTTCCAAAAAGGGGAGAAGTCTGCTGATGTATTCCTGTAATACAGGATGCCGCTGTATACCAATCCGCAAAGAATGCAAAGAATTATTAACCAGGCGGGGTAATCAAATAAAATATTTATGTTCATATTCTTTCAAAAAAACGTTTATTCCCGGGCTTTGCCAAAAAGGTTTTTTCAGACAGCATGAATCAATTTTTCAAAGCATTGCCAGGCAGAGCCATGGTAATTTCAGCCGTAGTAATTCACGCTGTGAAGCAACCGTATTATCCGCATTCCATTAATCCATGCAAAAAAACAGACATAAAATCCGGGCACGAATATATGAAAAACAGGCCATCTACCTATAGTAACAAGATAGATGGCCTGTTATTATCATGTCAGCGGATTATTTGTCCGATGAAAGGTCCTCGTCGGTTTTCCCTTTAGAGGTACCGGGTTTGCTGATTTGTTCTCTCATGGAAGTATCAGATTGTATGTTTTGCATACGATAGTAATCCATGATTCCGAGATTTCCGCTACGGAAGGCTTCTGAGATCGCTTTCGGGATCTCTGCCTCTTCCTGGATAACCTTGGCACGTGCTTCCTGAGCCTTGGCTTTCATTTCCTGTTCGGCAGCTACCGCCATGGCCCGGCGCTCTTCTGCTTTGGCCTGTGCGATGTTCTTGTCGGCATTGGCCTGGTCGATCTGCAACATCGCACCGATGTTTTTACCCACATCGATATCTGCAATATCGATAGAAAGGATCTCATAAGCTGTTCCTGAGTCAAGTCCTTTGGAGAGTACCACTTTCGAGATGCTGTCGGGATTTTCGAGCACCTGCTTGTGATGCTGGGCCGAGCCGATGGAAGTTACGATACCCTCTCCCACCCTGGCAAGGATGGTTTCTTCACCGGCACCACCAACGAGCTGTTTGATATTTGCCCGCAGGGTAACCCTGGCTTTTGCGACAAGCTGGATACCGTCTTTAGCAACGGCAGCGACCGGAGGGGTATTGATAACCTTTGGCTTGACAGACATCTGCACAGCCTCCAGCACATCACGCCCGGCGAGGTCGATAGCCGTAGCCGTCTTAAAGTCGAGGGGTATGTTTGCCTTGTCTGCACTGATTAGTGCATTCACCACGGCTTTCACACGCCCACCAGCAAGGTAGTGGGCCTCCAGATCATTACGGTTCAGCGTTAATCCAGCCTTGGTAGCTGAAATCAGGTTGTTTACAATTACAGCTGGCGGGATCTTACGCCAGCGCATCAGCACAAGCTGTAAGAGACTGATACGTACTCCCGAAACCAGGGCTGAAAACCACAGTGCTACGGGAATAAAGTAAAAAATGATCCACAGACCTACAATACTTGCAAGGGCTATGGCTACAATAACGGCAATTTGTGACTCCATGTGTTTTATCCTTCTTTAGATTTGACAATAATTTTATTTCCTTCTACTTTTACCACTTCGATGGTGGTATTCTCGGGGATGAGATTATCTTTTGAGCTTACCTCATAATATTCATCTTTAATAAGCGCTTTACCCATAGGGTTAAGCCTTGTGATGGAAATACCTTCATCACCCTTAAACAATTTATCAGCTTCCACTATGTTAACCCTTCCCTCCAATGCCGAGCTGTGCATAGCTTTTTTCCAGGTTTTGGAGCGCAGGGCGATACCAATGGATACCACGCTGGCAAGCAATGTGAGCAGGATAGTAACAACCCCGGTTTCAGTGCCATAAGTGTTAAAGGAAACCACATTACCTGCTACAACCAAAGCAACACCAAAAAGACCTACAACGGTGGCACCAGGCACAACCAGGATCTCCAGCAGGAGAAAGATAATCCCTGTAACAATGAGGCTTACTACAATTAACCAGACCATGGGGTGAAATATCTTAAAAATGAAACAACTATTTACCGTTGTAGTTCAACAACGCTATCAAAATGCTTTGTGTTACTACCTTCCAGAGCTATAATACTCCATGGCTTCGGGCAGATAATCTCTTGCTGCTTTGATTCTGTCTTCATTGGTAGGATGGGTGCTAAGAAAAGCGGGCACATTTGATCCGCCGCTATACTGCAACATCCTTCCCCAGAATGAAATGGCATTTTCAGGGTTATATCCCGCCATAGCCATAAAGGTCATACCCAGGGCGTCGGCTTCATACTCGTGTTGCCTGCTATAGGCAAGGCTTCCCAGCATGCCTCCTGCTCCGTATGCCACCATGAAAAGGTCACGGGTCATATCCGGTTGTTCGCGTAATGCAACATCCAGGCTAACAGCCCCCATGGTGAGCAACAATTGCTGGCTCATTCTTTCATTACCATGCCTTGCCACTGCATGCGCTATTTCATGCGACATCACCACTGCCAGTCCCGGTTCATCCTCTGTCAAATCTAAAATACCTCTATAGATAGCTACTTTGCCACCCGGCATAGCCCAGGCGTTAACCTGATCGCTGTCTACCAGCTGAAACTCCCAGTCAAAATCCTGCACACGTTTTGCCTGTCCGGTTTTGCTCAAATACTCAACTACTGCATCGGCAATATTTTCACCTGTTCGCTCCACCATCTGAGCCCGCGGATCAGAGGAAGGGACCACTGCATTGGCAGCCATGTATGACTGGTAGTTGGCGGAAGCCATGTTGCTGAGCATCCCTTCGGGCAACATCCTTACCTGCCGGCGCCCGCTAATGGGTACAACGGCACAGGCAGCCAACAGTAAAAGGCTCATGAAAACACTGACGTATTTCTTCATTTCCGTAGTCGTGAAAAAACTCTATCTATACAAAAAACAAAAATAACCAAAAAAAACCACACATTGTCAAATCCGCTAGCCTTGTTGATAAAATAAATTGGTGAATGTAAACCAAGCCGCCATATTTGCCGGAGAAGATAGACTTACGATTTTATGCGGTTCGATGGCCAGGGTCACTGGCGTTTTTTGAAAGATATCCGGTTTTCTTTTCCACTAAGCAACCTTCTGATGTTGTTCAGGTGGGTAATAGGAACAAACAGTGCCACCAGGATGGCAAACAATATTTTTGGCATCAGTGTAATATCCATAACCCATATTACCACTATTGGCAGAGCAATTGCGGCGGTGAGTGAGCCAAGGGACACATACCGGGTGGTAAGGAATACTGTTAGAAATACGGCCAGGCAAACAAGAAATGCCTCCGGGAAAAGGATGAATATAATCCCTACAAGGGTGGCTATCCCCTTGCCTCCCTTAAAAGAGGCAAACACAGGGAATACGTGTCCGAGGATGGCCATGGCGCCCAATAACATCTGGAACACCACAAACCACTCAGCCTGCATAAAACCGGTATTGATGAGGTGTGCCAGGCTTACAGCCCCAATCCCTTTAAATGCATCCAGGATCAGCACCACCAACCCTACGCGCGGGCCAAGCACCCTCATGGCATTGGTAGCTCCGGCATTGCCGCTGCCATGTTCCCTTACATCCAGTCCCTTGACCAAACGGCCAAGCCAGACAGCCGTAGGTATAGAACCCAGGAGATAAGCGACAACAACCAGTAATCCCATGGGAAGGTAAATATCTGCCATAAAATAATTCTTTGGTTATGCCTTTGTAAATTTCAGGGCTGTCCAGTCTTCCATTTCTTTTTCCCCGGAAAGCTCAAGATCGAGGCTTTTAGCAGCCGCAAAGATAACATCTTTATCAAACGTCATAAAGCCACTCATAATCAAAGTGCCCCCAGAATTGAGAACCTTGTCGTATTTTGACATGTCTTCAAGCAATACGTTGCGTGTGATGTTGGCCAGGATCACATCATAGCTCTGCCCACCCAGAATGGAAGAATCCCCATGCAGTACATCCATGTTGTCAACATGATTTCTGCTGGCATTTTCAAGGGTGTTTTCGTAGGCATACAGGTAATTATCGATGGCCGCAACGTGCTTTGCTCCTTTCTGTGCTGCCAGAATGGCCAGCACACCGGTGCCACAACCCATATCCAATACCGTTTGTCCTTCAAAATCCATCTCCAGCATAAACTTAATGACCAGCACGGTAGTTTCATGATGACCGGTACCGAATGACATCTTAGGCTCAATAATGATCTCATGTTCAATACCTGGTTCACTTTCATGGAAAGGCGCCCTGATCAAACACTTCCCTTCTACTTTGACTGGCTCAAAGTTACTTTCCCACACGGCATTCCAGTTTTTGCCGCCCAGTTTGTTCACTTCAAACGAAAGTTTTTCAGGGCCTTTTTCACGGTATCTTTCAAACAGTTCGGTTACGGGCTTTGATCGATAATGGCATGCACCAATATATGCCCTGAACCCTGTTTCTTCCTCACTGAAGCTTTCAAATCCCAGGTCAGAAAGCTCGGCGATCAATATATCCGTCCAGGGCTCAACAGGCTCAAGCTGGCAGTGAATTTCAATGTAGTCCATAACGCTATGCCTCCTCCAGGGCGAGTATAATGTGAAAGAAGTCATCAGGTTTTAGTGAAGCACCGCCAATGAGGCCGCCATCCACATCCGGGTTGCTGAAAAGCTCAGCGGCATTCTTAGCGTTGCAGCTGCCGCCATAAAGGATGCTCATATCATTCGCCACGTCTTCATTATATGTGTCAGCTATCAATTTACGGATATGTGCGTGCATCTCCTGTGCCTGCTCCGGTGTGGCCGTTTTACCTGTACCGATAGCCCATACAGGCTCATAGGCTATCACAGCGTTTCCGAGCTGGCTCTTATCCATCCAGAATAAACCCTCCCTGATCTGATCAGCAACTACCTTAAAATGATCGCCTTTTTCTCTTTCTTCGAGCACTTCCCCGCAACAAAAAACGGGTGTCAATCCATTTTTTAATGCCTGACTTGTCTTGCTGGCCAGCAGCTTATCATCTTCGCCAAACTGGCTCCGCCGCTCCGAATGACCAATGATCACATGGCTGGCCCCTGTTGACTTGATCATGCCTGCTGATACCTCTCCTGTATAGGCTCCCTTTTCTTCATGATGACAATTTTGTGCACCAACATGAACGTTTTCATAATGGCCGAATACGTCAACAGTCCTTGTAAGATAGGGGTAAGGTGGAAAAAGAATAACCTCAGGCATCCCATTTGCCTGGCTCTTCTTCCGATTATTATGACTGTCAATTTTATCTTTCAGCTCACCAACAAGGGCACTGGCCTCCTCCTGCCCCAGGTTCATCTTCCAGTTTCCTGCAACGATTTTTTTTCTCATGGCTTTATCATTTTTTGATTTTCAAATGAAGGAGTGTTGTTCCTGCAGTTGATCAATGTCAGTTCGTTTGATCATTCATCATCCTCATCCAACGCAGAATTTTTCCTGACACCAAAAAATTTCAGGATCCTGTGCCAAAAGAGTTTAACGGCAATGGCCACGCCAGCAATGGCACCCACCAAAGCCTGTAAAATTATACTTCCGGTACCGGGGTCAATATACCCCGTAACAACCTGAGGATCAACAGAAATAATCACACTAATCACTGAATAAAAACTCATATACATATTTTTGTCTTGTTTTCTGGCCAGAAATCATCAAATTATTCTTCAAAGATATCAGTTTTTAAGCACTTAACCTCAAACCCGAAACCCTACCGTCTTTTCATCAGATATAATGTCCTGAAGGTTCCTTCCACGGGTAGCTTTTCCCGGATATCATAAAAGGCAGAAAAGGCCTTTTCAAAGTGCGTTTCATTGTAATGAGGATAGACATCTTTGCGTGTAGCCAGCAATTTTTGCACCTGGGA
>SL_3KL_010_SEDDRAFT_10006372_pt1 | contig 10550 bp, 11 predicted proteins | sample SodLakKL_010_SED_2_FD_10381 | JGI IMG/M metagenome (IMG submission 10381)
CATACAGACTTTTCAACAAAGTTTGTTTGCAGGTGAGGCTGTAATTCACGGTTTGGAGGCCATCGACTGGACGGTAAACGAAAAAGGTCTTGCTGGCATAGGAGACCTTAAGGGGATCCCCTGGCAGATGAGTATGGAAACCCTGTTTGAAGCATACGTGGAGGCTTGTTTGTCCAGACTGGTCAAGGAAGTTGGCGGCACCTTGAAGACCGGCCGTAAACGTGAGACCATCACCGCCATCAGCTGGGAGCCCAGCTTTACCGGTTCGCAGCGGTACTTGCTTCCCGATGCCATCATCGAACGCGACGGGCAGCATATCATCGTTGACGCCAAGTACAAAGACCACTGGGAAGATCTGAATATCGACAGCTGGCATATGCTTGAGCAGGAAATCCGCGAGCGCCATCGTGCCGACTTATTCCAGGTCCTGGCTTATGCGTCAATGGCTGATGTCAAAAGGATAAGCTGCTGCCTCGTATACCCCTGCCGTCCTGAAACCTATGAAAGCCTGGCAAAAAGAAACCGCATAGCTCACAAAGCTTCCATTGCGATGAACGACAGGCTCATTGATGTAAGGCTGACAGCCCTGCCATTAAATATGACAGTAACTGATGCTGCTTCATCCTTGCGGAATGTTTTAATAAATTAAATGGCCATAAGCTTTTATTGCCATCTTCTCAAAGAGATTGGCCTGATAGGGATAGGCTTGCTGAACGATTTGATGTAATCAGGAGAAGGGAGTAAAGCAAAAAAGAGAGCGATTACAATATTTTGCATAGGATTTTTTGATTATATGCCATTAACGAAACACAAACCCAATGAAGTTCTATGTTGGTATCACCGACCTTGAATGGTTCCGATTCCTCGCAAAAAGGGATTACGATGATGTGAACTTCTGGCAACCCGGGGGAAAGGCAGGTTTCCGCGTGATCCCTCCGGGCGCTCCTTTTCTGTTTAAGCTGAAAAGTCCTATNAATGCCATTGCAGGGGTTGGCTTTTTCTCGTCACATAGTATTTTACCCTTAAACGTTGCATGGAATATTTTTCAGGAAAGAAACGGGGTGCCCTCTTTTAAAAATTTGCTGCAAAAAATCCTTAACTATCGGTCTTTCAGTAACCCTTTTCACGACAATCCAAATGTTGGTTGCATTGTCCTTACTGATCCTATATTCTTTCATCAAAAAGACTGGATTCCGGCTCCTGCTGACTGGAAGAAAAGTATCGTTCAAGGCAAGTCATACGTCACCGATACCATAATTGGCGCCCAATTGTGGAGCAGGGTGGAAAACTTGTTGGAAAAATACAGGTTCTTTGCCCGGGAAGAAAGCAGCAAAAGCCAATTAATCCTGAGCAGCGATGATCAACACTATAGCAAGAAATATTTGACCAAAGTTAGACTGGGACAAAATGCATTCCGTGTTCAGCTGACAGATGTATATTCGCGCAGGTGCTCAATTAGTGGGGAACGCACACTGCCTGCCCTGGAAGCCGCTCATATAAAACCCTATGCCCAGTCAGGTCCATATTATCTGTCGAATGGGATCCTATTAAGGGCTGATATACATAAACTGTATGATGCAGGATATATGACCGTTACAAAAGATTATAAAGTAGAAGTGAGCAGCCGGATCAAAGAGGAGTTTGAAAATGGCCGGGTATATTATGAGTTTCACGGGAAGCCGCTATTGATACTACCCGAAGATGCATCATACCAACCTTCCCCCGAATACATTGAATGGCACAATAACAACATTTACAATGGATAAACACAACCTCAAATCTCTAACCAGGAAAGTGCTTAAATTCAGAGATGAAAGAAATTGGGCACAATTTCATACAGGTAAAGATATTGCCATGGACCTCAGTGTTGAAGCCGGAGAAGTGCTTGAGCTGTTTTTTTGGAAAAAGGATGAAGCATCGTCCTGTTCCGCCATTAAGGCAACGGCCCTAATTTATAATGCAGGCTGATAAAGCTTTTCAATTCGTTCATTAATAAGCTTTAAGTACGATTCTTTTAGCATCGCCGGCAAAAAGCTGCTTTGGATTGTTTTACTCCATTTGCTTTCCATGCCTTGAAACTTGCTGAACATATTATCCATGGCTCTTGCCGGGATATGGCATTTTTCCATGGCCGACTTAAAGTCATTGGCCGTGATTTTTCTTTTCTTCCCGTTAAGGTTTAATGCCAATTCTTCCGTGTCGCCCTCCACTACAAGGGCGGTAGGCACCAAATCGTAGGCCGGACTCAGCGACCATCCAACCTCAGGCTTTTTTATCAGCGAGAAATTCTTTAGATGCATATCGGCGTTGCCCGTAAGATATGAAAATACCAGCTGCTCAAAAAAGGTAACGACGTCCAACACCGGATTTGAAGAATGTTTCAAAATGGCTTTGCCAATCTGCTCGTAAGAACCCTTGTATTTATGTTCTGTTAGTCTTTCCGTGAGCTGGCACATGTCTTCCATGTGGAGCTTACCGCCGGTTGTCCTGTCAATACGCTTGGTTATATAAGCCAATGAGCCTGATGAAAGCCGGATGAGGCTGTGCGGCACTGTTTCGATGCCGCTTCTTGCGGCAAGATGCATTGTCACATCCTCCAGCTCAGGCAGATTTGGATATTGCGCAAATGGCGGTTTGAGTATGTAGCTTCCCCAAAGACCAACAATGGTAAATCGCTGAGTGGCTTGCCTGCTTTTTTGCTTTTCCAGCTCCAACGAAAGTTTTGGCTGTACACCTGTTACGGCAGACTGGCTTCTGATAACCTGTTCTCCGAGTTTATACATCTCATCCTCGGAATAGGGCAGTACAGGGGCCACTGTGGTGCCAAAAAACTTCCTGCTGCAGGCAGCATGATATTCCTGCCCCGCTTCAGTCAATGATTTATGGCAATATAAGCAGCTATGTTTAGGCATAATCATTCTGTATCGCTTTGGTCAATTAAACTAACAGCTCCTATGCAATCGCGACAACAGGCAAGCAAGAGACCCATGCGATCGCGCGCATCAATTTTCCAGTTGTTTTCTGCAATTTCCAACAGCCATCCTTCAGGAATCAACCCATCAAAAAAAGGAAACATCACCTTGCTGACATAAGGCTTTTTGCAAATGGGCAAAGTGAGACTGACGGGATCCGCCTGGCGGGAGACGTAGTCTGCATAGTATTCAAATACATACCCATCCTCCGTTTCCGCCAATATGCCTGCCGGCATATCATGGCAATATACTTTAGCTTTTCTCATCAATCAAGGTGTTGCGGTCCATTGGAACCGGACCAAGTTCATGACCAAACATCTGCAAAACCTGGTTTACTTTGTCCATACGCAGGGTTGTTTTTCCCTGCTCCATGTCGCGTATAAACCTGAGCCCCACGCCAGATTTTACAGCAAGCTGTTCTTGTGTGATTTTAAGTTTCCGCCTTCTTTCCTTAATGAAAGCCTGTAGCGGGTGCATTAGTTTTTTCATAGTTATACCCGTTTGGGTGTAAAGATAGTGTTTTTTTCTAAAATATACCCTATCGAGCATAAAATTATAAAAAACAATCATCTTATACCTTATGGGGTATAGTTTTAGTTATGCAGACAGATATAAGAATCATTGCATGCGCTGCTTTTGCATTAACCTTGCCCTATTTGATTATCTGTGTGGATACAATCTGGAAAAGAAAATATCCCAGGTCTTATCATTATGTGATATTTTTGCAGATCGACGATAAGACCACGGCCAATCCAAAAACTTCCCTCGTGAAGGAGATCAGAAAGAATAACCAATAGCAAACCCTGTTCAGGCAATAGGTTAATGCTTAACCTGAACTGTGTTGAATCACATATCAATAAAACCTGTGAAATTTTAAAACGAAAACCGATGAAACAGTGGTATGAAGAATTCTTCGAGAACGCCAGCCGGAAATATGACCAGGAGAGTTTTACCCGGGGCACCCTTGGTGAATGTGATTTCATTGAGAAGGAAACAGGTTTTGATAAATCTTTCCGGATTCTGGATGTGGGATGTGGAACTGGAAGGCATGCCATCGAACTGGCCGGACGGGGGTATAATATAACGGGTGTTGACCTGAGCCCTTCACAGATCAAGAGAGCCCGTGAAAAGGCGCAGGCAACCGGCCTTTCCCTTCGCTTTGAAGAGATGGATGCCCGAAACCTGCCCTTCCATAAAGAATTTGATCTGGTGATCATGCTTTGCGAGGGCGGTTTCCCATTGATGGAAACGGACGAAATGAACTTCCAGATCCTGGAAAATGCCGCAAAAGCCCTGAAAAGACCCGGCAAGTTCATCTTTACCACCCTGAACGGCCTGTTTCCACTGCGACACTCCATCAAGGACTTTCACGATGAAACCAGCGAAGAGGGCGGTGCCACCTGCGACAATAATCGCTTCGACATGATGACCTTTCGCGACCACAACATCACCCACCTCGAAGATGACGACGGCAATAAAAAGTCCTTTGTGTGCAACGAGCGCTATTACATCCCGCCAGAGATCACCTGGCTGCTTAAGATACTGGACTTTAACAAAATAGATATCTTTGGTGCCCGGCTGGGCGAATTTAGCCGGGAGCACAAACTCACTACCGAAGACTATGAAATGCTGGTGGTGGCAGAGAAATGCTGACAAGAAAGGAGGAGTGTTTTTTTAAGGTCTTTATCGCAATTCTCCTGCTTGACGCATTCTCTCAGAAATCTGCTAATCCGCTCCAATAGGATTGCTGATGTCAAATGTGCCTTCAAACAAAAGCTCCCCCTGGTCGAGTAGCTGGTAAGTGAATGCAGACAGGTCTTCCGACAAAAACACCTTCCAAACGGCATCACAGGCCGTGGGCAAAAGCTCGCAGGTATATTCGTCGGCCGGAAAGCTCTGCCGTAATGAAGTTCCCTGGCCATCGGCATAGCCCCCATACATGGTGGCCTCCTCCGGCGTGCCGTCCTCATGGCGGTGATCGTGCCGGAACCGCAGCCTGCCCTCTTCCACGAGAAACATCCAGGTGCGCGAATGGTCATCATCCAGGTGAAAGGGAACATACACGCGGTCATCTTCGCAGACGGTAACGTGCATCACAAAGTTTTTGTGTGCCCAGCTGTCCCTGCCTTCCGCAATGAAACTTTCCTTACCGGCAAATGTTTGTCCGCAAAGCTGTGCGATATTGTTCAGGAAGGCTCGTTCCTGGTCATTGTTTAGTTCAGAACCTATCGTGTGTGTTTGCCTGTCGCTGGCCTGCTCAGCAGCTTGCCTGCTGCGTTGCAGTAAAAGAAAACCAATCACCACTAAGGAGATCAGCAATAACAGCCAAATTCGGGTTTGTTTGTTCATGGGAAATTGGTTTTAGGTTGAAGTATGGTTGTTGGATTTTTATGTAAAGCTACAATATTCTTAATAAAGCTTCCGGAGGGACTATGTGTATATTTTACGGATACATTATGGGTGATTTCATCAGTAAAATAAACTTTGACTTTGCTGCAAAAGGCTCTTAACCCGGACTTCAAAGGCTTTGAAGATGTTTTAGATGAGTTTTCGCAGGGACACAAAACAACGAAAATGATTTAAAACTCAATTTTATAGCTCACACTCGGCACGACAATCACCCGGCTGTCTAAATACACCTCCTCCTTCCGGTAATCATAAAGATACATGTCGTTTTGCTCTGCACCCAACACGTTTTTTACCTGCAAGGCCCATATGCCAGCGTAGGTGGGCCTGTTGACACGGTAAGTGATGGACACATCCAGGTAGGTTGTAAAACCGTCCCGGAGGCTGAATGCGTTCGCTTCATCAAAAACGGGTCTTTTTTCCTGGTTCGAAGCCTCCTGCAAAAGCGGTGTTCGCCTTTCGCCTCCGCTGAAACTGGCCCTCAGGTTGATGCCCAGGATGTTACTCCCGAGGATGTATTCCCTGCCTCCCAGGGCATTGACGACCAGCCTCCGATCGTAACGGGTGCTTCGCCACTCTTTGTCATCGGCCTTATACCTTGATCCATACACGGAAGCGTTTACAAGGTAATAATAGCCCTCGCTCAGGAAGCGCTCCAATGTGACATCCAGGCCCATATTCCTGCCCAGGTTGGAGTTGACCAGCTCGTGGTTGAAGCCAAAGTCGCGGGTAAAGTTGATCATGGAGAAAGAGCTGTTTTTTTCGCCAGGAATGTCGTACAGGTACTGGAAATAGGGTTCAACCTTCAGCCGCAGGATCTCACTGAAATGATGGTCGTATCCCAGCACGAAATGATGGGCCCGGGAAAAGTCCAGTTGCCTGTTCGGTTGCACCCAGTTGTTGTCTTCGTCTTGTTTCCGGTAGAGGTACACGTACAGGTCTTCCGCCTGGCTGTGTTTGCCGTAAGCCAGGCTAAAAGTTTGATGGGATGAAAAATGCCAGCTGAGACCCAGTCGCGGATCCAGCGACCAGGTCTTGTTAAGGGCAAAGTAGCTGCCGTGCAATCCGGCGTGTAAGACCCAGTCGGGGCTTAGGCTGTAGCGCGACTGTGAGTAGGCCTGGAGGTGAAAGGCTTGTCCCGATTCGAGCGCCCTGCTGGCAAAAGTGCCTTCGATGTGCTTGTGCGTGCTGTTCAGGTCATAATTGTAATGCAGTGAGTTTATGATGACGCCTGTGCGATTGACATGCCCCGGGCTGATGCGCCGGTTCAGAAACGAAGAGAGCGTGACTTTGCCATCGCTCTTATACATGTCGAGGTCCGGCTGAAAAACCATGTCGTCGTCCAGCCAGTCCATGGTCAGCTCCTTTATCCTGCCGGATGTAACCAGCGAGGTGGAGAGATAGGAAGAAGCGCCCGTACTGATCCGGTGTCCAATCCCCGTGGCACCAAAGTGTTCTTTCCAGTCGTTGTTGAAGCGATCATCGTCGGTTTCCCATCGCAGGGGATCCATCTCGGCAAGGGTGGTGGTCTGGCCGATGCCTCCCAGCCCCCAAAAGGTAAAAATTCCGTGTTTTTCGGTATGGAATTCGTTATTAAAGGAAAGGTCCTGGTATAAGATGGCCTGGTCAGGAATGATATTGACCTGCGAGAGCAACCCCATAGTGGAGTACCTGTAGTTGAACAGGTAAGAGGATTCCCTGCCTGCTGCCCAGGGCCCCTCGGCGCTGACGTCGAGTCCCAGGGTGCCGGCCTGGAAGGCATATTCTCTTTTGTTCGGGTTGCCCGTCCGGAGTTTCATGTCGAACACACCTGCGAGCGCGTTACCGTATTCGGCCGGAAATGCGCTGGTAAAAAAATCAGACCGGCCCAGGGTGTGGCTGCTTAAAATGCTCATGAACCCGCCGCCTACCACATTGGCATTGGAGAAGTGGTTGGGGTTGGGCACCTCCACGCCTTCCACGCGCCATTGCACGCCCCGTGGCGAGTTGCCCCGGATCACGATGGCGTTGTCCTGCGCATTTCCGGCAGGGGTAACACCGGCAAATGCCATTACCAGGCGCGCAGGATCATCCATGCCGCCGGCATACCTTCGCGCCTCTTCCACATTGAACGACAAGGAGCTTACCATCGCCATGGAATTGATCGCGCGGGCCTTGTCCTGCGAGAAAGCCCTGACCGTGACCTCTTCCAGCTCGCTTTGCTTCGGCTCCAGCTCAAAGGTAAGCTGCACCTCCTTTCCCGTGCCCGTAAGGACCTCCCGCTGAACCACGCTTTCATAACCTACATAAGAGGCTTCAATGGCATAGCGACCCGGTTGTATGCCGTCAATCACAAAACGCCCCGACTCATCGCCGGCTGCCCCCCCGGGAGGATGGCTGTCCAGGATGCGTATCGTGGAAAAGGGAAGAGGCTGCTGCGTGGCTTTGTCCACAACAACCCCACGGATGGTTTGTCCAACAGCAGCTGATGAAAATAAAAGGGAAAAGATGATGAATTTAAAACAAAGTAATGTGCAGATTGTCTTTTTCATTTTGATTGGATTTTTGGGTTATATGAATGCATTTGGATTATCTGTTTGTAGTTTCGTTATACGCTGCCATTAAAGTGCGCTGGCTTGCATGGTGACACATTTTACGCCCGGGGCAATGCCGCTATGCTGAAATGAATTGTCCTGATGATGCCTTTTTGATCTTCGAAAAAAAGAGTTCTTTGTCCCTCTCAACCAAATAAATGGCAAGCATGGCGAGCAACCCGGTTTGTATCACCTTGCTCATCGGGTGGGTGGCAAATATTTCATTAAATAAACCTGCCGTGATGTGAAATACGATTGTCAGGATGATGTTTCTGCGACTTTTGTAGTAGATCCAGTTCATGATAATGACAAAAGGGAGCAGACTCAGAATAAAGTTCAGAGAATATAACAGCCCGGACACCTCGAGGTTGCTGTGGTAGTAGCCTTTAATGGTGGAGAGCGGGAAGTGCCAGACTGCCCAGTATGTGGCAAACAGGATCGATGTTGTGAACAGATTAAAGCGCGTCATGAGGGTGTCCGTGCCGTATGAATGCCAGGCGAGCTCTTCTAAAACGGGAGCGGCAATCAGCAGGAACCAAACAGGGAACAGGGAAGAGGTAAAAGAAAACGAATCGCTGAACGCAAACTGTTCGGCAGAATATCCGAAGAGCAGTGATATGGCCTGTGCCAGCAGGATGCTGCTGAGCATCAGGAAGCATGCCAGGAAAATGTATTCCGGTTTTATGGATTTGAAATTAAAAAAACGCCCCAGGAAGTCTGCCCGCATCGCCTTGTCGGGCCATATCATTGCCAAAGAAATGATTACAGGCGCCATAAGCCCCAGGAAACCAGTGATGCCTGTTGCCCATTCGAGCGTTTTTGTAAATGGGTCCAGGTGACTGAGGTAGCCGCTCAGGAACCAAAAGGCCCAGGGTATGACCGTACACAGGAAATAATAAGTGTAAGGCTTGTTGTACTTACGGATGATCCGGCTATGTTGTTCCAAGGTTTTCATGATTGAATATTTTTTTTGATTGAAAACTGGAACAAAGGAATATCAAAAGACAGGGCCAATCGCTCAAACCTATCGGTTTGGACCTGCAAGTGGTCCGGATCTATAAGTTTGCACACGTAAAGACTTAAAAATTAGCGATCTGCAAACCGGGCTTGAGATGGTAAAAAAACAGGTTAGTTTGACCGGATGGTCAAAAAATGGGGTCGGGTTGACCGAAAAAACTACCGGGGAGTTTTTTTCAGGTATTGGGAAGGTGTAACGCCTTTATGTTTTTTGAAAATGTGGTTGAATGAGGATTTGGAATTAAAGCCTGAGTCAAGGGCGAGTGCCAGCAAACTGAAATGCTTATTCTTCAGGGCTCCTTTCAGAAATTCATCTATGCGGTGTTTATTCACAAAGTCATAAAAGTTGACCTTTGCTTGCTGGTTGATGGCCTGCGAAAGCTTATTGGTGGACACGTCAAGCATCGATGCCAGTGTCGGCAAACTCAGCTTTGGGTCGAGATGGGGCTTTTGCTCTGTCATCAGTTTCTGGAGATTTTCATAGAGTGCCACAATCGCTTCATCCTGAGGTCCGGCGTTTTTTTCCTTTGCCTGTCCTTGAAGTGTTTCTCCAGACTGCATCTGCCGGTGGTCGGTGAGGATGTTTTCGAATTTTATGCCAAAGTACCCTGTATAAAAAATAAATACAATGAGCATGGTGTAGAAAATATACTCCGGATTAAAGGTAAACTCAACGTGTAATACATCTTGCGGCACAATGACCATGGCGGCGGTAAAAAACACCAACCCGATGCTAATGATCAGGATGCGCAGCCAGTTCAGGTTGATGCCTTTCTGATAGGAATAGTGATCCTCGATCCGCTCCCTGTGTTTTTGCGTGGCAAGGTATGTAAATACCGCGTAGGTAATGCCGGATATGAGCATGGCAATGAGCGTGATGATGGTAAAGGTGCTGTAGTCGTCGATTTCCCCACGGTCCAGCTGCATCTTTTGCTCTGCTGAATAAAAGAAGAAGAACCTCGACATGTGTACATATGCGAGAATCGTTGGCAGAAAATGCAAATAATCCTTTTTCCTGATTTTTTGTTCGCCTCTCCAGGCGTATTTGCTATATAAGAAAAGAAAAGGGCCGTGCAGGAGTGGGAGAGGGGCTGTGACACCAATCAAATGGGGATAGATTTCCCAATATCCCAGTCGGTTAAGAAGATAACCGAACAGGTGGATGCCGATTACGGCCATCCAGCTTGCCAGGATTTTGTCGGTGAGTGCCTTTCCCCGCTTCGTCAGCAGCAAAAGCACGATGAAGAAAGCCATGAAAATCCCGCTGATGAAAATGACCTGCATTGTTGGTGAAGGTTTACCCGATCTGATAACAGGCCGTAAATATAAGATTTTTTGTTTATGTAATAATTATTGAGAAATACAGGGCCGACGCATTAAAATTCTAACAGATACAGGAGGTAATTCTCATTCCAGACTTTTCTAAGGCGTTTGGACTTTAAGCTGTCTTTGTTTTTCTCTCATATAGCCTTGATTGGACTTGAAGTTCATAATGTAACCCTCTATGATCAAGAGCACCCGATCTCATTGAATCTGCCCATTCCATAAACACCTTCTCGAACTCATCAGGCTTGATCATGGA
>SL_3KL_010_SEDDRAFT_10006373_pt1 | contig 10550 bp, 11 predicted proteins | sample SodLakKL_010_SED_2_FD_10381 | JGI IMG/M metagenome (IMG submission 10381)
AAGCCGTAGCCGAGGGCGGCGCGCCGGTCGGCGTCGAGGCGCAGCGGTCCGCTCGTGAGCACGAACACGCTGAGCACCACCAAACTGGTGCCGAGCAACGCCTGCGGTCCGGGCCTCTCACCGAGCAGCACGATGGCCATGGCTGTGGCGAGCGCCGGACCGCTGCCGCGGGCCACGGGGTAGACCAGCGACAGGTCGCCGGCGCGGTAGCCACGCTGCAGGAAGCCGAAGTAGCCGATGTGCAGCAGGGCCGAACCGAACGCCAGCAGCAGGTGCGTGACGGTGAAGCTGGGGCGCGCGAGCACGACGTAGGCGAGCGCGATCGGGGCGTAGAGCAGCACGGTACCGAGCGAGAACAACCACAGGAACCCCACCCCACCCGCGGCCCGTTTGGCGAGGAGGTTCCAGGTGGCGTGGAGCGCAGCCGACGCCAGCACCAGGGCGAGGGCGAGCAGGCTCACGGCGTCGCACGCGACGGCTGGCGCGCGGGTGCCGCGAAACGGTCTGCCTCGGGCAGCACGAACTCGGTCAGCACGAACAGGGTGTCGACGAGCGTCACGAACGGGCTGCTTCGGCGCCTCTCCTCCACGCTCATGCGACCTGGCATACCTCGAGCCGATTGCCGTCGAGGTCGCGGAACTCGAACGACAGCACGCCGCCGGCTTCCACCACCGGGTCCACCAGCACGTCCCGCTCGCGCAACACGTGCCAGGTGTGGCGCGCGTCGTCGACCGCGAAGATCGGGAAGGTCGTCACCAGACCGGGAGACACCGGCAGCGACTCGCCCCGCTTCAGCTCCCACAGCGTCAGGCTCGCTCCCCCGCCGAGACCGAACACCACGAGCCGCTCCGTGGCATCCTCGAACGCCGGGACGAGCTCGAGCTTCGCCCGGTACCAGGCCTTGGCAGCGTCGACGTCATGCACGCGCAACAGCACCGTGTCGAGCCGTCGGAACAGCCCCGCCTCAGCCATCGTCGAACGCCTCCACCTGGTGGGCGGGACCGCCCGGCGCCTCGTGGCGCTCGGACCCGTACGCGCCCACGACGGGTTCAGGTGTGTTCATGCGCCCCTCGCCTCCCCGGCGGTCTTCGACTCCGTCGTCGTGCGGGCAGCATACACGTGGCAACACGATGTCCCGGACGGTCCTGACCGGACGACGCATCCGGGGCGCTCGTCGACGAGCCTGGTGCAGCGGCGACCAGGCATCGTGGCCGCCGAGGGTTTGCTCGCGCGGCCCGTCCCTCACCACCAGTTGGCGGCCACCTGCGTCTCACACACCCGCTCCGCGTGCGGCATGCCCGACCCGCGGATGCGCGCGCAGATCGCCTCGAGCGGCAGTTCGAGACGCACGATCTCCACCTCCCAGCGGCCGCCGCGGAGCGTCGCGAGCGCGAGCGCTCCACGGGGGTCGCCGTCGGTGGGCCGGGCGATGCTGCCGACGTTGGCCCAGATCCGCTCACCGTCGACGGCCACGAACGGCTCGTGCAAGTGACCGGCACACACCAGCCTGGCCCCCGAGGGGTACGGCTTCGGGTCGGTGGCCGTGACCACTGCCTGATCGTCTCCCGGTGCCCCGTGCAGGCACACGAAGCCGCCATCGAACGCGACCGCGGGGGGCAGCGACGCCAGCCACGCCAGGCTCGCCGGCGTCAGCTGGCGCTGCGACCAGGCGTTGATGGCGAGGATCTGCTGCAACCGCTCCGAGGCGTCGTCGGGGACGACGATCGGCGACAGCATCGCCACGTCCTGGTTGCCGGCCGCCGTGGCGACGCCATGATCGCGCAAGAAGGCCACGGAGGTGTTCGGATCGGGCCCGAACGAGGCGACGTCGCCCCCGCAGACGATGCCGTCGACGCCCGCGCGGGTCAGGTAGGCGTGGCCGATCTCGAGCGGCACCAGGCTCCCGTGCACGTCGCTCAGGACACCGATGCGGGCCTCAGCGGCGTTCACGCGGGTCCTGATCGGATGGTTCGCGATAGCGCGGTGACGATCGACGGCAAGGCAACCACCTCTCCCGGGTCTCGACCAGGCTACCTGGGATCGGCGCTCGTCGGCCAGGGCGGACCCCGTCAGCCGACGTCGGCGACGCGTACGCTCCGTCCGGTCTCGAGCGAACGCTGCGCCGCCAGGGCCAGGCGCAGGCTGGCTCTCGCGTCGCGGGCGTCGGGCGTCACTGGCAGGCCGCCGAGCACGGCCTGCGCGAAGGCCCGCAGTTCGGCGACGTAGGCCTCCTTGAAGCGCTCGACGAAGGACTGCGGCCGATCGTGGCAGACGCCGTCCCGCGTGTACATGCGGAGGTGGTGCTGGATGTCGGTCTCGATGTGGATCCGCCCATGCTCGCCCAGCACCTCGGCCCGGATGTCGTACCCGTAGGCCGTCCGCAGGGCGACTTCGAGCGTGCCGAGCGCGCCGTTCTCGAACTGCAGCGTCGCCACGGCGGTGTCGAAGAGGCCGTGCTGCGCGAGGCGGGGTTCGATGAGGGCGGCCCCGATCGCCTGCACGGTGGTGACCTCGCCCACCAGGAAGCGCGCGCTGTCGAGGTCATGGATGCCCATGTCGACCAGCAGGCCCCCGCTGGTGAGCAGGAACGCGAAAGCGGGTGGCTGGGGATCGCGGCCGACACCGCGGAACCCTTCGATCCTGCCGAGCTCCCCCGCGGCGATGCGTTGCCTGGCCGCGCGGTAGGCGGGATCGTGACGTCGCTGGAAGCCTACCTGGCAGGGCACGCCGGCCGCCTCGACCGCGCGCACCGCTTCGTCGGCCGCGTCGAGGCTGTCGGCGATGGGCTTCTCGACGAAGATCGCTTTCCCGGCGGCGGCTGCGCTGGCGATGACCGCGGCGTGGGTCGGGGTGGGCGTGGTGATGAGCACGGCGTCGATGGCAGGGTCGTCGAGGAGTTCCTCGAGCGAAGCGGCCGAGCGGGCCCCGAGACTCGCTGCCAGCTCGGCTGCTCTGTCGGGGACGGGATCGTAGACCGCAGCGAGGCGGATCTGGGCGAGGTCGGCGGCGTTGCTGGCGTGCGCCCGAGCCATCCTGCCAGCGCCGATCAGGGCCATGCGGAGCGTCGTCAAGAGCGACCACCCTTCCCGTGGCGATGGCCGACCGACATCGTAGCACCGACGCCGACGGTCGGTCGGCGCACGGTGCGGTGAGCGCTCACCAGCAGGTAGGCGGCCACGGCTAGCGAGCCGCCGAGATCGACCCAGCGGACCGCAGGGTGTTCGGGGGCCAGGAGTACCGTGGCCAGGGCGGCGATCACGCAGGCGTCCACCGCCACCTTGGCGCGGTACAGCCTCCGCTGGGCGTCGATGAGGGTATTCGGGCGCTCGCGCTCCATGCCGGCGTAGCGGCGCCAGAAGACGGTGTTCACCACCAACCCCATGAGCGCGATGGCCAGACCGAGGCGGACGTCGCCGCCGGGCACGAAGGTGCGCACACGCGTGCTGACGAGCACGAGCATCACGACCCCCGATACGCTCAACGCCGAGGCGACAGCGAGGCTGGCGATGCGCTCGAGCCGGGCCGCGCGCGCCGGGGTCAGCCCGACGGTACGACGCAGGTGGCGGTACACCGCCCACGAGATCGCCAACGCCACCAACTCGACGCTGCGACGCACGAAGTCGGCGAGCTGCGTCGTGGACTGGCTGAGCACCACCGCGATCGCGGTGGCAAACGGACCCCACAGGCTCAGCAGCAGCGCCACCAGCAAGGTGCGTTCACGACGGCGTTGCGGGTCGGGCGGGCGCGACGGCACCAGCTACCAGCCGAGGGCCTTGGCGATCAGCAACCACGGCAGGAGCACCGCGGCGGTGGCGAGCGGCACCGTGAGCGTGTCCACCCCACGCCGCGAGAACAACTCGATCGTGGCAGCCACGGGCGCTGCCAGCAGCGCCGCCACCAGGCTCACCCACCAGGCCTGCTGGCCGTACCAGAACAGGGTGGCGAACACGGCTGCCGCGGCGAACAGGGCCATCGCGCCGGTCCCCTCGAAGGTCTTGGAGCTCTCGACGGCGCGGTGGACGATCCGGTGTCGGCCCAGGAACGTGCCGACCAATGCCGCGGCGGCGTCGCCGAAGCCCCAGGCCATCACCGCGACGGCGACCACGGGGCGCCAGGCCGGGCCGAGGCCACCCCAGAAGACGGCGATCAGCACGGCGAAGGCGAGCTGGACGAGGAGCATCTGTCGCCGCAGTTCGCCGCCGCGAGCACTGCGATCGTTGAGCAGGCGACGGTAGCTGGGGTGACGCTCCCACAGCAGCAGCACGGGGTAGGCGATCAGCACCAGCAGGAAGGCTGCCGCCACCGCCAGGTACCACGTCTGGAAGAGCCCCAGGAGCAGGAAGATCGACAGCGCGTAGGCGACGTGCTGGACCTTCCGGGCAACCTCGCGCGGCAGCGGCGTGAAGGCGCGCAACGCGAGCGGCAGCGCCAACAGCGTCACCACGTAGTAGCCCATCAGGATCCCAGTGCCGAGAAGCGCCTCGTTCATGACGTCCCCTCCCGTTGCCCGCGCGTCGTCGCGCCGGCCACACAACCGGGTCGCCAACAGCCGTAACGAGCCATATGGATCATACGATATGTGTATATCGATATGGTGAATGCGGTAACGTCGCATGATGCCGCGAACCGACCGGCGCGTCAAGCGAACCCGTGCGGCCCTGGCCCGAGCGCTCCTGGACCTCGCCAGCGAACGACCCTTCGCGCAGCTGACCATCCGCGAACTCACCGACCGTGCCGACGTCGGCTACGCCACCTTCTTCCGCCACTACGCCAGCAAGGAGGCGCTGCTGCTCGACGTCTTCGCTGGTGTCATCGGCGACCTCGCCGCCCTGCTGCAACCCATCACCGACGAGGGCCGGCTCGACGACGCCGGCCGGCAGCTGTTCGCCTACGTCGCCGCGAACGCCCCGCACATGCGGGTCCTGTTCACGGCCCAACGCGGCAGCACGCTCGAGCACCAGGTGCGTGCCGCGATCGAGGCGCGCGTGCTGGCCAGCACCAGCTTCCGACCGCCGGCAGGCGTTCCGGCAGAGCTCGCCGCGCACCACCTGGCCGCGGCCTCCTTGGTGCTGGTGGGATGGTGGCTCGAACAGGGCATGCCCTACGGCGCCGAGCAGATGGGCAGGATCTACGCGCAGCTGGTGGTGCGCCCGACACGAGCGACGAACGCCTCGCCCGGCTGAGCCCGGGGCAGCTGAGCGCAGCGTCGCTCAAGCCATGATGTCGTCGGCCGCAACCTCCTCGGCGGGCGGTAGCGCCACCGGTCGCGCGATGCCGCGCAGGAGCCGGCCCAGGATGTCGGTACCGGTCACCACGCGGGGCTGCTCGCCCCACAACAGGACGACGTCGTACTCCACGATGTCGTCACCCATGGGCCCCGAGCGAACGACGAAGCGGCGGATGAGTTCGCCCAGCCGGGTGGCCTCGTCGCGCACGACGATCGGCCGGTGGCAATGGCGGTAGGGGTTGAAGCGCTCCGGGGCGAACAGCGCCTCGCGCAGGAAGTCGTCCGTGCTCAGCACCAGCCTCGGCTCGCCCGCGGGATCGACGATCACCGCCCAACTCTTCCCCGAGCGATCGAGCGAGCGCAGGAACGGATCGTCGGGGCTCGGCGCGATGCGCGGGAAGCGCGGCCGCTCACCGTCGAACACGAGGTGCAGGACGCTCTCGGGGTCGACCGGCTCGCCTTCGTCGTGCAGGGGGACGTCGTCGATGTCGAGGAAGTTGAGCGCTCCCTGGCCCTCCAGCGGGCCGATCTCGCTCCCTTCGGCCTCCATGTGCAAGCGGATCAGGCGCCGTAGGTCGCGTTCCCGGAAGTAGCGGACCTCCTCACCGCCGAGCCAGCGGTCGAGCAACCAGGCCGACGGCCGGGCGACGGGATAGAGGACGACCTGGTAGACGCGCAGCAGCGGCGTCAGCAGTGCAGCGAGGCGCAGCGCATGGCGGCTGAAGTAGGCCTGCGGCGCGATCTCGGCGAAGACGGTGATGACCACGGTCGAGAACAGGAACGCCGCCACGCCCGTCAGCACCGAGCCCGACAACAGCGCCAGCAGCACGTTCACCGCCACGTTGCCCCAGAGGATGGTCACCAGGCTGAAGTTCGCGTCGTCACGCAAGCGCAGCACCCGGAGCGCGCGGACGTCGCCCTTCTTGGCCTCGACCCGGAGCTCGAGCTTGCTGAGCGAGAACAGTCCCAGGTTCAGCCCCGAGAGCAGCGCCGATTGCGACAGGCACACCAGGATGCCGATCCAGGTCAGGGTCAGGGTCGTGGTCATGGCCTCCCCACGCGGGTCAGTCCGAGGCCGGCTCCCCCGCGTCAGCGGCGATCAGCAGCACCAGCGTGTTCTCCGGCACCCGCAAGCGCCCAGCCCCCACGAGCAGCGCGCCGCGGCCTTCGCGATCGACGCGCCCCACGTCGGTGTCCACGCAGACGCGCCAGCCTTCGGCATGCGGCGAGGCCGGCAGCGTGAAGGTACGCCCATCGCGCCCCGTCACCAGCAACAAGAACGAGTCGTCGCGCTGCGGCGCGCCGAACTGGTCGAGCTCGCGCAGCGAGTTGCCGCAGAGGCGCATGCCCACGGCACCGCCCTGCGCGTCGTGCCAATCGCCTTCACGCATCTCGTGGCCGTCGGTATGCCACCACGACACGTCGCGGCAGGTACCGACCTTCTCGCCCGTCAGGAAGCTGCGGCGCCGGAAGATCGGGTGGGCGCGACGCAGCGCAACGAGCTCGTTGGTGAAGCGCAAGAAGGCGCGTTCCTCGTCACCGAGGTCCCAGTCGAACCAGTTCACGGCGTTGTCGTGGCAGTAGGCGTTGTTGTTACCGCCCTGGCTGCGCGAGAGCTCGTCACCACCCGAGAGCATGGGAATGCCTTGCGAGAGCAGCAGCGTCGCCATCAGTGCGCGCTTGCGCTTGGCGCGGCGCCTGCGCACGTCGGGATCGTCGCTGGGACCCTCGACCCCGGCGTTGCTCGACAGGTTGTGATCGTGACCGTCGCGCCCCTGCTCGCCGTTGGCCTGGTTGTGCTTGCGCTCGTAGCTGACCAGGTCCTGCAGCGTGAAACCGTCGTGCGCGGTGATGAAGTTGATCGACGCCCACGGTCGGCGGCCGTTGTGGGCGTAGAGGTCCGACGAGCCGGTGAGGCGGGTGGCGAGTTCGGAGACGCGGCCCGGATCACCGCGCCAGAACGCCCGCACAGCGTCGCGGTACTTGCCGTTCCACTCGGTCCACGACCAGGGGAAGTTGCCCACCTGGTAGCCGCCCGGCCCCACGTCCCAGGGCTCGGCGATCAGCTTCGCGCGCGAGAGCACCGGGTCCTGCTGGATCACCTTGAAGAAGGCCGAGAGCATGTCGACGTCGTAGAGTTCGCGCGCCAGGGCGGCCGCCAGGTCGAAGCGGAAGCCGTCGACGTGCATCTCCGTGACCCAGTAGCGCAGGCTGTCGGTGATGAGCTGTAGCACGTACGGGTTGCCCGGGTCGAGGGTGTTGCCGGTACCCGTGTAGTCGATGTAGAAACGCTGGTCCTTGGGTTGCAACTTGTAGTACGAGCGGTTGTCGATGCCGCGGAACGACAGCATGGGCCCGGCGTGGTTCCCCTCGCCGGTATGGTTGTAGACCACGTCGATGATGACCTCGAACCCCGCGCGGTGGAACTCGCGCACCATCGTCTTGAAGTCCGCGACCGCGGTGACGGGGCCGTTGCTCGAGTAGCGCGGTTCGGGAGCGAAGTAGTTGAGCGTGTTGTAGCCCCAGTAGTTGGTGAGGCCGAGCTCCGCGAGGCGCTTCTCCTCCGCGATCGCCTGAACCGGCAGGAGCTGCACGGTGGTGACGCCCAGGTCGCGCAGGTGCGCCAACACCGGCTCGCTCACCAGCCCCAGGTAGCTCCCGCGCACGTCGTCGGCTACGTCGGGGTGCTGCATGGTCATGCCGCGCACGTGTGCCTCGTAGATGACGGTGTCCTGCCACGACACCCGCGGCGCCTGCACGCCTTGCCAGTCGAAGGCGTCGTCCACCACGGCGCCCAACGGCGCGTGCGGAGCGGAATCGATCCCGCACGGGAGCTCGTCGCGACCGATGCGCACGCTGCTCGCGAGACTCGGGTGCCAATGCAGCGGGCGACCGATGGCGCGGGCGTACGGGTCGAGCAGCACCTTGGCGGGGTTGAAGCGGTGGCCGGCCGCGGGATCCCAGGGGCCGTGCACGCGCAGGCCGTAGAGCTGCGCGGGGCCGATCTCCGGGAGGTAGCCGTGCCAGACCGGTCCGGTGCGCTCAGGAAGTGCGATCGTCCGGCTGGGCGAGGGGTCGTAGACGCCATCGAACAACAGCCACTCGACCCGCGTGGCGTGCTCGGCGTAGACGGCCAGGTTGACGCCCTGCCCGTCCCAGGACGCGCCCAGCGGGAACGGGCGACCGGGCCAGACGCGGGTGTGCGCGTCGGGTGCAGCGTCCAACCGCGATAGCGACGCGGAGGACGCGAATGGTAGTGCCATCAGCAGCTAGTGTACGTGCTCATGAGCACATCTCCCGGGCGAAACGTCACGTGACCGAGCCGACACCGTCGGCATCGGCTCGATGAGACCTGCTGCCAGCACACGTCAGACCTCGATGAACCGCAGCTCATCGGCCCGCACGGACCGGTCGACACGCTGCGCGAACGCCAGCAGCCCGTCACGATCGGGCGGCTCGAGGAAGTAACGGAAGTTCGCCAAGTAGCGCAGCACCACCTGCTCGGAGAGGCCCCGTGCTGCGGCCTCCACCCGCGACACCGCGGCCAGGTGCCCCAGCCCACGCTCACGCGCGGCGCGCAGCTCGGCCACCAGACGACGGCTGGGCGGGCGCTCGGCGCGAGCCGCCCACACCGCGAAGGTGAACGGCAGCCGCGTGGCGCGGTACCAGGCTTCGCCAAGGTCGGTCTGCTGCGGGACCCGTCCGTCGATCGGACGCCGTGCCACCGCCTCCACCAAGGCGTTGTCGCCGATCAGCAAGGCGGCGTCGAAGCGCGCCAGCATGGACTCCAGGTCGGGGCTCACCGGCACGAGTTCGGCCTCGATACCGTGCAGGTCCAGCAGCACGCGCAACAAGGTGACGCTGGTGGCCGAGTCGGTCGACACCGCGATCCGCGCACCAGCCAGCGCGTCCCAGTCACGGTGATGGAACAGCGTCACGCTGTGCACCGGCCCCAGCGAGGCGATCGAGAAGTCCGGCAGCGCCACGAGCTCGTGGCGATGGTGGACGAACTCGACGCTCGACACGAGCGTGAGGTCTACCTCGCCGGCCAGCAGCGCAGCGTTCAGCATGGTGGGGACTCCGCGCACGAAGCGCGCTCCCTGCCACGGCTCCAGGCCCCAGTGCAGCGGCGCCACGTTGGTGTACGCGACGATGCCCAGAACCTCCTCGGCGCGGCGCCCAGGCGCCGGCGTTCCGGTCACGTGCGCTGGCTCGGTCATGCTCAGGCGTACACCTGACGCTCGCCGTAGAGCGCGTCACGGCGCACGGGGACGCGGCCGGCGTCCTTGATCAGGCGCACCAACTCGGCCTCGCTCATACCGGTCTCGGTGACGGCGCCGGAGGCGTGGGCGATGCGCTCGTCCTTGATGGTGCCGTCGACGTCCGATACGCCGGCCGCCAGCGACACCTGGGTGTGCTCAGGCGTGATCATGATCCAGTACCCCTTGATGTGCGGCACGTTGTCGAGGTAGATGCGCGCCACCGCCAGGTTGCGCAGGTCGTCGAGGCCGGTGGTGTGCGCGCGTTTGCCCAGCGCCTCGAGTTCGGCGGCCAAGGGGTTGTTGTCGGGCTGGTAGGCCAGCGGGATGAAGCTCAAGAACCCCCGCGTCTCGTCCTGCAACACGCGGATACGGTCCATGTGATCGAGCCGGTCCTCCAACGCCTCCACGTGCCCGTAGAGCATGGTGGCGTTGGTGGGGATGCCCAAGGCGTGGGCGGTGCGGTGCACCTCGAGCCAGCCTTCGGCCGTCACCTTGGCCCGCGCGATACGGCGCCGGACGTGTTCGGCGAAGATCTCCGCGCCGCCGCCGGGCATGGCCACCAGCCCGGCCGCCTTGAGCTCACTGAGCACGTCACGGTAGGTGAGGCGCGGTCGGGTGATCTTGGTGAAGTGGTGGATCTCGGCCGCGGTCCAGGCCTTGACCTGTACCCCGTCGTAGCGCGTGGTGAGGCCATGGACGAGATCGAGGTAGTACTGCCAATCGCGTTTCGGGTGATGCCCCGAGGCGATGTGGATCTCGGTCAGGTTGGGGTGGTAGTGCTCGTCGACGTACGCCCACACGTCGTCGAGGTCGTAGTCCCAGACGCCATCCTCGCCGAAGCGCCGGGCGAAGCCGCAGAAGCTGCAGCCCACGTAGCAGACGTTCGTCTGCGAGAGGCGCAGCGAGTGCACGAAGTACGCCTTGGGACCCACCAGGCGTTCGCGCACCACGTCGGCCAGACGCAACAGGGCCGGCACGTCACGCGTGCGGTAGAGAGCCATCCCCGCGTCGAAGCCGATACGTTCGCCCGCCAGCACCGCGTCGATGATGGGCTCGAGCAG
>SL_3KL_010_SEDDRAFT_10006374_pt1 | contig 10549 bp, 7 predicted proteins | sample SodLakKL_010_SED_2_FD_10381 | JGI IMG/M metagenome (IMG submission 10381)
TATGAACTTAATCATCAAATCCCAAAAACAGAGAACCTATGATGCCATTGTTGTAGGAACCGGAATAAGCGGGGGCTGGGCGGCGAAAGAGTGTGCTGAAAAAGGGCTCAACACACTGGTTTTGGAGCGGGGAAGAGATGTTGAGCATGTTAAAGGTTATCCCACCGCCACAAAAAATCCGTGGGAGCTGCCGAGGGCTGACCAACTATCCCGGGAGGAGGCAAAGGAGTACGAGGTTCATCAGCGTACAGGATATACACTGCGGGAATCAACAAAGCACTGGTGGCTAAAAGATGGTCTGCAGCCGTACGAGGAGAAGCAGCGATTTGATTGGATCAGAGGATATCATGTGGGTGGGAAGTCGATTATGTGGGGACGACAATCACTCAGGCTGGGACCGCAAGATTTTGAAGCCAATGCCAAAGAGGGTGTTGGTGTGGATTGGCCGATTCGGTACGAGGATCTCGAACCATGGTATAGCTATGTGGAGAAGTTTATTGGAGTAAGTGGGCAAAATGAGGGGTTGAAACAGGCACCCGATGGTGAATTTCTGCCGCCGCTTGAGATGAACTGTCTGGAGAAGCATTTTCGGGAGAAAATTTTTGATAACTACGACGACCGTGTATTAACGATGGGGCGGTTTGCCAATTTAACGGTTCCCCATAAAGGGCGCGGCGTTTGCCAATATCGAAATTTATGTATGCGGGGTTGTCCATTCGGAGCGTATTTTAGCAGTAATGCATCCACACTTCCTGCAGCTGCAGCAACCAGTAATATGACGCTTCGTCCCCATTCGGTGGTGAGCAGAGTTCTGTATGATAAAGACGAGGGGAAGGCAACCGGTGTTGAGGTAGTAGATGCTGAAACGAAAGAGACAATCCGGTACTATGCGAAAACGATTTTTTTATGCGCATCCACGCTGAACTCTACGCTGATTATGATGAACTCTCGGTCGGACCGCTTCCCAAACGGGCTGGGGAACGATTCCGACCAGCTGGGCAGAAATGTGATGGATCACCATTTTATGGTGGGTGCAACCGGAGAGTTCGATGGATTTGATGATAAATACTACTACGGCCGCCGGCCGGGATCGGTACATATGCCGCGGTATCGGAACCTGGATGGAGAGAAGCGCGATTATCTTAGAGGGTTTCATTTCCAGGGAGCGGCAAGCCGGCAGAACTGGCAGCGGGGTATTCGGGAAATGGCAATCGGCAGTGAGCTAAAAGAGCTGGTTCAAACACCCGGAAAATGGACGATGGGACTGAATGGATTTGGGGAGATGCTGCCACACCCCGACAACAGAGTAACGCTTAATTTCGATAAAGCAGACGCTTGGGGTCAGCCGACAATGGTTTTCAATGTCTCGTTTACAGAGAATGAGTATAAAATGCGCGAAGAGATGAAGCAAGATGCAGCAGAGATGTTGGAAAAAGCAGGATTTACGAATGTTCAACCGTACGATAATATTGGTGGGCCGGGTCTTGGAATTCACGAAATGGGCACTGCACGAATGGGGAATGATCCCGAAACCTCCGTATTAAACAAGTGGAACCAGGTGCACAGCGTACCCAACGTTTTTGTTACGGATGGTGCCTGCATGACCTCCTCAGCCAATCAGAATCCCTCACTCACCTACATGGCACTGACCGCAAGAGCCGTGGATTATGCTGCTAAACAGTTGAAGAGGGGGGAGTTGTAGATAGCTGTGAATACCACTTTTCATTAGTCTAATTGAACTCAATATTTGGCGCCCCTGTTTCTTGTCTGAAGAAGTGGCATAAAAATAGTAGATTGAAACACTGTTCATTTTAGATAAATATATTTTAAACACCATAACGATAACGAAAACATCAAACTCTACATGAGAACGACTGTTGAGAGAAGGGACAACATCATAAAACGACTACAAAACGAAGGTAAAGTTCGGGTTGATGAACTTAGTGATGAGTTTGGGGTAACAACGGTTACAATTCGGAATGATCTGGACTTTTTGGAGAAAAAGGGAATTCTGCACCGAACTCACGGAGGGGCGTTAATTCGCAATAATGTATATAACGATCCCAGCATTGAAGAGAAGCAGATGCTGAACAAGGAGGAGAAACAGAAAATTGGGGAGAAAGCCGCCGAGTTTATTGAAGATGGTCAGTCGATCCTTCTCGACTCCGGAACCACGACCTTGCAGATCGCCTACAGATTGGGGGAGCGTAAAGAGTTAACCGTGATGACTAATGCTATTAAAAGTGCCATGGAGATGGCAAAATACGATGGTGCAAATGTGATGTTAACAGGTGGGACACTGCGGGCCGAATCCTATTCACTGGTTGGTCCGGATGCTGAAAAAACAATTAATAATTATTTTTTCGACACCCTTTTTCTTGGGGTTGATGGATTAGATATAGGTTACGGTCTTACCACCCCAAACCCGATGGAGGCACAATTGAACAGAATTATGGTTCAGCGGGCTAAACAGGTAATCGCCGTAACAGATTCAAGCAAGTTGGGTCGACACAGCTTTTCGTACATTTGCGACCTCGATATGATAAGTAAGATTATCACAGACCATAAAATCAGCTCTTCATTTGAAAAAGAGCTGATGAAACGAAATGTAGAGGTCATTAAAGTTTAATGGAAAAACCCTCGTTTTAATCATCTTCCGGTGATATTTGAATCAGCTTTTTCCAGGATACGACAAGCAGATACCCGGAAATTGCGCTTACAAATGTAAGTATAGTTGCCGGCACTATGTTTCCATAGATCCAGTATCCTGTAGCCAGCAGTATTCCGTAAATAACGATACAGCCGAGTACCATACAAATGATCCCCTGAGGAACTCTCCATGCCTCATCCTGTACTTCCGAAAGGGAAATACCACGATTACGAGCTATTAAAGCCACTCTATCCCATCCGGGACCACCGGGACGAATTAACTTGCAGAAGTTGACAAGGGTTTCGTCATTCGTTGGGCGTGTCAGGTACGTGACAACCAGCCAACCGATAGTGGTAATTGATACTCCCACAAGCAGTTCTTGCCAGCCTGTTAATATCGGAAGACCTGTGTGGGCATGGCCAAACCGGAAGTAGAGAGCAACAAGAAAAGATATCGTCATTCCGGCAATTTCACTCCAGGCATTGACGCGCCACCAGAACCAGCGAAGGATAAAGAGAAGCCCCGTACCGGCGCCGATCTGCAGGATGATCTGAAAGTTATCGAGGGCTGAGCGCATGTTTAGTGCTAACCAACCGGCTACAATCATTAAGATAACTGTGGAGATTCTACCTACATTTACCAGCTCTTTTTCGGAGGCTTCAGGTTTGATAAATCGCTTGTAAAAATCGTTTACCAGGTAGGATGAACCCCAGTTCAAGTGTGTGGATATGGTAGACATATAAGCTGCAATTAACGCGGCAATCACAAGCCCCATCAACCCGGCCGGGATGAATGTAAGCATGGCGGGATAACCCATATCGTGATCAACCACATCGGCTGCGTGTGGAAACTCCTCACGAATCGACGCCAGGTCGGGAAATACGATGATAGAGCAGAGCCCTACAATAATCCATGGCCACGGGCGGAGTGCATAGTGTAGGGCGTTAAAAAGGAATACCGCGCCGATGGAGTTATTCTCATCTTTTGCGGCAAACATCCGTTGGGCGATGTATCCACCGCCTCCGGGCTCCGAGCCGGGATAGTAGACACTCCACCACTGAACTGCCAGCGGAATAATAAAAATGGCAAGCAGCTGCGACGTGTCGGAAAAGTCGGGTAGAATATTGAGTTTCGGAATTACATCTTCGTGTGTTAACAGGCCGCTCAACCCGCCAACATCGGGATGGGTTACTGCTACATAGGCAGCAATTAATCCACCAAGTATCGATAAAAAGAACTGGAAAAAGTCTGTAATCAATACACCTCTCAATCCACCAAGAGCACTGTAAATCACTGTTACCACACCCGCTATCATGATTGTCTGGAACGGAGTGATTCCCATAAGTACAGACCCGATTTTAATGGCTGCCAGGGAGACGGACGCCATAATGATAATATTGAAGATAAATCCGAGATAGACAGCACGGAAACCTCGTAAAAAGGCGGCTGATTTACCGCTGTACCTCAACTCATAAAACTCTACATCGGTGAGAATCCCTGATCGCTTCCAGAGGTTTGCATAGACAAATACCGTAAGCATACCGGTAAGCAGAAATGCCCACCAGGTCCAGTTCCCTGCCACACCATTTTGGCGAACGATGTCGGTTACAAGATTGGGTGTATCGGTAGAGAATGTTGTGGCGACCATCGAGATCCCCAACAGCCACCAGGGCATATTTTTACCGGCAGCAAAAAATTCCGTGGAGTCTTTTCCGGCCTTTTTCATCACCCATAGTCCCACAACCAGTGAAAACACAAGGTAGCCGGCAATGATAAGCCAATCGATCGTAGTTAACAGCATATAACTGATCAGTGGTTTAAGTTGGGGTAATAGTTCAGTGCGTTATTATAGAAAATATTTTCAAGTACTTCTCTTTCTATATTCAATCCTCGGAATGGATTTTTTACGTTCCACGCTGTTTGTACGGCCTGATCGGCAAAAAACCGAAATTCGTTGTGCCACTTTGTGCGCAATTCTGATCGAACTTCCTGCTCCGCTTTTGAGCCGTCATCAATCTGATCAGTTCCATAAATAATTCGCTCTTCGTAGTTTATTATAAACTCGCGAACTTTTTGAGGATCTTCGGACGCTTGGTGCTGGAGGTGACAAACTCGTTCGGCAAGATCTATTCCGCAGTTGGGATACCTGTCGAGCCATTCCGCCGCTCTGTCTACGCTCCACTCCAGGCTGGCGATGTGTGCACCGATGAATGTCAGTTGATCATGTTTATCTAATACCCGATCCCTCGCCGCCAGCTGCTGCTCGTAAGATGGAAACTCCGGGTGCTTGTACATATGGTACTGCGGGTGATTCTTAAAATAGTCGATATCACTGGTTACAGTCATCTGATCGATCGGGAGCCAACAATTTTTCGGTTCACCAAGATGCGCCAATAGCGGTATTCCGTTTTTTTCTAAAAAACTGTAGATCGGGTCAAAGGAAGGGTGGTCGGCCATTACAAATTTCCCCTCATTATCTTTGAGCTCCATACCGATATTCTTCCAGGTTTTTACGCCAACGGCTCCACGGTTCAATCCGGTTTCTATTTGGGAGATAGCTTCATCTTGCCAGCCGGTTTCTCCCCAATTTTCGGTGCTGAATGTGGTGATAAAGTCTATTTTGTCATTGTGGGGAGCGTCCCTGTCAACGGCGAATTTTTGTTGGTCATCTATATCCGGAAAGAAGGGGACTTCGGTATTGATGGTCAGAAGGGAGAAACCTTCGTCGGCGGCCTCTTTCATCATCGCCGGGCGTTGGGTATTGAGGTGAAGATGTCCGTCAATTTTTGGGATATCTCGGTAAACTGATAAAAAATCCATACTCATCGGTTATGCGTCTTTTATAATTTGAAGCTTCGTTTTTACCAATTTTGTAATTTCATCTGTAGCGGGGGGAAATACCTTTCTCAGGTCGATATCATCACTTTTTTGGATTTCCGACTTTAATGTTTCCATGAAGATGTTTTTGATCTCCGTTGCGACATTAATTTTTCGAATACCTCGTTGAATGCCCTGTTTCAGCTGGCTGTCGGGAATTCCTGATCCACCATGCAGAACAAGAGCGGCATCTGTTGATTGATGAATCTTTTGCAGTCGATCGAGATCGAGATGGGGCTCTTTCTTGTAAAATCCATGTGCCGATCCGATTGCAACGGCAAGGGCTGTGACACTGGTTTGTTCCACAAATTTCTGCGCTTCATCCGGATGAGTAAACCCCTCTTTTTCATGACTCTGACCCAGTTTAGCAACATATCCCAATTCAGCCTCAACATTAGCGTTGTACGATTTGGCAAGCTTGGCCACTTTGGAACTAATGGATACATTTTCATCAAACGACTTTTCGCTGGCGTCAATCATCACGGAGTCGAAACCGGCATCCAGACAGGTTTTAATCAGGTCGTACGACTCTGCGTGATCGAGATGCAGCCAGCCATCAACCCCAAACTTTTTAAGCGTGGTACGAGCAAGAGCTGCGGCAACATCTGCCCCTAAATAGGCGATTGTGCTTGGACTTGCCTGTAAAATCAGCGGCATTTCCATCTCTGCTGCCGCCCGCACGACACCGGTAACTGTTTCGTAGTTATAAAAATTTGTGGCGAGCAGGGCAGAGCCTGAATCTTCAAGATTTCTGAATTTTTCTTGTAGTGTCAAAATGTGTAACGGGTTTTATGATTTCTGTTTAAGGTATTTCTGCACCTGTTGAAAATTTTGAATAGACCCTGTCCCACCGGGTTTCAGGGTAGATACAGCCGCGGTAATACTTCCCTGTTTTAGGCACTCTTCAGGAGTTTTGCCTTGCAAAAACGCATGGATAAACCCGGCATTAAAACTATCACCTGCTCCAATAGCATCGACAAAACCTTCCAGTAAAAACGCATCTTGAGTCAGTCGCCGGCCTTTATGCTGATATAATGAACCTTTTCGGCCTTGTTTAATCACAAATTTTGTATCAAACTCTGCAACCGATTGCAGCGCTTCATCCGGAGTTTCGGCCCCTGTCAGATTCAGCAGTTCCGTTTCGTTGGGCATAAAAAGATCGATCTTGCCGAGAAATATTGTAAGGTCTAAGTCCCACACCTCCTTGGGATCCCACTGAACATCCATCGATGTGGTGAGTCCCGCCTCTTTCGCCGATTGAAAAATAGAGGCCAGATCTTTTTTTAATTGAGGTTGAAAAAAGATCGAGGAGATATGGAGGTGATCAAATTCTTCAAACAGGGAGGGTGCTAAATCATCTTGCCCAAACAGCTCCATTGCCCCGGGGTGGGTTACCATCAGCCGTTCATTGGCTTTGTTAAAGGCAACCGTAACACCGGTTTTCGCTGTTTTGCTCGTTTTAACGTGGTCAATATTCACCCTTTTTTGCACGAGTGAATGGCGCACAAACTTTCCAAACATATCGTCGCCAACCATTCCCGCAAATGATACCGGAGTTCCCAGGGAGGCAATATTACATGCAAAAATTGCTGACGAACTTCCCATAACCAGGTTCATCTCCGAAGCTTTTTGCTCTTTACCGTATTCCGGTTCACCCTGCAGCTGATTCATAATGAGATCAACATTCAACTCTCCAATAACTAATATTTTCTTTTTGGGTAATCCCATATTTAAGAGTCGGGGTATTGTTTTCGGGTTGATGAACGCCCTATTTCAAGAAAGAGGCTAATCATAAATTTTTACGCCTTTAACCACTCTGGAAATGGCACCGCTCTGCGATGGTGAGTCGGGATTGAGGCCTAATGATAATGATTTGTACAAGCCGATAATTTGAGCCGGCAGAACATAGGGGACATTTTCCAAACCGTTAAAGCTTAGAGATTTGTCGAAGTTCAATATAATATTCAGATCGGTTTTTAAATTCTTAGAGTGATCCGGGGAGGGGAAAACACCAATCAATTTATGAACGGTATCGTTTTGAATCATCTGTTCTGCAAGATCCTTTTCGTATCGGAATGTGTCGGGATTTGGAGAAAAGAGACAAACAACAACGGTTCGGTTATCTAAAATGGCCTTTGGTCCGTGACGAAAACCGAGGAAGGAGTCAAATTTACCGATGGTTTTTCCATCGCTTAACTCCTGAACTTTTAAGTGTGATTCCCGTGCAATACCCAGTAGCGACCCGGATCCTAAAAAGATAATCCGATTAAAATCACTTTTGGCAATTTGTTTTAATCTGTCCGAATCATTCTCCAAAATATTTTCAGCGATGAAGGATACAGCGTCTACGCAATTTTCACATACATTATTTTGAAAAAGATCTGCAATTAAAAGGGCTGTTAACATCATGCCTGAAAAACTGCCGGTCATCGCCAAAGATTTATCTTCCGCTTCGGCAGGGAGCACAACAGAGTAGGAGTTATTGAGTGCATCCATGCGGCGAGCCAGTTTCCCATTTTTATTACAGGTAATGGCCAAGTGATGCGGGTTTTTGCAATGTTTTTCCGCCAAGTCTACAACTGCATTGCTTTCAGGGCTGTTTCCGGATCGAGCAAATGAAATGAGCAATAAGCTTTTATCGGTATCTACATAATTGGTAAAATTTGTTACCAGGGTAGTGGTAGGAATTGCACGAGCCGGCCTTGAAAAACCTACTTTAAAGTATTGCTCAACGGATTCACCAATAAAAGCGGAACTTCCGGCTCCGGTTAGTATAATTTGAAGATCTTTATGATTTAAAACAGGATTTAAAAATTGTTGAAGTGTCTGTCTGTTTATCGTTTCCTCAAAAATAGACCGCCACAAAGTTGGCTGACCTGCAATCTCTTTTTCTGTGTCAAAATCAGAAGCAAGTAAGACGCTTATCTTTTCTTTCGTTTTGGTACTTTTTTTAACTGAGTTCAGATCATTCATTCCGGTAAAATTCTATCGGTTAAGTATGCGATATGCAATACTTCTGCGTAGTAATGTGGTAATTAATTGATTAAACATCAATAAGAATAACAAAGATAAATTAGTTATAACGAAATAAAAAGAAAGTAAAAATTTTATGTTAGGTAACTTTTATTTATAATTCATACCGGTATGAAGCTCGATTAATACTTCTTCGATGATTATAATCGGAGTTGATAAAAACCTTTTAGCAGAGTAAATACATAAGAAGAACCCTTGCACACAAAACATCAATTACCATGAGTAATAATTTTGATCGCCGAGACTTTTTAAAAACAGCAACTATTGGTTTAGCAGGTGCCGGGGTGTTTGGTGCGGCAAATCGAAAAAGCTCTGAGCTCGATTATCAACTTACCCATAAGCAGCGATTTAATATGTCGGGCTACGCTGCCCCGAAATTAGATACTGTTCGGGTAGGAGTTATTGGAATTGGAAATCGTGGTAGTGGAGGAGTACATAGGCTGCGGCGAATAGAGGGTGTAGAGATAACCGGTTTATGCGATGTAGAGACCGATCGTGTTGAACGGGCAGCGTCTGAACTGGAAGATACCGGTAATAGTCCGGAGCTCTATTCGGGCAGCGAGGATGCCTGGAAGAGAATGTGCGAGCGGGATGATATTGATCTGGTATATATCTGTACACCGTGGGATCAGCATGCCGAGCAGTGTGTTTTTGCAATGGAACATGATAAACATACAGCCGTCGAGTTGCCTGCCGCAAAAACGATTGAAGAGTGCTGGCAGATCGTTGAAACATCCGAGAAAACGAAAAAGCACTGCATGATGCTCGGCAATGTATGCTATGACTTTTTTGAAATGATGATTTTAAATATGGCCCGCCATGGTTATTTCGGAGAACTTATTCATGGTGAAGGAGCTTATATTCACGATTTGATGGCAATGCACTTTTCGGAAGATTATTATCACGATTTATGGAGGCTGAAAGAGAATGCGGAGCGGAATGGGAATCTCTATCCACCACACGCCATTGGTCCAATCGCCAAGTTGATGAATATTAACTGTGGGGATAAAATGGAGTATTTGGTATCAACATCAAGCCACGATTTTATGATGGCAGATCGTGCCAAAGAGATGGCAAAAGAGAACGAGATATGGGAACCGTTTGTGGGGAAAGATTTTCGTGGAAATATGAATACTACGACGATTAAAACAAATAAAGGACGGACCATCATGCTACAGCACGATGTGACGTCTCCACGTCCTTATTCCCGTATATTTTTAGTAAGTGGTACAGAGGGTACTGCTCGAAAATGGCCTGGACGATCGCGTATTTCGAACGATCACAGAGGCTGGTTATCGGATGAAGAGGTGGAAGCACTCGAGGAAAAGTATACACCGGAGATTACCAAGCGGGTAGGAGATATGGCCCGGGAAGTGGGTGGCCACGGGGGGATGGATACGATAATGGATTGGCGGATGATTGATTGCCTTCGAAATGGTATTCCTCTGGACATGGATGTGTATGATGCCGCACTTTGGAGTGCAATTGGTCCACTTAGTGAAAAGTCGATTCAAAACCGGTCAGGCTCCGTTGATGTACCTGATTTTACCGGTGGTTCCTGGAAAACCAACGAGCCGGGAATGGATCTGGAATTAAAGAGGGGCGGAACTACTCAGATTATTTAAGATATTTTGTATTCTCAGTGATTACCCAAAAGGCTGCTGTTACCGGCAGCCTTTCTTTTACCATATAACCCGGGTTGATGTTTGGGAAAACCGTATCAATAAGTGATTGGGATAGGGTACTATATTCCGATTAGATTTATCTATTTTGATTTACGCTAAAAAGACAATCCAAACAGTTCGTATGTTTTCATCAATCTTTATGCACAAAAATCGTGCGTTTTCAGTTGTAACCGTTGTATTGCTCATAATATTTGCAACGGCCTGCAATAGTGTCTCACAAGATCAACCCACAACCGATATCCCCGAAGATGAATGGGTAGAGCTGTTTAATGGTGAAGATCTTGAGGGATGGGATTTTAAAATT
>SL_3KL_010_SEDDRAFT_10006375_pt1 | contig 10549 bp, 11 predicted proteins | sample SodLakKL_010_SED_2_FD_10381 | JGI IMG/M metagenome (IMG submission 10381)
CTCGCGCATCTGGCTGAGCGGGAACAACCTCAGCGGTGGCGAGCTTGACGACAGCCTGGAACAACTCTCCGCCCTGTTTGAACTCGACCTGTCGGGCAATCAGCTTCAGGGCTCCCTCCCCGCCAACCTGTCCACCCTGCCGAATCTGTCGATCCTGGACCTGTCCGACAACCGCTATGACGATTGGCCCGATGATCTGACCTGGCCGAACCTGCAGCAACTCAATATCTCCCGAAACCAGTTGTCCGGCGCCATCCCCGGGAACATATTGACGGTCGAAACGCTGCGGCCGAACCGCACCGCTTGGTCCTTCGGTGGCCTGGATCTGTGCTGGAACGATCTCCATGCTGCCGACGAACAAGTCGAGTCCTTCGTGCGTGAGCACCACCGGGGCATTGATTTCGAGCTGTGCCTGGGGCGTGAATTCAATCCACTCGACCACCGGCTGTCCGGCTCACTGTTCGATCCCGAACGATCGGGCGAGGGCATCACGCTGATGGAACTGGCCAACGGCAACCTTCTGATGTTCAGCTTCACCTATGACCGCGACGGTAATCAACGATGGCGGTACGGAACTGCCGAGCCGAAGGAGGCCAAGGCCGTCATCGAGCCTTTCTACGAGACCCGGGGGCGATTCGGTCTGGGCCACGATCCGGAAGGGGTGGAAGGTGGTGACCTTGATCGCGGCAACGTGGAAATCGATGCCCTGGCGGGCGGAACACTGGCCATCCTGCAATCGAGCAGAGAGCCGGGCACCATTCGACCCCCGGTTGCCCGGATCGGTTTTCGCCTCGAGTATCAGCCGCTAACGAGACTGGCCGGCAGCACTTGCGCCAACCAGCAACCTCACCAGTGGATCTCGGGCGCATGGTATGACCCCGAGCGCGACGGCGAAGGCTTTATCGTCGAGGTCATCGAAGATGGCCGCGGCGTACTCTACTGGTTTACCTATCAGCCCGACGATTCAGGCCGCCAGGCCTGGATGATGGGCGACGGTGATTTCGACGGCACCACGCTGGTGGTCGACAACCTGGTCCAGCCAAGCGGCGGCATCTTCGGCATCGACTTCGAAGCGGATCTGGTCGACCGGGTGCCTTGGGGCAGCCTGACAATGACCTTCGACGACGACCTCAACGGTCATGTCTGGTACGAGAGCGTCGACGAGGATTACGGCACCGGCGGCTACCCCATCGAACGCCTGGCCCGTCCCATGCTGGCCGAGTGCGAAGGCAATGATTGATCAAAGCTGATAAGGAATCAGGACTGCTGGTTCGCTGCCCGGCTGGAAATCTCGCGTATTGCGGGTCACCAGGGTCAAGTTGTGCTCGATGGCAACGGCAGCCTGCAGGGCATCAGGTAGTTTCCAGCGCTCGCATTGGCGTAGCTGCGCGGCAAGATCCGCAATGCCCACGGTGACCGGCAGCGTGGGGAAGTGATTCAACAAGCCAGTCACGGACTTGCTGGCTGCCTCGTCGCAGCCGGCCAGCACTTCCGCCCGGGTGATGACGGAGACAGCACACTGCGGAGCGTAATCGGCAAGAAAAGCGGTTGCGGGGGAAATATCGTTAAGGTGATCGATGACGATGACCGAGTCCACGAGATATTTCAAAGCCGGTCGTCCCATTCTTTCCGCATGCCTTCCTGCCAGCCCATCCCCTCGCCACGGCGCCAGGTGCCCTTGGTGCTATTCAATGAAGATTGCAGGTCGGGCCGCTCAGCCGCTTCCTGGCGTACCCGGTATTCACTGACCGCTTCGGCCACAAGACTGGTCATGGAAACCCGGCGCTGTCGAGCTTGCTGGTCCAGCCAGCGCTTGTCGTCGTCGGCAAGATTGATGATGGTTCTTGGCATGCTCAAATGATATCAACTTCTTGAAGACATGATATCATTTTCTACACCACTTTCAACGTGCCTCGACCCGCAACCCCTGGTGCGGCCTGATGCCCTGCCCGTCTTCGCCCTCGAACTCGAACGGCACGGAGACCAGTTCCATGTTGCGGTTCTTCTGGATGACGAAGTGCAGGTGTGGGCCAGTGGTGAATCCGGTATTGCCGGACTTGCCGATCAGCTGGCCGCGTTCAACACGCTGGCCCGGGGCCACGCGCACGCCCTCGTAATCGAGATGGGCGTAAACGGCCATGGTGCCGTCGTCGTGCAAGATGCGCACGAAGTTGGCGCGCTGACCGTAGCGCTTCAGATCCTCGCCGGCGCCATGGAAGTAGCGCGCCTGGTCCATGACCACGCCTTCGCGAGCGGCGTGCACCGGCGTGCCGACGGGCATGGCGATGTCGACGGCGTGATAGCTCGACGGCTGGTTGTGGCTGAACTCCCCGCCGAAGGCCTGGCCGATGCGGAAGCGTTCGCCCGCGGCGAACGGCGCGCGGTACGGTCGCTCAGGCCGGTGGTCGGCGTCCGGTCGACCGGGGAGGGATCCGGTCTTCAATCGATAGGCCCATGAGCGGTAAGGGTCCAGGGGACCGATGGTCACCAGTTCACGTTCTTCGAGCGCGTCGAGCACGAACAGCCTCGGCAGCTCGGGCTCGCTGACCACGTTGTCTTCCTCGGCGAACTCCACCCGCACCGTCAGCGGCCCGTGCGTGCGATTGCGAAACCACCATACCGGCGAATCATCCGGCCCGCGCTGACGCACATCGAGCATCGCCTCGGGTTCCGCCACCGCCCGCTGAATGGTGACCTCGCGCTCGGTCACTGGCTGACGATCGGTGAAATGGGTGATGCCGTCGTCGTCTTCGTAGATGTAGATGGTCTGGGCGGGTGCTGTTACCGGAACCAGTGCCAGCAATCCCGCCAGGAGCAGGATCAACAGCGCAGTGGACGGGAAAAAGGTGGAACGGTAAAAGGGAAAAGGGAAAACACCGGCTTCGGCCATGCCAAAGCAGCCGCCCCAACGCCCACCGACTACTTCCCTTTCACCTTTCACCTTTCACCTTTTACCCGAGTGCCTCAGCACTCGATCACATTCACCGCCAGCCCGCCACGCGAGGTCTCCTTGTATTTCGACTTCATGTCGCGGCCGGTATCGCGCATGGTCTTGATGACCTTGTCGAGAGACACACGGTGCTTGCCGTCGCCGGCCAGGGCCATACGGGCGGCGTTGACGGCCTTGACCGATCCCATGGCATTGCGCTCGATGCAGGGGATCTGCACCAGGCCGGCAACCGGGTCGCAGGTCAGACCCAGGTTGTGTTCCATGCCGATCTCGGCGGCGTTTTCGACCTGGCTCATGTCGCCGCCGCGCGCGGCGGTCAGCCCGCCGGCGGCCATCGAGCAGGCCACGCCCACTTCGCCCTGGCAGCCGACCTCGGCACCGGAAATCGAGGCATTTTCCTTGTAGAGAATGCCGATGGCACCCGCGGTGAGCAGGAACTCGATCACGCCGTCTTCGCTGGAACCGGGCACGAAGCGCCGGTAGTAGTGCAGCACCGAAGGAATGATGCCGGCCGCCCCGTTGGTCGGTGCGGTGACCACCCGACCGCCCGCGGCGTTCTCCTCGTTGACGGCCAGCGCGTAGAGATTGATCCAGTCGAGCTGATCGAGGTCGTCCTTTTCGGCACGCTCGTTGAGCTTGCGGAAGAGCTCCGGCGCGCGTCGTGTCACCTTCAGGCCGCCGGGGAGGTAACCGCTCTGCCGGATGCCGCGATCGACGCATTCCTGCATCGCCCGCCAGATAGTCAGCAGACCCTCACGGATCTCTTCTTCGTTGCGCCAGGCCTTCTCGTTTTCCAGCATCACCTCGGCGATGCGCATGTCATTCTCGCGACAGATGGCCAGCAGCTCGTCACCGGAGGAGAACGGATATTTCAGCGGGGTTTCGTCGGCAACGATGCGATCGGCCGCCGCCTCGTCGGCATTGACCACGAAACCGCCACCGACCGAGTAGTACTCGCCTTCGAGCAACTCGTTACCCTCCCCGTCAAAGGCGGTGAAACGCATGCCGTTGGGATGGTGCGGCAAGGTCTCGCGTTTGTGAAAGACGAGGTCCTTGCGGGCGTCGATGCAAACTTCATGGTGACCGGCCAGCCGGAGCTTGCCGTTGGCGGCAAACTGCTCCATGCGCTCGGGGATGTGGTCCGGGTCAACCTGGTCGGGCAACTCGCCCTCCAGGCCCAGAATCACTGCCTTGTCGGTGCCGTGCCCGCGGCCGGTGTGGCCGAGCGAGCCGTACAGACCGATCTTCAACCGGGCCACTTCCTCCAGGCAACCGGCTTGTTCGAGCCGCTGAACGAAAATGCCGGCGGCGCGCATCGGTCCCACCGTGTGCGAGCTCGACGGGCCGATGCCGATCTTGAACAGGTCGAAAATACTGACAGCCATGCCGTGATATCCACCAATCTTGAATCTGGTTCAATTCTACGCGCTGCCCCCGTCTCCCGCGACTGGACGCACAAACGCTACAATGAAATACTTGGCCACCGCATTGAAACCCGGGTTATCCCCATGACGCTCAAGCTCTACACACGGCCGGACTGCAGTCTCTGCGACAAGGCCCAGGCCCTGCTGGCCGAGGGCGGTTTCGGCAGCGCCTACGAGTTGGTCGACATCGAAACCGACGTCGAACTGCTCCAGCGATACGGCAACCAGATTCCGGTTTTGTTCAACCCCGAGACCGGGGAGAAGCTGGCCTGGCCGTTTACCGCCTCGCAGGTGCGCGACCTGGTCGAAGACTAGTGGCCATATCGCATATCGATGCAGCTCGCTTCGAGCAGGCGCTGCTGGCCGGCATCGCCAACGTGTTCCGGCGACGCGACTACATCAATTCCATCAACGTCTTTCCGGTCGCCGACTCGGACACCGGCACCAACCTCGCCTTTACGCTGGCCAGCGTGCGCCAGGCCATCGAGGGAGGCGAAACGGACAGCCTGCCCGACCTGCTCGATCGGGTGGCCGAGGCCGCGCTTGACGGTGCCCGCGGCAATTCCGGCGCCATCATGGCACAGTATTTCCAGGGACTGAGCGACTCGAGTCGTGACTACCAGGTCCTCGATTCCGGTCGCCTGGCCCGGGTCTCGAGCGCCGGCGCGGAATCTGCCTGGGGCGCGATGTCCGACCCCGTGCCCGGCACCCTGCCCACCGTGCTGGAGGACTTTGCCGACGAGCTCAGCCGACTCGCCGCCGACGGTGTCGAGGACATTCGCGAGATGTTCCGCCAGGGACTCAGGCGGGCACGCCGATCGCTGGCCGGCACGCCCGAGCAACTGGCCGCCCTCAAGGAGGCCGGGGTTGTCGATGCCGGTGCCCAGGGCTTTGTCGACCTGCTCGAGGGCGTATGGCGCTACATGCGCAGCGGCCGCGTACCGGACATGGCCAGCCTGGCACAGGCCGGCGCCACCCGTTCGGCGGCCGCCCGTTCCGGCAACACCGCACCGGACAGTCACCGTTTCTGTACCGAGTGCCTGATCGAGGGTGACGGCATAGATGTGGCCGCGCTGCGCCGGGAACTCGAGAACCAGGACGCCAGCTCACTGGTCGTCGCCGGAGGCCAGCGAAGAGCGCGCGTGCATATTCACACCGACAGCCCCGGTGAGGTGTTTCGCATCTGCGGCGATTTCGGTGAAATCCGCCAGCAGAAGGCCGACGACATGACCCGCCAGCATGGCTTGATGAACCATGCCGGCCAGGTGGCCATCGTCACCGACTCGGCCGCCGACCTGCCCGAAGAGGAAATCGACCGACTCGGCATCCACGTGGTGCCGGTGCGGCTGAACTTCGGCGACGAGGAGTTTCTCGACAAGCTCACCATCAGCCCGGCCGAGTTTTACCAGCGCCTGGAGAGTGCCGAGACCCATCCCCAGACCTCACAGCCGCCACCGGCCGATTTTCGGCGCCAGTTCGAGTTGCTGACCTCGCATGGGCTGGATGTACTCGGCGTGCAACTGTCGAGCACCCTGAGCGGCACCCTGCAGGCGGCCGAGAACGCCGCCGAACGGGTCGATCCCGAGCGCATCGAGATCTTCGACACCCGCAATGCCGCCTGCGGCCAGGCACTGGCCGTGCTGTGGGCGGCCGAAGCGGCGGCAAAAGGCTGGGAACGGGTGGCCATTCGCTCACGTCTGCGCGAGACCATCGGCCAGTTCAAGACTTACGCGCTGGCCCGCGACCTGTCCTGGGGGGTGCGCGGCGGGCGGGTGAAGCCCTGGATGGAAAACCTGGCGCGCCGGCTGCGCCTCAACCCGGTACTCACCGCCACGCCCGACGGACGGCTGGGCGCACGCGGCGTGATCGCCGGGCGGGCAAACACCGTCGAACGCTTCGGCCGCTATCTGCTCAAGCGCATGGATGCCGACCTGACCTACCGGATCATCATCAGCCATACCGATGCCGCCGAAGACGCCCGCGCACTGCGTCGGCAGATTCTTGCCGGGCACCCGGAAATCGATGCCTGCTGGATTGTCGAGGCCAGCCCGGCCGTGGGCGCCCACGCCGGCCCGGGCACCCTGATCGCCGGCATGCACCCGTGGCAACCGCCGGAGCGCAAACGTGACTGAGCTGTTTCTCGCCGCCGTGGCCGGCTACCTGCTCGGCTCGATCTCCGGCAGCCTGCTGCTGGGCCGGTTGCGCGGAGTCGACATTCGCCAGCTCGGTTCCGGCAATGCCGGCGGCACCAACGCCTTGCGCACGGTGGGCTGGAAGTTCGCGCTGGGCGTGGTGCTGATCGATGTCGGCAAAGGCGCGGTAGCGGCCGGACTGGTGCCGCTGGCATTGCTCGGGCTGCCATTGACCGTGATCGATTTTCATACGCTGGCGGCCACCGCCAGCCTTGCGGCCGTTCTGGGACATGTCTGGCCGCTGTACTTCCGCTTCCGCGGCGGCAAGGGAGCCGGCACCGCCGTCGGCGCCGTGGCCGTGGTCGCGCCCTGGTGCCTGGCACCCTTGCTGCTGGTCTGGGTCATCACCATCGTCGGTACCGGCTACGTCGGCCTGGCCACCATCCTGGCCGGTCTGAGCATCGTGCCGGCCATGTGGCTGCTCGGCCCCGAGGAACTGCCGCCGGCACTGGGTGCACTGGCCATCGCACTCGCCATCGTGCTGGTCTACACCCACCGCGACAACCTGTCGCGCATGCGCTCGGGTTCCGAAAACCGTTTCGAGAAAGCCCGCCTGGTTCGCCGTCGCAGGAAACCCGAAGAAAGCGATGAGTCCTGAGCTCAATGAACTCTACGTGCGCCTGGCCGACGGCCGGCGTCACAATGGGGCCGGGCTGGCCGATGAACTCGGCATCAGCCGGGCGGCCGTATGGAAACGCATCGAATCGCTGCGCCGTATCGGGCTGCCCGTGGAAGGCACGGCCGGCGACGGTTACCGCATCGCCCACCCCATCGAACTGCTCGACGCCGACGCCATCCGGCAGCACTTGAACGCGCCATCGATCGAGCTCGAGGTGGTCGGGGCGGTGGACTCGACCAATGCCCGACTGGCGGCTCGCACACCGGTACATGGCCATGCGCTGGTCGCCGAGGCACAGAAAGCCGGCCGCGGTCGGCGTGGGCGCGAGTGGCTGTCGCCGCCGGGCGGCATCTACCTGTCGCTGGGATGGCACTTCGAATCCGGCCTGGCCGGCCTCTCGCCGCTCAGCCTGGTCGTGGGCATGGCGGCCGCCCGGACCCTGCGCGAGGCCGGGGCGGATGCCGTCGGGGTCAAGTGGCCCAACGATTTGTTTATCAGTGACGCCAAGCTGGGCGGCTGCCTGGTCGAGGTCAGCGGTGCGGCCGAGGGGCCCTGCCAGGCCATCATCGGCATCGGCATCAACCTGGAATTGCCCGAGTCCTCCGCCCTTGATCAACCATGGACCTGCCTGAGCCGACATGTCGATGGATTTTCACGCAACCGGCTCATTGCCGGCCTGCTCACCCGGCTGGCCGAGGACTTGCCACAACTCGACCAGTCGGGATTCGATGCCTTCGCCGGTCAATGGCATCAGTTCGATGCACTGGCCGGCCGCAAGGTCCACGTGAGCATGGCCAGGGGCGAGAATTTCGGGGGTCTGGCCGAAGGGATCGATGACCAGGGCCGACTGCTGGTTCAACATGGCGACCGCATCCAGGCCTTGGCCAGCGGCGAGGTCAGTGTCCGTGGCCGGTGACTGGGTGATCGACCTGGGGCATAGCCGGATCAAGTGGGCCCGTGCCGCCAACGACGGCCTGCTCGACCAGGCCGGCAGCAGCCCGGTGGATCAGCCCGGACCTCTGGAAACCCTGCTGCTGGATTCCCCGGGCAACCGGGCCTGGGCTTCCGCGCAGTCGCGCCCCGAAACGGTTGACTGGCTGTCTGCCCTGGCCCGCGAACGCGGGCTGGAATTAACCGTCCTCGCCACCGGCAATGTCGAACTGCCGGTCGCGCCGGCCTATGCCGGGCTGGGTTCGGACCGCTGGCTGGCCATGCAATGGCCGTGGCAACAGACCGGCTCGGCCCTGTGCGTGATCGACTGCGGAACAGCGCTGACGGTCGATGTCATCGACGATGACGGCCGGCATCGCGGCGGCTGGATCATGGCTGGCCTGGCCACCGCACGGGCCAGCCTGCTGGCGAAAGCCCCGGGCCTGCCGCGCCTGCCCGCTGCGGCCAGGGCGGAAGAGCATCCGGCCCGTGACAGCACACAGGCGATTGTCAGCGGCACGGCGTTGCAACTGGCCGGCGCCATCGAGCGCGCCGTCGACGCGGCAGCCGCTGAACTTGGTACCGATCCCGCAGTCTGGATCACCGGAGGCGATGCGGCCGCTATCATGCCCATGACGAGAATCCAGGCCACGACCGACGAGCACCTGGTGCTGCGCGGGCTGGCCATGACGGTCAATCGATGCTGAACGAAACAGACTCAAAATTCCGACTCGACTGGCGCTGGGCGGCGCTGGGCCTGCTGGCACTCAATATCGCCGCCGGCTTCGCCTTCCTGCTCGTCGAACCAGCGGTCGAGAGCGAAACGGTGGAGATCCCACCGCTGCAAGCGGGCGTGAACCAGCCACAACTGGTCGCCGAGATTGTCACCTCGGCGACGTCCGAACCAACGGGGCCGAGCTGTTACACCATCGGCCCGCTGCCCACCCTGCTGGCCCAACAGCGCGGTGAAGAACGTTTGCGGCCTTTCGTTTCCGAACTGCGCCTGCGCCAGACCAGCGCCGACCACGACCGCGGCTGGTGGGTCTACCTGCCGGCCTCGAACCGCTCGGACGCCCTGCAGCTGACCCGGCAGTTGGCCGAAGCCGATGTCGAGGACTACTACGTGGTCGCCGGCGGCGACATGGAGAACTCCGTTTCCGTCGGGCTGTACCAGAGCATCGACAATGCCCGCAATCGACAGGCACGCATCCGCTCGCTGGGTTTCAATGCCCAGATGGAAGTGCGTCGCGAACAGATTCCGCAGTTCTGGATCGACTACCGCGTCGAACCCGGCGAGGATCCGCCCTGGCGTTTCATCCTCCGGGCCTCCCCGGGGGCGCAACGCATGACCATCCCCTGTTTCCGGGAAAACAATGGCGATGAGCCCGGAGCCGCAGAGGACTGACCATGGAGTTCCGCCTGACCGCAAGCATCTTCGCCGGCCCGGCCGGGCCGTGGCTGCGACTGATGCGTTTCGATCGTCCGATCGGTATCGCCCTGTTGCTGTGGCCGACCTGGTGGGGGCTGTGGTTCGCGGCCGGCGGCGTACCCAGCCTCAAGAACCTGGTGATCTTCACGCTCGGCGTCATCGTCATGCGCGCAGCCGGCTGCGTAATCAACGATGTGGCCGACCGCCATCTCGACCCGCATGTCAGCCGCACCTGGGACCGGCCGATCGCCGCCGGTGAAATCAGTGCCCGCCAGGCACTGATGCTGTTCTTCGGCCTGCTCGCCATCGCCCTGGCACTGGTGTTGCTGACCAACCGGCTGACCATCCTGATGGCCTTCTTCGGTGCCCTGCTGGCCGGCACCTACCCGTTCTTCAAGCGTTTCACCCACTTCCCGCAACTGGCACTGGGTGCGGCCTTCAGTTGGGCCATTCCGATGGCCTTTGCCGCCGAGGCCGGCAGCGTGCCGCAACTGGCCTGGTGGCTGTTCGCCGTCAACTTCATCTGGACGGTGATCTACGACACCGAATACGCCATGGCCGACCGCGAGGACGACCTGAAGGTCGGCGTCAAATCCACCGCCATCGCATTCGGCCGGGCCGATGTGCCCATCCTCGGCGCGCTGATGGGCATCGTCACCGCCCTGCTGGTGATCATCGGCCTGCACTTCATTCCGCACCCGGCCTGGTTCACCGCCGTGGCCATCGCCTTCATCCTCTTCCAGATCCAGCTCTGGCGCATCCGCGATCGCAACCCGGCAGTGTGCTTTCGTACATTCCTGAGCAATCACTGGGTGGGGATGGTGATCTGGCTGGGCGCCGCAATAGCCCTACACCAGTATCAGGTTCAAATTTCACCCCCCTGACACCCAACGCCTGACACCCTCCGCCACGCCCCATCACGCCCGCCCCTTCACACTTCACACTTCACACTTCACACTTCACACTTCACACTTCACACTTCACACTTCACACTTCACACTTCAC
>SL_3KL_010_SEDDRAFT_10006376_pt1 | contig 10549 bp, 9 predicted proteins | sample SodLakKL_010_SED_2_FD_10381 | JGI IMG/M metagenome (IMG submission 10381)
CATGATCCATTGTGGAACGCGGCCCAGATAGAGATGACGGCAACCGGAAAGATGCACGGCTACATGCGCATGTACTGGGCTAAAAAAATCCTGGAATGGACTAGAAATCCGGATGAGGCCATCGCTTGGGCCATATATCTTAACGACAGGTACGAGCTTGATGGCCGCGATCCCAGCGGGTACACCGGCATCCTCTGGTCCATGGGCGGTCTGCATGACCGGCCCTGGAAGGAAAGGAGCATCTTCGGTACAGTCAGGTATATGAGCTTTGAAGGCTGCAAAAGAAAATTCGATGTTGAAACATATATAAACAAATGGACGGCTCAGGGGAGGTAAGTATGCGCTATTTTATACTCGGCGGGACAGGTTTTGTGGGACAGTATCTGGTAAAATTCATCCTGGATCAGGGGGATCATGTGACCTCCCTGGTCAGGGATGAGTCAAAAATCAAACACTCCTCGCCTAATTTTGAACTGATCAAAGGGGACCCATTAAAGCAGGGCGAGTGGCAGAAAGACGCTGCCGGATGCGATGTGATCATAAACCTGGTGGGTTCACCCATCATGACCGCCTGGAACGACAAGGCCAAGGAGATAATCCTTTCCAGCCGGGTTGATTCCACCAATAATGTGGTCCTGGCCCTCAAGGACAGCGAACCGAAAACCTTTATCTGCGCCAACGCGGTGGGCTACTTCGGATCCAGGGGAGATGAAATGATTGATGATTACGCATCCTCTGGAAAGGACTTTCTTTCAGACGTGTGCGTGAAATGGCAGGAGGCGGCCATGGGCGCTAAGAATTTGGGGCACAGGGTCGTGGTGTCCAGGTTCGCGGCAGTGCTTGGCCCCGGCGGAGGAGCACTGGCCCAGATGATGTCCGTTTTCAAGCTTGGAATGGGAGGGAAACTGGGCAACGGAAAGCAGTGGTTTCCCTGGGTTCATATATTCGATCTGGCCAGGGCCCTGCATTTTCTCAGCGGAAAAAAGGAAATCAAAGGCCCGGTTAATATCTGCTCGCCCAAGCCTGTAACCAACGCCCATTTTACCCGCGCCCTGGGCAAGGCCCTGAACAGGCCGGCCCTGCTCAGAGTGCCGGGCTTTGGCTTGAAGATGCGCTTCGGAGAAGCGGCCAATGTGCTCCTGGCCAGTCAAAGATGTGTCCCCAAAGTCCTTCATGAGGCCGGTTTTGAATTCAAGTTTGAGGACTTAGAAGCGGCCCTGGCTGATATTGTGCCTCAGTGGAAATAATCCACAGGCAACAGGTTCAGCGTTCCCCGTTCCCCGTTCAGCGTTAAAGAGTAAGAAAAATAAATTAATTTCGGAAACTATTCTGCTTTTTTATCCGGCACCTACAAACTTTTCTTTGTGCGTGTTGCACAAAGAAGAGACCTTCGACGCAGGTGATGAAGTTATTTCCCTGGCGATAAGCCAGGGAATACCTCTTTTTCTTATTCGTGTAGATTCGTGGACAGAACTTTTATTTCTTCATCTACCTGCCTCACCGGGTCTTTCTTCCAAAGTTGAACATTGAACGTTGAACGTTAGCCTTAAATCTTAAACCGGCTCAGAACTCTTTTAAAGTGACCTGATCTCAGACGCGCGGTACCGCGTAAAGCTCCCCGCCGAAAGCGTCGTTGACCACCAGCAGGGGGAAGTCCTCAACCTCCAGTTCCCGGATGGCCTCGGGTCCCAGGTCTTCATAGGCCAGTACCCTGGCGCTTGTAATGCGCTGGGACAAGAGAGCCCCGGCCCCGCCGGTGGCCCCGAAATATACGCCCCTGTGCTCTTTAAGGGCATCCCTGACCGCGTCGCCCCTTTTGCCCTTGCCGATGCTGGCCTTGACTCCCATGGAATGCAGAGTTGGCGCGTAAGTATCCATGCGGTAGCTGGTGGTGGGTCCGGCAGAACCGATGGGGCGGCCCGGAGGTGCAGGGGAGGGGCCCACATAATAAATCACCGCTCCCTGTAGTTCAAACGGGGGCTTCTCTCCAGCCTCAATGTCGGCCAGAAGGCGCTTGTGGGCGGCGTCCCTGGCCGTATAGATCTTTCCGCTAAGCAGGACTTTGTCTCCGGTTTTAAGCTTCAGGATATCTTCATCATTAAGGGGCGTGGCCAGCTTGATTGTCTCAGACATTATATCATGACCTCCTTGTGCCTGGCGCTGTGGCACTGGATATTAACGGCCAGGGGCAGGCTGGCGATGTGACAGGGGGCCATTTCAATCTTGACTCCCAGGGTTGTAGTTTTACCGCCCATGCCCATGGGGCCTATGCCCAGACTATTGACCGCCGCCAGTAGCTCATCTTCCATGGCCGCTATCTCCGGGTCTTTGTTTTTTTCATCCAAAGCCCGGAAAAGAGCCTTTTTGGCCAGGATGGGAGCAAAATCAAAGGTTCCGCCAATGCCCACCCCGACGATTGTGGGCGGACAGGGATTGGGGCCTGCCTCTGCCACCCTCTGGACCACAAACTGTTTTATTCCTTCCCATCCCTGGGCCGGAGTAAGCATGGTCGCCCTGGACATGTTTTCGCTTCCCCCGCCCTTGGCCATGAATCTAATCTTTATTTTATCGCCCGGAACCAGGTCCAGGTGGATGATGGCCGGGGTGTTGTCACCTGTATTTTTGCGGGTCAGGGGGTGACAGGCTGATTTTCGCAGATACCCCTGTTCATATCCCTGCCTGACTCCCTCATTTATGGCCTGGTATAAATCGCCCTCCACCCGGCAGTTTGCGCCCATTTCCACGAAGAAAACAGCCAGACCCGTGTCCTGGCACAGGGGCAGGCCTGTTTTTCCGGCCAGGTCGATGTTTTCCAGGAGCTGGGTAAGTATTTCCCGCCCGGCAGGACTGGTTTCCGCCTCCAGGGCGTTTTTAAAGGCCCTCAGGACATCGTCCGGGGCCTTGACATTGGCCTCAACGCAGGTCTTGGCTACAATATCTGTAATTTCACCGGCACTGATTGTACGCATGATTTTTTTCCTTTAAGGTTCAACGTTCAGGGTTCCCCTTCTGCGTTCCCCGTTCAGCGTTCAAGGTTCAACGTTCCCAGTTCAATAACGCCNAGCGCGTGATGAAGCGGGTTCAACTTTTGAAAAGCACAGGGCATAGGGCCCTGGTGGAAGTTATTGTTCTTAATTCGCGCGGATTCGCGTAGATTCGCGGAGCCAACTCCTTCTTTTCCTCCGTCTTCCAACGCAGAACGCTGAACGGAGAACGTTGAACGTTGAACCTTCTTCAACCTCTCAATTCTTCCAGGGCAAGAGCCGCTTCAGGGCGTATGTGCCCATCCTGCGCCGCATAAAGGCCAACTGGTCCTGCAGGGGCAGGTGTTTGGGGCAGACGTCCTCGCAGCCCAGAAGGCCCATGCAGCCGAAGATGCCCTGGTCCGTTCCCACCACCTCAAAATAATCCTTTTCCCCCCGTTTGTCCCTGGGATCAATGATGAACCTGGCCATGCGGTTCAGGGCAACGGCTCCAATGAAGTCGTCGCGCATCTGGGCGGTGGCGCAGGCACTAACGCAGCAGCCGCACTCGATGCAGCGTTCCAGCTCGTAAATTTTTTCAGCTATGTCATTGTCCATGCGCTCTTCTTCGTCCTGAGGATCAAATTTTTTGTCTGTATGAATCCAGGATTCAACCTTTTCATTCATGGTCCGGAACCAGGTCCCGGTATCCACGGACAAATCCCCCACCAGTTTGAATCCGGGCAGGGGCAAGAGAGTGATATCCGCGGGCAGGTCTTTGGCCTTGGTATGACAGGCCAGGCCCGGCCGGCCGTTTATGACCATGGCGCAGGCCCCGCAGATCCCGGCCCGGCAGCAGAAATCAAACTGCAGGGAAGGATCCTGCTCTTCGCGGATCTTGTTCAGGGCCACGAAAAGATTGAGGTTTTCGGTTTCCTCAAGCTTATATTTTTTCATCTGAGGTCTGGACAAAGGATCCTCGGGATTATATCTGAATATACTGAATATCAGTTTTCTAGCCATGATTTATGCCTCTTTTGTTTCAGCGCTGATTATCTTTCCTCCGCCGTAGCCACGATCTCCCGGAGGCAGTTCCACAACATTGGTCGCCGGCTCATATCTGAGTTCAGGAAGTTCGCCGCCTTCCTTCCAGTAGGCCAGGGTCCTGACCAGCCAGTCCCGGTCGTTTCTTTCGGGATAATCCTCTCTGGCATGTGAGCCGCGGCTTTCCTTTCTTTCCAGTGCTCCGTAAGCCACGCACAGGGCCAGCCTGACCATGCCGGGCAGGCGAAGGGCCATGGCCGTCTCGGGATTGGCACCCAGACCGTTGGATTTCAGCCTTATGTTGTTTGCCCGTTCATGGATTTCTTTGAGCTTGTTCACAGCCAGGCTTAGATCTTTTTCGTTCCGGAAGATGCCCACATAGTCCATCAGAGCGTCCTGCATGGCGTCCCGGACCGCGTACACTTCTTCCTTGCCTTTGCCGGAGATGAGACCGTCTATTCTTTCCTGCTGTTTTTTCAGGGCGGAATTGACCACTGCTGTATCAAATCCGGTCTCGTAGCCCTTTAGGAATTCAACTATCTTCCGGCCGACGATCATGCCGCCAACCACTGTTTCAGCCAGGGAGTTGCCTCCCAGGCGGTTGAATCCGTGCATGTCCCAGCAGGCGGCCTCTCCGGCGGAGAAAAGGCCTTTAAGCCCGTAGGCCGCACCGTCCTTGTCGGTCCTGACTCCACCCATGCTGTAGTGCTGGGTAGGTCTGACCGGGATGAGCTGGGTTACGGGATCGACACCCAGGAAGCTGTGGCAGATTTCATAAACCTCGCGCAGTTTGGTGGTGATGTGCTGTTGCCCCAGATGACGGATGTCCATCCAGAGATGATCCCCGTAGGGGCTTTTTACCCCCAGGCCTTTGCGCATGTGTTCGGTCATGCGCCTTGAAACAACGTCCCTGGAGGCCAGCTCGGCCTTTTCCGGCTCGTATATGTGCATGAACCGCTCCTGGTTGACGTCCAGCAGGGTTCCCCCGTCGCCCCGGCAGCCTTCGGTGACCAGAATGTCCGTGGGAACGATTCCGGTGGGGTGAAACTGAACCGCTTCCATATTGCCCAGGGGCACCACCCCGGTATCCAGGGCGATGATCAGTCCGCCGCCCTCGTTGATGACCGCNTTGGTGGACGCCCTNTAGATTCGTCCGAACCCTCCGGTGGCGATTAATGTGGCCTTGGCCAGGTAGGCCCGCAGCTTTCCGGTCTTAAGACATCTGACCACAGCTCCCATGCACCTTTCACCGTCGTGGATGAGNCTTATGGCTTCGGTGCGGTCATGGACCTTGACCCCGCTCTGCACGGCCACGTTGTCCAGGGTGTAGAGCATGGCGTGCCCGGTTCCGTCGGAACAGTAGCAGGCCCTCCACTTGGCCGTGCCCCCGAAGTCCCTGGCCGTGATTAATCCCCGCCTGCTGGTTTCTTCTTCTTTATCGCGCTTTTCGCCGCCCTTGAAATAACAGGACTTTCCCGGAACCACGGTGTTCCAGGGTACTCCCCAGTAAGCCATCTGGCGGATGGCTATGGGCGCGTTGTCCACGAACATTCTGGCCACTTCCTGGTCGCAGCCCCAGTCGGATCCCTTGACCGTGTCGAGAAAATGAACGTCCGGGCAATCCCCATTGGCCATGATGCAGTTGCCCAGGGCCGCCTGCATTCCACCCTGGGCTGCTGATGAGTGGGAACGCCTGGGAGGAACAAGACTTAAACAGACAGTGTCGAAACCGGCCTGGGCAGCTTCAATGGCCACCCTTTCCCCGGCCAGTCCGGATCCGATACAAAGTAAATCATTGTAAATTATCTGCATGTATGCGCTCCAGATTTATATTTTAACAAACAGAAAACGGATAAGGGTCACAAACCCCAACAAGATGAAGAAGCCGGTGAAATAGTATTCAAATCTTTTGACCTTATTCCTGACACTGCTCTTGATTAACCCCCATTTCACGCCGAGGCGGTACCAGCCGATACCCACATGAAGCTCCACCATAGGTATAAGGATCAGAAAAAAGATCAGCCAGAAACCGCTTTGAATCCTGGCAGCGCTTTTGTCCGCGGTGATGGGGAGATCGGTCAGGACAACCCACATGTGGATGGCTCCCATGAGCAGGATGATCATTGCGGAAGCAACCTGGACCACCCACAGCCAGGTGTCCCGGTGGGCCAGCATTCTGCTTTGCAGCCAGAGTTTTTTCTGCTGTTCGGCCCTGAAGGGAATCTTTCTGGCGGCCAGAATGAAATGGGTCAAAAAAATCAGAACTATAACCGGTCCGCCTGTTTGGACCAGATAATAATTTTCAAAAAAATCGGCCAGAGAGTTGAAAACCCCGACCCCAAGAATAATGCTGGCCACAAAAAGGGCGTGCAGGTACATGAACAGTATCAGGCAAACCCCTGTCAACACCTGCAGCCAGTCCAGATAAGCAGCCTGCCTGGAAACGGCCGGCACATACACAGTACCGTTGATACCCATACTACCTCCTGTTATATATCCGTAAAAATAAAATTGTATGGCAAGAAAAAGGGTCACTGCCAAGATCCCTGAGATTTCAAGATTCTTAACTGAAGAGTTAATATCAATAAAATCAATAATTTGGAAACTTCGGTGACAGCTAAGAAAGACGTTATATTTTCAACTCCAGCCCGATGGGGCAATGATCCGAACCCAGGACCTCAGGTTCGATCCAGGACCTGAGGACATTGTCCTTTAATTCCCCGGACACGAAAAAGTAATCGATGCGCCAGCCCGCGTTCCTTGGCCTTGCTCCGAACCTGTAGGTCCACCAGGTGTACTGGCCGGGCTCCTTGTTGAATAACCGGAAGGTGTCCACATAACCGCAGTCAATGAACTTGTCCATCCATCTTCTTTCTATGGGCAAAAATCCGGAGCGGTCCTCATTGGCCCTGGGATTTTTCAGATCAATCTCTTTGTGGGCGGTGTTGAAATCGCCGCAGACCACTATGGGTTTTTTCTTCCTGAGCTTCTGTGCGTAATCCAGAAAAGAGTCGTAGAACTCGAGCTTGAATTTAAGGCGGCCCTCGTTCATCTGTCCGTTGGGAAAATAGACATTAAAGAGGTAAAATTTCTCATACTCCATGAGAATCAGTCTGCCCTCGCCCTGGAACCCTGCATCGGGCAGACCTGCGGAAATGCTTAGGGGTTTGACCCGGTAAAAGGAGGCCACACCGGAGTAACCTTTTTTGGTTCTGGAAGGGTTCCAGAATATTTCATAGCCGGGAACCGACGCGTCTGCGGGATTTAGCTGTTCAACCGTGGTCTTGATCTCCTGAAGGCAGACCACGTCCGAATCAGCCCGTCTGAACCAGTCCCAGAAACCCTTGCCCGTCACGGCGCGAAATCCGTTTACGTTCCAGGAATGAATTATCATCATACCTGCCTTAGCCCGGCATCGAGCTTTTGGCCGTCAAACGATATCCGGACATAGCCCCCGGAGGAAAATGTCCCAGGGTTTATGACAATGGTTCTGCCGACATGGTCAATTGATCTGGCTTCATGGATATGCCCGGTCACGCATACTCCGGGCCGGACCCTTTCTATGAAACTTCTCACGGCCCTGCTGCCCGCGCTGATCCCTGAACTCAGCAGGTCCGCTCTGGTGCCGTAGGGAGGAGTATGGGACATGAAAATCAGATGTTTTGCCTCAAGGGCCTGGTGCAGGATATTGTCCAGCCACGTCTGGAGCTGCTTCTCATCAACCTCGGAAGGAGTTGAAAAGGGGGTGGGGCTTGAGTATCCAAGCCCCAGAAGTTGAACACCTCCGGAAAGCTCAACCATCCTGTTATGGACATTTACCCCGGACTCATCCAGGTATTTTTCCACTTCCCTGGTGTCCATGTTTCCGATCTGAGCGTAAACATTTGGGTTCAGGGACTTTATCTCATTCAGGATGGCGGCAGCCCCTGCCCTGTTTCCCACATTGGTCAGGTCTCCTGAAATGAGCACTCCCGAGGCCTCTGAAATATCTTCAATTTTTTTAATATTGCCCGGGCGTTCATGCACGTCACCGAAAGCTATCCAGAATTTTTCAGCCATTTCAGCGTCTCCATGTTTATCATTATTCCCTTCTGATGTCTGTCCTCTGACAATAAACCCTTACCCCACCGGGTACATCCTCAATCCTGAATCCCATGTCCAGAATTTCCCGCCTCAGTTCATCCGCCAGGAAATAATCCCTGTTCTTTCTGGCCAGGGCTCTTTTCCCAAGCACTTCCGAAAGGCCTGAAGGATATTGCTTTTCAGACAGGGGCAGGTTGTTCCAGTCCAGTATGCCCAGAAGATCATCCACCATTTTAAGGGTGTCCAGGCACTCCCTTGCCTGGCGCGCTCCCAGTTTTTTGTCATTGGACAGCCCGCGTATTTTTTTGCAGAAGGAAAATAAGTCAGGCCAGAATTTATACACGGACAGATCGTCCTCCACTGACTTGTTCAGACGTTCACGCAGCCGGACGCAGAGACGGTGAACCTCATCCCCGGAGATATCAATATCGCCGGTCTCACTGATGTTTAAATGGGCGTAGAGGTCCTGAATTCGGGACTGGTTTCTGGTCCACATGGCCAGGGATTCTTGGGAGTACAAAAGTGTTTTGTGGTATGAGCCGGACAAAAGCCAGATGCGCAGGGCGTAAAAACCGGTGTTTTCAGCCATGTCCTTCAGGCCGGGCATGGTTTCCAGTCCTGGTCCGGCCTTGACTGACTGGGCCATTGCCCAGCACTGGGGCATAAGTCCCATGGCGCCTTCCCAGATGCTTCTCAGATTATCCAGGTGAGGAAAAAAATGGGTCTCTCCTGCAAAAACCAGATCCAGGTGATTTCCGGGCACGGATGCAGCCATCTGCAGATACCATGAGGGTCTTACATTGCCCCACCTGGTCTTGAGGACGTTGTCTTCCTTAAGATCCTTGAGGCTGGCCCTTTTTAGGAGAGTGAAATCCCTGGGGCTGTCCTTGACATAATCTTCCAGGTCAACGGTTTTTCCGGATATTATTGTCAAGGGATCAACCCCGGCAAGCTTCCCGTAATCGCTGTCCCTGCCCACGTCAAAATAGACGGACCTGAGTTTTTCATAGGCCAGTCCCTTGGATAAAAGCTTAGAACAGACCTCTGTGCCCTGATCAAGCCGGCTGGATGCCGGGACATATCTGAAATTGCCGCTGAGATTAAGCCTGTCCGACAGGTCCTCGAGCCCGGAAATGGATCTTTTGCTGAAATCCTTAAGGTCCATACTGCCGGCCCTGACCGCTTCCAGGGTGCGGTCGTCAAAATCAGCCACAGCCACCACAGGCGTTGGTTCGTCGCCCCGGTTGGCCAGGTAGCGATTGACCACGTCCAGAAAAACCGCTCTTCTCCAGAAATCAGGATCATCCAGAAAGTTGGTCCTGGGACCGATGGTGAATAAAACCGGCTTCCTGACAGTGCTCTGCAGTGTAGTTTTTTTCCTGGTCTTTAAATCCAAGAGCCTGATTCCGTCCTTTTCCGGGATGCTGAAAAGGGGCGTGCTTAAATATCTTTCACCGCCGTCGGAAAAAACCGTTACTATGGTTCCTTCTTCCATCTCCCTGGCCAGCCTGAAGGTTCCGGCCATGGCCGCGCCCGAACTCATGCCCACAAAAAGACCTTCCTTGCGGGCCAGTTCCCGGCACATGGCAAAGGCGTCTTCATCTCTGACATTGATAACCATATCCAGGGATTTTTTCTGGTAAATACCAGGAGGATATGATTCCTGCATATTTTTCAGGCCCTGAATCCTGTGTCCGGGATAGGGTTCAATGCCTATGCACCTGACCTGAGGGGCAATCTCACGCATTTTACGGGTGACGCCCATGATGGTGCCTGTGGTGCCCAGGCAGGCTGTAACATGAGTCACCGCGCCCTCTGTCTGTACCCATATTTCCGGGCCAGTGGTCTGGTAATGGGCGTCAATGCTGGCTGGATTATTGAACTGATCCATGAGCACGTACTTGTCCGGCTCTTCCCTGGCTAAGCGGTAAGCCTCTTCTATTGCCCCGTCGGTACTCAGATGAGCAGGGGTCAGGATTATCTCGGCGCCGTAAGCCCTCATGATTTTTTTCCTTTCCTCGGAAGCAGCCGAGGACATGAGAAGCTTTATGGGATATCCCTTTACCGCGCAGACCATGGCCAGACCGATGCCTGTATTTCCTGATGTGGCCTCAATTACCGTCTTGCCCGGAACCAGGTCGCCCATTTTTTCGGCCCTTTGGATCATGAACAGGGCCACTCTGTCCTTGACCGAACCACCGGGATTCTTCATTTCAAGTTTGGCAAATATTCTGACCCTGGGATTGGGAGAAATTTTTTTAATTTCCACCAGAGGAGTGTTGCCGATAAGGGAAAGGAGGTCGTTCATTGCAGAGCCGGTATTATAAGGTTAATCTGGGCAAAATGCATGATAAAAAAGGTCTTGTTTTTGGTCATGGCAAATGTTGAATAAATTAGACAAACGAATTAGATAAATCCGGATGATTTTCTTTTCAAGTAAAAAATTAGTTCAGGGTTCA
>SL_3KL_010_SEDDRAFT_10006377_pt1 | contig 10548 bp, 6 predicted proteins | sample SodLakKL_010_SED_2_FD_10381 | JGI IMG/M metagenome (IMG submission 10381)
GCCGGTATTCAACACGATTGAGATTACCAATTTCGCTGTGAGGCTGGTCATTATAAATTTCTGAAACATAGTGTGCGTTGAATCGGATAAAATCGATGGTTTCACATACAGCATCAATTTCAGCCTGAAAAGCATTTTTACCCTGACCCACCATGGTGGCGGCATTGATAAGATTCCTGTGCTTTTTACTGATTAGTTCGGCAACCTTAAGAATGATTGACACTCTTTCTACCCATGACATTACCGACCATTGCTTATGTGCTTCAAGAGCTGCGTCTATAGCCATTTGCACTTCCTTCTCTCCTGCCTTATGATATGTTGCAATAACATTCTGGTGATTGTGTGGGCTGACAACCTTGCCCATATTACCGGTTTTTACTTCTTTACCCCCAATAATGAGTGGAATTTCGACCTGGGTGTTGCTTTGACGTTCCAGCTCTTTTTCAAGGGCAATCCTTTCGGAAGTTCCCTCTTTGTATGTATAAATGGGTTCATTCTCGGGCCGATCAAAAAAGAATTGAGCGTTGTTCATAAAAATTTAGTTTTGAGTTGTTTGATATTGATTTGTTTTCCTGATTTATATGTATGATAACGAAAAGTAAAACAAGCTCAAAGCCCCAAAAGTTTAGAACATTTGAACAAAAATAAATGCACTTGAACATAAGCCAGGTGCAACATTTAAAAGCATAAATTTCAGGGTAAAACAGATTAGAGTCTAACATCTAAACCAAAGCGAAAAACAGGGTTCTGATAATGCACAACACTTTCGGAATTAAAATTATAAAGTATCATGAGATTTAAGTAAGCCCTTGGACCCAGTGGTGCTCTGTAGCCCCCTCCGGCAAAATAATTATGCTCCCAGAAACGACCATCGGCAGCAGAGCCGGTTCCAAAACCCATTTGTGAATCTAGATTAAGGGCCTCAAATTCAGTATGAAGAAAAAACTGACGGGTAATACTGTAGCGGGCAAAAACACTCCCTCCGAAGATATTTGTAGATGCAGAAAACTCAGGGCTTACTCCCCAGCCCCTGTCGCGGTAATACTGATAAGTACCACCCATCCCCATGGTGTACCGATTGGTAAAACGGTAAGCAATAGTTGGTGAAACAACAATTGCTGTGATGGTACCAATTTGCAACCCGATATATCCTCCCACATAAATACGTTCGCGTGTGGGAAGGTCGCGGATATTTTCTTCGTCATCAGCTAAAACCTGAAAGGGCAATATCAACAATATTAACATAATACTTGTAAACAGAAAAATCTTTTGCATATGACAAACCAATAAGTTGAATCTATTTTTTAACAAATTTAACACCAATTTGTTGGGGATTCAGGCTTTTAACCTTTATTGTTTTTTTACATAAAGCCCTTTCATAATCCGCGATTCAAACTTACTTCCCACAGGTAAATAGGTAATGTTTTCATGTACCCCAACCAGCAACATACCCTGGTTAAAAAGACTTTCATGAAATAATGACACAACCTTATTCTGAAGTTCCGTATTAAAATATATGATTACATTACGGCAAAAAATCAGGTCAAACTTGTAAAAAACAGGTCCGTCAACCAGGTTATGATACTTGAAGGTGACTTTATCGTGCAGAAATTTTCTGGCTCTGAATAATTTCGTTTCTTCATCCTGTTCAAAATACTTGCTGTAGAGTGCATTGGGGGTACTGCCATTTTGGGATGAATTATCCTTTAATACCTTGTCAAAATTATTAAAATAGGCAGGGTTATTCCTTTTATTGAAAATACCGTATTTGGCTTTCTGAAGAATATCAGTGTTAATATCGGTTCCAAATATTTTTACTTTCTCCAGCAGGTTTAGTTCATTGAAAAGTATAAGAGTTGAGTAAACCTCTTCCCCGCTTGAGCAACCGGCATGCCATATATTTATCCTGGGTTTGTCCTTGAAGATATTAAAAACGTTATTCCGGAGGTTCAACCAAACATCCGGATCCCTGAAAAGCTCTGTGGTATTGACTGTAATATCATTAACACATTTCCGAAAATAGGATTCATCGGCAGATGTTTTTGCAAGTAATTCTTCAATTCCTGAAAGATTATGGCTAACCAGCAGGTATTCAATCCGCCTTTTAAAGGATAATTCGGCATAGTTCTCAAAGTCAAAACTGTAGTTCTTTTTGAACTCACTAATAACTTTAAGTACTTCTTTCCTGGTAATTTCAACCTGCACCGCCATAAACTCAGTTCAATTCAGTTTTATTATACACCCGGATCCACTGTCAAGGCTGGATTTTGGTGCCGCAAGGTAAGCAATATAACATTTTTAGTTCTATGTTATTCACGGAATTTTGGCAATTTTGCCATAAAGCAAAAAGTTAGCGGGAAATCAGATAAGTATTCAGACTAACTTTGCTTTGCTTCAGTCTGAGAGGAGATAATATCAATACCCATGTTATTTTAATAAAGGTTTGCATCCAATATATGCGCCATTGAACCGGCCTTGAGCAGGCACTCATCATATTCTTTTTCCGGTTCAGAGTCAATAGTGATGGCACTTCCAGCCATAAAACTAAGAAATTTGTCAGTCTGGTTAAATAGAATGCTTCGGATAATTACATTGAAATCAAAATCCTTTCCGGGTTCAATGTATCCCACAGCCCCTGAATATAAGCCACGGCGTGTGGCTTCATAATTTTCTATCAGTTCCATTGCCCTGATTTTAGGCGCACCGGTCATGCTGCCCATGGGAAATGCCAGCCTGATGGCATCCACAAAATGCATGTTGTTTTTCAGCTTTGAAGTAATCGTTGAGATCAACTGATGTAACCGCGGATACGTATAAATACCAAACAGCTCTTCTACCTTCACTGAACCTTTTTCGGCAGATCGCGAAAGGTCATTCCTTACAAGGTCAACAATCATTACATTTTCGCTTCGCTCCTTGGGGTTATTAAATAATTTGCTTTTAAAAATCTCATCCTCAACTGGAGTTTCACCCCTTTTTATTGTGCCTTTGATGGGCTGGGAGATAAGCTTTTTGCCTCTCCCGGCCAGAAAACGTTCGGGAGATGATGATATGAGATATTTATCATTTATCCTGTAAAAACAGGAAAAAGGTGCAGGGTTATGATTATTTAATCCCAGGTATGCATCAACAGGGTCTATTTCTGCCGCTTCACTGAAAAACTCAATACAATAGTTTGCTTCGTAAATATCACCTATCTGAATGTGATTTTTGATTTTTTCAACATTCCGGATGTATTCTTTCCTGCTTACCCGGTGTCGTATCTTTCCCACCTGTGAATTACCGGATTTGAATGAAAACGTTGAAGATATTCTCCACAATTCTTCATGCTTTCCAAAATATTCATTATTGCTCAGTATACCCATATAAACTTCATTCCCTTTGAATAAAAAAACAATTTCGGGAACAAAAAAATGCATCAGGGGCATTTTTATTCCATCGGCATTCTCTGATTTCAGATTTTCGAGCTGGTTTTTAAGGTCATAGGAAAGGAATCCGAAAATCCAGTCATGGTTTTGGTCGGAAAAATCTTTCAATGTAGAAAACGCGAAGATATCTTCATCCGGAAAAAGATTTTTCCGGGCTCCTGCAGCCAGCATGGCGTCATATCCTGCAGAATAAGGATCAATTGTGGCCTGGTTGGAATTCAGAAAAGCTACAGATGAATAGTTTTCTTTTGCCCAGTAAAGCAGGTTGGAGTACAAAGTGGGTTGATTATTCAGAGAAAAAGTGCAAAAAATTCTTTCCATCCTGGAATAAGTATATAAGAAAAAACCGACCCGGCAATTCTGACCGGGCTGGTTTATTTAGATTTTGTGCTCCAATCCTGATTAAATCTCCCAGGTATCGCCACTATTAAGCAGGTCATCAACGCATTTAATATTGGATGACCTTTTTGCCACATTGATTTGTTCTTCCACCATATCATCATAAGTGGCAGCTTTTACCGACCGAATTACCCCCATAGCGACAGGATAATCAGGGCCAATCATTCGACCGAGCATTCGGTGAATACCCGGATCCGGGTTAAACTGATCATGAACAAGTATGTCCTTTTCTGTAATACCGCCAATGCCAATTTTCACAGCATAAAGACTTGTTCCTTTGAGGATAATACCCATATCCTGATTTTTTCCATAAATCATGGGCTCACCGTGCCTGAGAATCAGCTGATTTTCATCTCGCTTTTCTCTGGAAGTTACGGGTGAAAAGGCTTTATCGTTGAAGATTATACAATTCTCAAGTATTTCCACCACCGATGTTCCATCATGTTTGGCTGCTTCATATAAAACTTCCGTCATGAGTTTCACATTGTTATCAGGCACCCTTGCAAAGAAAGTTCCCTGTGCACCCATTACCAGACCTGCGGTAATAAAAGGATGCTCAATGGTGCCCTGGGGTGATGTTTTGGTTACTTTACCCATAGGAGTTGTGGGCGAATATTGTCCTTTGGTAAGACCATAAATCTGGTTATTAAAGAGCAGAATATTCACATCAATATTTCGGCGTATTATATGAATAAAGTGATTACCGCCGATAGCCATGGAGTCACCGTCACCTGTTGCAATCCATACGCTCTGATCCGGGTTGGCAATTTTCACACCACTTGCGATAGCCGTTGCACGTCCGTGAATACCATGAAACCCATAAGTATGAACATAATAAGGAAACCGGGATGAGCAACCTATACCAGATACAATAGTAAAGTTTTCTTTTTTGTAACCGATCCTGGGGAATACATTCTCAACGGCAGCAAGTATGGCATGCCCACCGCAACCGGGGCACCATTTTACCATCTGGTCGCTGGCAAAGTCTTCTTTTTTTAAAGGAACGGGTGATTTTTCGATTCTTTTATCTAACATTATTTATCCTCCAGAATTTTAGTGAATACCTCGGTGAGTTCTTTCACATGGAAAGGTAAGCCCTGCACCTTATTATGCTGCATGTACTTAAATTCAGGATGTGTCATTCTCAGATACTTCACAAACTGACCATTATTGAGTTCACAAACGATTATTTTTTTGAATTTTGATAGCACATCAATAGTATTCGCAGGTAATGGCATGATAAAATTAAATTGCGCCAGGCTGATTTTATGTCCTGCTTTCTGCATATGGCCTACAGCTGATTTAAGCATTCCTTCGGTGCCACCCCAGCCAACAACCAGCAAATCGCCGCTATCTTCACCAAATATTTCCTGCTCAGGAATATAGCTGGCTACACGCATTACCTTATCTTCGCGAATGTTAACCATCAACTCATGGTTAAGAGGATCGGTAGAAACATTACCATCAATATTGGTTTTCTCCAGACCCCCGATCCTGTGTCTGAGACCTTCTGTTCCGGGGATTGCCCATTTTCTGGCAAGTGTAACAGGATCACGACGATAGGGTTTAAAATCAGGTTCCCTGGGTTGTGCAATGGGCGGATTGATTTCGGGCATCTCTGCAACTTTCGGTATCCTGAATAATTCCGATCCAAAGCCCATGTGCCCATCAGTTAACAACAAAACAGGTGTCATATGCTCCATCGAAAGCTTGGCAGCCATATATGCATAGTGGAAACAACTGGCCGGGCTTGATGCAGCAATAACGATCATGGGAGCTTCACCGTTCCGTCCGAATAAAGCCTGCAATAAATCACTCTGTTCGCTTTTTGTGGGCATGCCGGTTGAAGGGCCAGCACGCTGCACATTAACAATAACAAGCGGTAATTCGGTGATTACTGCCAGTCCCATTGCCTCGCTCTTGAGCGAAAGCCCGGGCCCGGATGTTGTTGTAACAGCCATTGAACCGGCAAAGCTGGCACCAATTGCCGAGCAAATTCCTGCAATTTCGTCTTCAGCCTGAAAAACCTTTGCCCCAAGAGATTTGTGCTTTGACAATTCCATTAAAATTTCTGTAGCAGGAGTAATTGGGTAGGATCCCAGGAAAAGCGGTCTGCCACTTCTTTCAGATGCAGCCAGCAAGCCCCACGCTGTAGCTATATTACCGGTAATATTCCTGTAACGACCTTTTTCCATGGGGGCCGGACCTATCTTTATGGTAGAAACAATCGCTTCAACAGTTTCGGCGTAATTATATCCTGCCTTAAGGGCTACCTGGTTTGCCTGAACAACTTCGGGGTTATTGCTGAATTTCTTCAATATGAAATCCAGCGTGCTGTCAAGATTTCTCTGAAACAGAAAATACATCATCCCCAAAACAAACATGTTTTTGGTTTTTTCAGCCATTTTCTTATCAATCTCAACATCTGAAAGACTTTCCTTAGTAAGAACTGAGATTGGAGCTTTTATAAGATGATAGGAGCCTAAACTACCATCTTCCAGCGGGCTTGTTTTATATCCGGCTTTTTCATTGCCTTTTTCATCAAAGGCCGATTCGTCAACAATGATGGTAGCGCCGGGTTTTGCCCACTTAAGATTGGCCTTTAAAGATGCAGGGTTCATGGCTACCAATACATCGCACATATCGCCCGATGTAAAAATCTTTCTTTGCCCCATATGAACCTGAAATCCGCTCACCCCTGCAACAGTATTCTGGGGAGCTCGTATTTCTGCCGGAAAATCAGGAAATGTTGCCAGATCATTGCCAGCCAGAGCAGCAGTATCGGAGAATAAAGTGCCCGTAAGCTGCATACCATCTCCGGAGTCGCCGACAAATTTAACCACAACATCTTCTAATTCTAAGATATTCTTTTGTTTTGCCATAGTTGTTTTGTTTTGATCTTTTTAGTATGGATTTAAAAGTGATTCTAGTACATAGTTCTATATAATGCTTACCAAACCCCCATTAAGTTCTATAATTTAAAAGCCCTGTTTTTACAGGCTTTTATATCAACATTTGCCTATCAGACTGCGAAGTTAATTGTTTAATTTTGAACTGATCAAAAAAATCGGATACTTTTTTTCTGACTCATTTTTAAAGCTCTTTATGCATTCTTTGAATAGCAAAATCATCCCCCTTTATTTAAATCAATTTCAAATTAGGTGTTTGGATAAAAAATTTTTCTCCCGTAAGATTTAAGAGCTTATATTTGCACGTGGAATTAATATCTATTTACTAATTAAAAACTTACAATAATGGCTTATATCATCACCGAAGATTGCACTGCATGTGGCAGCTGCATAGATGAATGTCCCGTAGATGCAATTGCTGAAGGAGACATCTATAAAATTGACCCCGATGTATGCACCGACTGTGGCTCTTGTGCAGATGTTTGCCCGGTTGAGGCAATTCACCCAGCATAAGTTCTGATCACTGCTTTAAGCAGAAACTTAATAAAGAAGGTTGTTTCTATTTAATGAAGCAACCTTTTTTGTTTTCCTTTGCCATGTGTAAAATATCTTTCGATAAATTATACATGAGAATTTCAACAAGGTCAAAATGAAAATTAAATAAACTGTATTAATTTAGCGGGCTGAAACAATTAACATCCAAATGGCAGAAAAAGAAAAAACTGGAAGCCGGGAAGATGGCCAGGCAATGTCGTTCTGGACGCATCTGGAAGAGTTGCGCGGACACCTGATACGCTCAGCATTGGCGGTTTTCCTGCTTGCTATAGGTGCATTTATTGCCAAAGATATTATTTTTGATTTTGTAATACTTGCCCCCAAGGAACCTTATTTTATTACCAACCGTGCATTTTGCCATGTGGCAGAAATTCTTTCCGCCCCTGCACTTTGTATTAATAAATTCCCGGTTCAGATCATAAATATTGAGCTGGCAGGTCAGTTCAAAACCCATATTATCGTATCACTTATTGTAGGTATTATAGTGGCTTTCCCTTTTATACTCTGGGAGTTCTGGAAGTTTATCAAGCCTGCCCTGCACCCCAGGGAAAAAGCTAATAGCAGGGGTGCTGTTTTGGTTACTTCTTTACTTTTTATTTCAGGGGTATGCTTCAGTTACTTTTTAATTGCCCCACTCACCATTAACTTCCTGGGTTCATACCAGGTAAGTGCCATGGTAGCCAACCAGATAGCCCTGCGATCTTATATCACCACGGTCACGATGGTCACTTTTGCCACCGGTATTGTTTTTGAGCTTCCGGTAATAGTTTATTTTTTGAGCCGGGTAGGCTTGCTAACCCCGGAATTCATGAAGAAAAACCGCAGAACTGCATTTATCCTTATAATTGCCCTTTCAGCTATAATTACACCACCTGATGTTTTCAGCCAGATACTGGTGGGCATACCCCTTTATGTCCTTTATGAAATTTCCATTGGTATCTCTAAAAGGGTAAACCAGCAAAGAGACGAAGAAATCTGATCTTTATTAGTGTATCCCTGCAGATCGCAAAAGAATATCTGCCGCCTGATAAACTTTTAGTTTCAGATTTTCCGGAAGTTCAGGATTATCTTCAAGGTATTTATTTACCATTTCAACCACATTAGGTTCTTTGTAGTTTCTTAATGTAGCATGCAACCAGTTCTGAGGAAAGAAAATATCCCCGGTCTTTTGTATTTCTTCCAGTAAAGCCAAACTTTCAGGAATATAATCTGTGCCCTGCCCTTCATGAAGCGGATGATGCAAAAAGTAAAGAGCATCGAGAACCCAAGGCTCGGGGTTTCTGTTTTCAGCAAGTAATAGTCTATTGAAAAAAACATCTCTGTCTTTCTTTTCATCTGAAACAGCCGGCATCATAAATTCAAGCCTGCGCTTGCGGTCGGGGTTTTCCAGTCGATCAAGTTCTTTTTGAAGGAGATCTGCATTTTCCGGCGAGCGTATGGCAATTTCAAGAGCCAATTGACTGCGATTTTGCTCACTCAGGCTGAATCCGTCAATCCTCAATTCATTTTCATAAACATGAATCATTTGAGTCAAGCTTTCCTGACCCCGGGCGAGTTTCATCCAGCTTTCAAAAAACAATTCTTTTGCATCTATATCGTCTTTTTGCAAACTATTCCATAAGATATAACCGGCTTTCTCACTATATAGTGGGTCTTGTTCGTATTGAAGAAAGTTCCGACATACCTGTCCCAGATTAGACAATAAATAATTCAGTATTTGCTGATTGGTTTCATACCATATGGCGTCGAGAACAAAATCAAAATACAAATGAACATCCATATTTCCGTTAAGAAAATTCTCATGCATATTAAGGACAAGTGCTGCTCTGATATTCTCATCCTTGATGTTCTGAATGTTCGCGACCGCAAACCAGAGTTCTTTTTCACTCAATTCAAAAAACCCATACCCTTTCCCATTTGCATTAAGCAAAATCAGGTCAGGTATAGAGGTTGGTTCAGAAACAACCCGATAAGCATCTTTACTCCGGATGAAAAATTCAGTGCCAAAGGTTTGTTCACCGGCTAAGCCAAATCCCTTCAGCAACTGCGAGAAAACCTTTTTCTGCCCGGGCGGTGATTTCTGAAAAACGCTGACACCTCGCTGGTCTCCTTCATTGTTTCCGATTTCATGTCTAATTACAGGCATCCCTTTGCCATAAACCCATGCGCTGCTCCAGGCGGCAATATTCTCTGATGAATATTTGTCGAATATCCTTACCAGGTCATCCCAGTCGGCATTACCGTGTGAATAGGTCATAAGATACTCTCTTACTGCAGACTGAAAATTGGTAGCCTGCATAATTTCCTCGAGCTGTTCAAAAATGATGGGTGCTTTGTTATAAATGATGGGGCCGTATAATGTACCTGCCATTTTCATGTTTGACAATTCCTGTTTTATGGGATGGGCTCCCCTGGTTCTGTCGATGGAGTATGCCCTGGGATAGTGATTCAGCAGAAATTGCAACTGATGATTAACTTCAGGAAACATCTCTGCAACCATTTTGTCGGCCATAAAGCCTGCAAAAACTTCTTTGAGCCACACATCATCAAACCATTCCATGGTAACCAGATTTCCAAACCACATATGCGCCGTTTCATGTGCAATAAGAATTGCTTTACTTATCTGACGTGTGATGGGTGGATTTTCATCCAGAAGCAAACGTGCATCGCGATACCATATGGCACCGGGATGTTCCATGCCACTATATTGAAAACCCGGAAGAATGACCATATCAAACTTTTCATAGGGATAAGTTATGCCGGTATACTCTTCCAGCCACTGCAGGGAATAATAATGCTGATCCAGAATATCTGGTAAGTTACGTTCAATCATTTCCTGATCGGTTTCCCTATGCAGAATATTGATGGTGAACCCATTACGGGTTTCAGAAATATGTCGGAAATGCCCCGCAGCAAAAGCAAAAACATAAGTGCTGATAGGATCTGATTTACTAAAATGCATCGTTTTGGTTTCGATGTTTATTTCTTCTTTTACGAGCGGGCCATTGCTCATAGCGGTCCATTTTTCAGGAATTTCGAGTGTAAGATCGAAAGTAGCTTTGATATCGGGCTGGTCGAAGCAGGGAAATGAAGTAGAAGCCCTGTCGGGTACAAAAAGAGTATACATAAAATCAGTTGAGCGGTTTAATGCCTGATTTGATGATGTAAAACTGATCTCAACAATATTTTCCTGCCTTGGAACAAGACCGTTTGCATCTAAATAAATATGACCGCTCATAACGTCGTATTCTGTTTGC
>SL_3KL_010_SEDDRAFT_10006378_pt1 | contig 10548 bp, 8 predicted proteins | sample SodLakKL_010_SED_2_FD_10381 | JGI IMG/M metagenome (IMG submission 10381)
CGGGCGGTCTCGCCCAGCTCGGCCTCGATCGCGAGGAGGCGGTTGTACTTCGCCAAGCGGTCGCTGCGGCTGGCCGAGCCGGTCTTGATCTGGCCGGCGTTGACCGCGACGGCGAGGTCGGCGATGAAGGCGTCCTCGGTCTCGCCCGAACGGTGGCTGATCATCGAGCGGTAGCCGGCGCCCTTGGCGAGTTCGATGGCGTCGAGCGCCTCGGTGAGCGTGCCGATCTGGTTGACCTTCACCAAGATGGCGTTGCCGACATGCTCCTCGATGCCGCGGCCGAGGCGTTCGACGTTGGTGACGAAGAGATCGTCGCCGACGATCTGCACCTCGTCGCCGAGCCTGGCGGTCAACGCCGCCCAACCCGCCCAGTCGTCCTCGTCGAGACCGTCCTCGATGGACAGGATCGGGAAGCGCTTCGCCCAGTCGGCCCAGTAGTCGACCAACTCGGCCGAGCTCAGCACGGCACCCTCGCCCTCGCCCGCGAGGTGGTACTTCCCATCGCGGTAGAACTCGCTCGCCGCGGGGTCGAGCGCCAGGTAGATCTGCTCACCCGGCGTGTAGCCGGCCTTCTCGATCGCCTCGAGCAGGACCTCGACGGCCTCGCCGTTGCTCTTGAGGTCCGGTGCGAAGCCGCCCTCGTCACCGACGTTGGTGTTGTAGCCACGCCCGGCGAGCACCTTCTTCAGCGCGTGGAACGTCTCGACACCCGCGCGAAGCGCGTCGGAGAAGCGCTCGAAGCCGACTGGCGCGAGCATGAACTCCTGCATGTCGACACGGTTGTCGGCATGCGCGCCGCCGTTGATCACGTTCATCATCGGGACGGGCAGCGTGCGGGCGCCGACGCCGCCGAGGTAGCGGTAGAGCGGCAGGTCGAGCGTGGCGGCCACCGCCCGGGCGCTCGCGAGCGAGACGGCCAGGATGGCGTTCGCGCCCAGGTTCGCCTTGTTCGGCGTGCCGTCGAGGGCGATCATCGTCTGGTCGATGTAGGCCTGATCGAGGGCGTCCTCGCCCACGAGCGCCTCGGCGATCGGGCCGTTGACGTTGGCGACGGCCTTCTGCACGCCCTTGCCGCCGTAGCGGGCGCCGCCGTCTCGCAGCTCGACGGCCTCGTGCGCGCCGGTGCTGGCGCCCGATGGCACGGCGGCGCTGGCCTGGATGCCGCTGCTGAGCGTCACGGTGGCGCCCACGGTGGGATTGCCGCGCGAGTCGAGGAGCTCGATGGCACGGATGTCGTCGATGATCGTCATGATGTTCCCTCCAAGGGGAGGCTGGCAGCGCGTCGGAGCGGGCGCAGTGCGTGGCGCCCTACCCGTGCGAGCGCGGCTCAGCCGGTGCGCAGGGGCACGACCATCGCGAGGTACGCGGGGTCGCCGAGGTCCGTCGCGACGGATGGGGTCGTGGTCCCGGAGAGCTGGAGTTGCAGGTCGCCGTCGATCGGTGAGACCGCGTCGGCGAGGTACTTCGCGTTGTAGGCGAGCGCGATCTCGGCCTCGCTGCCCTCTTGCAAGACGTCGATCGCCTCCTGGGCACGACCGTAGCTGCCCTCGGCGGTGATCTGCAGGACGCCGTCCTTGATGAAGATGTCGACGCGGTGGTTGGCCGACTTGTCGGCCATGACCGCCACGCGTGCCACGGCATCGGCGAGCGCGTCGGCGCTCAGCGTCACCTTGACCGGGAACTGCGCGGGGATCACGCGCTCGTAGTCCGGGAACGCACCCTCCATCAGCTTCGCGTTGACCGTGAAGGCGCCGTTCGCGACGGTGAGCTGGTTGCCTCGCAAGGCCAGGCGGGCCGCACCGGGACCGAGCAACTTCACGAGCTCGTCGACGCTGCGCCCTGGGATCAAGAGGTCGGCGTCGAGCCCCGTCGACGATGCGGCGTGATACGACGCCAAGCGAAACCCGTCGGTGGCCACCGCGCGTGTGCGTCCATCGTGGAGCTCGAGGCGCACGCCCCGGAAGACGGCCTGGTAATCGGCGACTGCGGCGGCGTACCGCACGTGATCGAGCGCCTTGGCAAGATCGATGCCCTCGATCTCGCCCTCGAACGCGTCCGGGAACTCGAGCGCGGGGGCGTTCTCGGCGGGTACGAGCTGTAGCTTGGTCGCGAACGTGCCGGACGCGATCTCGAGTTCGGCGTCACCGACGTCGAAGGTGACGTCATCGGCCGGCAGCGCGCGCACGACCATGCCGAGGACCGCAGCCGGCACCGCCACCTCACCCTCGCCACGCACGTCGGCCTCGACCACCGCACGAACGTCCAGATCGAGGTTGCTCCCGGAGAGGACCAGACGCCCTTCGGTGAACGCGATCCGCAACAGGCTCAGGCCGGGGTTGCTCGAACGCGACGGGATGATGCGTTCGACGTGTCCGAGCGCTTCGGTCAGGGTCTTGGTGGCGAGGTGAACTCTCATCGATGCTCCGGTTTCACTGGTGGCAGCATACTTTACTGGGCTCCCGGACGTTCAGGACATCTCGACATGGGGGTCGAGAGCGGGTTGTCGGCGGTTCAACGAGATGCATGGTGGAAAGAGGGTTCATCGTAGGGGCTGTCGACTGTGTGGAGAACCACACATGCGGCGTCTGTGACGAAAAGGTGGTTGTGGATGCGGATGTGGATAAGTTGGTCCATCTTGTGGAGAACCGTCACGAGCCTCCACAGCGCTCCACAGGCATGTCCTGGACGGTGTTTTGCACAGGTCCGTCCACAGGGATTCCACAGGTTCGTGGTGAGTTCTCCACAGCAGGCGCCTGGATCGCCGCGTCGACGTGACGAACGGCTGACAGCGATGGGCTGATCGGCGCCGGTCCACACAGGGGTGCGTGGCGACGGTGAGGGTCAGAGGAGGGCGTCGCGGAGCGTCTTGACGGACTCGGCGACCTCGCTGCCGGCGCTCATGTGATCGTTCACCTTCTGCACCGCGTACATGACGGTGGAGTGGTCGCGCCCCGAGAAGTACTGCCCGATCTCAGGGTAACTGTGCGTGGTGAGTTCGCGGATCAGGTACATGGCCACCTGCCGTGCCACCACGAGCTCGTGGCGACGACCCTTGGAGCGGACGTCGTCGGCCGAGAGCGAGAAGTGCGCTGCGGTGACGGTGACGATGTCGGGCATCGTCCGCGTCACGTCGCTCGGGGCGAACACGTCCGAGAGCGCTCTGGCGGCGCTCTGGCGAGTGAGCGGCTCCTGGCTCATCGACGCGTAGAGGATCGCTCGCAGGAGCGCCCCCTCGAGCTCGCGGATGTTGGATGTGACGTGGCGTGCGATGTAGTCGACGACCTCGGCGGGGACCTTGACGCCCCGGTACTCGGCGTTCATCTTCAGGATCGCGACACGCGTCTCGAACTCCGGTGGCTGGATGTCGGTGATCAGGCCCCACTCGAAGCGGCTACGGAGCCGGTTCTCGAGCGTGGGAATGTCCTTCGGGGGCCGGTCCGAGGAGACGATGAGCTGCTTGCCGGACTCGTAGAGCGCGTTGAAGGTATGGAAGAACTCTTCTTGCGTGCGCTCCTTGCCGGCGAGGAACTGGATGTCGTCGACCAGCAGCACGTCGATGGTCCGGAAGCGCTCTCGGAACTGCGACATCCGGTCTTCGCGGATGGCGTTGATCAACTCGTTCGTGAACTGCTCCGTGGTGGCGTACTCGATGCGCGCCTGGGGGAGCCGTTCCGCGACGGCGTGCCCCACGGCGTGCATGATGTGCGTCTTGCCGAGGCCTGACTCGCCGTAGAGGAAGAGCGGGTTGTAGGCCTTGCCGGGCGTCTCGGCCACGGCCATCGCGGCTGCGTGCGCCAGGTTGTTGTTCGGCCCGACCACGAAGTTGGCGAAGACGTACTTCGGGTTCAGCCGCGGGCGCTCGACGCTCGTGGCGACACGACCGTTCGCCTCGGGAGCCTGGCTGAACATGTCGGGCTGCTCGGTCTGGGAGAAGCTCACGACCTTGAAGCCGACCTTCGGAGCAGGCGCTCCGAGATCGCCGAGCGCTTGTTCGATCACGTCGCCGAAGTGGCCCTTGATCCAATCGCGCGCGAACGTGTGTGGCACGCCGAGCACGAAGGCGCCATCCTCGATGCCGAGCGGGCGCACCTGCTTGAACCAGGTGCGGAACTCGGTGTCGGAGATCTTGCTGCGGACGTACTCGAGCACGTCGTCCCAGATGGCGTGATCGCGGGTCTGCATGCCGGCATGGACCTCTCTGGACGCGGCGCCGTGACCGCGGTGTCGCAGCGTGCACGGCGCAGCGCGTGTGTTCGTGTCGAACGTAGGAGCCGCGTCGAGATCGCGGACGACTCGGCGGCGGGAACGGCAGTCTACCAGATGGGCCAGGGGTCGGGACGGCACCGATCGCCCTGCCGATGGGGACGGGCGATGGGCGCCGTGCGTGTGATGAGAGGCCGTCCAGGACGGAACTCCGTGCTACACTCCACGCTCGGTCGGCCGGCTCGAGGCGGCCGGAGGAGGCGGTGTGCAACGCGTGGTCGGCGAAGGGTACGACGTGGTGGTCGTGGGTGGAGGGCACGCCGGGATCGAGGCGGCGGTTGCGGCCGCACGCCTTGGAGCGCGGGTCGCTCTGGCGATCCCGAACCCCGAGACGATCGGCGTGATGCCCTGCAACCCAGCGATCGGTGGACCCGGCAAGTCGCAACTGGTGTTCGAGGTCCATGCACTGGGCGGTGCGATGGCGACGCTGGCCGATGCGACCGCGATCCACGGCCGGACGTTGAACGCTTCGAAAGGTCCAGCGGTGCAGTCGTTACGCGTTCAGAATGAACGCGATGGCTACGCGGCTGCGGCACGAGCGCTGGTCGAGTCCACGGCTGGCCTGAGTGTGGTGCGCGGAGAGGTTGCGGCGCTGGAGGTCGCCTCGGGTGGCCGTACGGCGGCGCAGCGCATCACCGGGGTGCGCTTCAGCGATGGACGCACCCTCGCTGCTGACGCCGTGGTGCTCTGTGCCGGCACGTTCCTACGTGGGGTCGTGTGGTACGGCCGGAAGCAGCGTGATGCGGGCCGCCAGGGCGAGCCGCCGGCGCGGCACTTGTCGCACAGCCTGATCGCCACGGGCCATCGCCTCAGTCGCTTCAAGACGGGGACGCCGCCGCGCGTGCGCGCCGACAGCGTCGCGTTCGACGAACTGGAGGTGGTCCCGGCCGAGGTCCCGGCCGTCTCCTTCAGCGGCACACCTGGCCCGCGCGTGACCGAGAGCCCGACCTGGTTGACGCGGACGACCGCCGAGACCCACGCGTTGATCCGGGACCATCTGGGCGAGTCGGCCATGTACGGGGGTGACATCGCCGGGGCGGGGCCGCGGTACTGCCCGTCGATCGAGGACAAGGTGGTGCGCTTCGCCGACAAGGACCATCACCTGCTGTTCGTCGAGCCTGACGGTATCGACACGAGCGAGGTGTACCTCCAAGGGTTCTCGTCTTCGCTGCCACCTGCGATCCAGGAGCGCATGGTCCGGACGCTCCCGGGCTTCGCGCGCGCGACGATCCAGCGCTACGCCTACGCGGTCGAGTACGACGCGCTGGATCCGAGCCAGCTCGACGTGACGCTGATGTCGCGCGTCGTTGCGGGCCTGTTCAGTGCCGGTCAGATCAACGGCACCAGTGGCTACGAGGAGGCTGCGGCGCAGGGGCTGCTGGCCGGCGTGAACGCAGCGCGCTGGGTCGAGGGCGCCGAGCGCGTGACGGTCCGGCGCGACGAGGGGTACCTGGGTGTCCTGGTGGATGACCTGGTGCGCTGGGGCGTGGGCGAGCCGTACCGCATGCTCACGTCGCGCAACGAGTACCGCTTGCTGCATCGTCAGGACAACGCCGATGCTCGTTTGACGGGACACGGCCATGCCTGGGGGTTGGTGGGAAGCGAGCGCCTTGCTGCAGTGGGGGCCAGCGCAGCGAGGGTGGCGGCGGAGGTGGCACGATTGGGAGCGGTCCGTGGCGACGGTGAGCGTGCGACGACGCTGCTGTGTCGGCCGGGGGCGTCATACGACGCCGTGATCGGCCGCGTGGGCGCTCCGGCGGTGACGCTGAGCCCGGAAGAGCGGCGCCGTGTCGAGATCGAGGTGCGCTACGCGAGCTACATCGAGCGCAGCGCCAAGCAGTTGGCCGGCCGCAGCCAGTTCGAACGCCTGGGCCTCGAGGGGGTGGCGTTCGAGCGCGTGGCCAGCCTGTCGGCCGAGGGTCGGCAGGCGCTCGAGCGGGCTGCGCCAGCGACGGTGGGCGCGGCGCAGCGCGTGCGGGGCGTTCGCGACAGCGACGTGGCAGCGCTGTTGGTCCACCTGAAGAGCCGCGGCGCTGTTTCACGTGAAACAGCCGGTCCATAGGGGATGCGAGCGGCGGGTGGCGATGGCGATGGGGGCGCTGGTGCTCAGGTTGCGGGGGACGCGCCCGTAACGGCGGCCATCGAGACGTATCGAGGTCTGCTGCGGCGCTACCACCGCACGCTCGATCTGATGTCCGAGCGCGGCCTCGAGGCGCTCGACGAGAAGCTCGACGACGCCCGCGCGTACGCCCGGGCGGTTGCGACGTGGGCTGGGCCAGGGTGCATCGTCGACGTCGGGAGCGGCGCCGGGCTCCCGGGCGTGGTGCTCGCGGCGACCCTACCCGAGAGGGCGGTGGTGTGGGTCGAGCGACGCCGGCGGCGTGCCACGTTCCTCGGGATGGTCGCCGCGGCGTGCGGGCTCGGGCGCGTCGAGGTGATGGCTGGGGATGTGCGGACACTCACTCGGGAGGGGCTGCCGGGCCCGGTGGCTGCCGTGACGGCGCAGGCGGTCGCTGGGTGGACCGATCTGTACGCCTGGACGCGACATCTGCACGCTGAGCGGGTGGTGTTCGTGGTGCGCCGCGGGCCGCTGTGGACCGAAGAGGTCGCGGCATTTGGCGATGCCATCGGCGCAGAACCCCACGTGCTCGCTTCGGAGCGTCTCGGCCGTGGTGGTACGCTCGTCGTGCTGAGCGTGCCGGGAGGGTGTCCGTGCCGGTGATCGGTGTCATCAACCAGAAAGGCGGAGTCGGCAAGACCACGACGGCGATCAACCTGTCGGCGGCGCTGGCACAGGTCCGCAACGTCTTGCTGGTCGATCTCGATCCGCAGGCGAACGCGACGAGCGGTTTGGGTCTGTTGCCTTCGTCGTCGGTGTACGACGTGCTGAGCGGTCGCAGCTCGGCGCGGAAGGCGGTGCTGCGGGCCCGGCAGAAGAACCTCTCGGTGCTGCCCGCGTCGGCGGAGCTGGCCGGAGCGGCGATCGAGCTCGACGCGAGTGCCGAGGACGTGCAGCTGCTGGCGAAGGCTCTGATCGGGGTGCGTCCGAGCTTCGAGTTCATCGTGATCGACGCGCCGCCATCGTTCGGTGCACTCACGCTCAACGCGCTGGCAGCGGCGGACCACCTGATCCTGCCGGTGCAGTGCGAGTACTACGCGCTCGAGGGGATCGCAGGGATGATGGACACGATCGACCGCGTTCGGGCGGCCCTGAACCCGGACCTGCAGGTGTTGGGTCTGTTGCTCACGATGGCGGACAACCGCACCAACTTGTCGCAGCAAGTGGAGGCCAACGTGCGGCGCCACTTCGGCGAGCTCGTCTTCGACGTCGTCGTGCCCCGCAGCGTCCGCCTCGCGGAGGCTCCATCGCACGGACTGCCGATCTTCGAGTACGCGCCAGGATCGGCTGGCGCGGTGGCGTACGAGGCCATGGCGCAGGAGGTGTTGCAGCGTGTCAGCGAAGCCTAGAGGGTTGGGACGGGGACTCGACGCGTTGCTCCCACGGAGCGATGGTGGCGGCCGGCAGATGCCGTTGGCTGAGTTGCGCGTGTCGCCGTTGCAGCCGCGGCGCGTGTTCGACGAGGCGACGCTGTCCGAGTTGGCGGCGTCGATCGCCGAGAAGGGCGTTCTGCAGCCACTGCTGGTGCGGCCATGCGAGGACGGTTTCGAGATCGTCGCCGGTGAGCGTCGCTACCGTGCGGCGCAGCAAGCTGGCCTCGACCGGGTTCCCGTGGTGGTGCGCGAGCTCAGCGATCAGGAGACCCTCGAGATCGCGATCGTCGAGAACCTACAGCGCGAGGACCTGAACCCGGTCGAGGAAGCGCGGGCGTTCCGACAGTTGATGGGCTATGGCCTGACACAGGAGGCGGTCGCCCAGGCTGTCGGCAAGAGCCGGTCGGCGGTGGCGAACACGCTGCGGCTGTTGACGCTGCCTGCTGCGGCGCAAGAGGCCCTCGAGGCCGGTGTCATCAGTGCCGGGCACGCCCGGGCGATATTGGCGCAGCGACCGGAGGATCGCGACTGGGCGTTGCAGCAGGTGGTCGGTCGCCAGCTGTCGGTGCGGCAGTCCGAGTCGTTGCGTCGGCCCACGGGCGGTGCAGGCCGTGGGCGAGCGGCGGACCGCGACGAGCGCTACGCGGCGCTCGCAGACGACCTCACACGCTTCGTCGGCGCGCGAGTCCGGGTCCGAGGCGGCACCAAGGGCACGATCGAGATGCACTTCCACGACACGGACGAGTTGCAGCGGTTGCTCGAGCTGCTCGGCTACCAACCCTGAGCGAAGCGGCTCGAGTGGGGCATCGACCGTTCGGGTCCGGCCGAACGGGGCGGTCGGCCGGCGACGCTCCTGTTTCACGTGAAACATGACGGCGGCCTGGGTTCGGTTGGGACGGTGGTACCATGTCGGCTCGTGAGCCGCCCGCTGGGGTGGCCCCAGTCGACCCCACCGGAGGCACCACCATGAAGTCAGTCGTCCGAGTCGCCGTCACCGGCGCCGCAGGCCAGATCGGGTACGCCCTGCTCTTCCGCATCGCCTCGGGGGCCATGCTCGGCCCAGACCAAGCCGTCGAGTTGCGGCTCCTCGAGATCCCACAGGGCATGAAGGCCCTCGAGGGGGTCGTCATGGAGCTCAACGACGGCGCCTTCCCGCTGTTGCGGTCCGTCACGGCGACCGACGATCCGAACGAGGCCTTCGAGGGAGCGGAGGTCGCCATGCTCGTGGGTTCGAGGCCGCGAGGCCCTGGTATGGAACGCAAGGACCTCCTGGAGGCAAACGGTGCCATCTTCACCGTGCAGGGCAAGGCCCTGAACGACCACGCCGCACGTGACGTGAAGGTCCTCGTCGTCGGGAACCCCGCCAACACGAACTGCCTGATCGCCATGCGCAACGCTCCCGACCTCGCGCCGGAGCAGTTCTCGGCGATGACGCGGCTCGATCACAACCGGGCGATCAGCCAGCTCGCGGACGAGGTGGGTGCGGCGACCGCCGACGTGGCACGCATGATCGTGTGGGGGAACCACAGCGCGACGCAGGTGCCGGACCTGGCGCACGCCACGGTGGCCGGCCGGCCGGCACATGAGCTCGTGGACGACGCCTGGGTGCGAGACACGTTCATCCCGACGGTCCAGCAGCGTGGTGCCGCCATCATCGCTGCGCGCGGGGCGTCGAGCGCGGCCTCTGCCGCCTCTGCGGCGATCGACCACGTGCGCGACTGGGTGCACGGCACGAAGGACGGTGACTGGGTCAGCATGGCGATCCCGGGAACGGGCGCGTACGGTGTCGGCGACGGTCTCGTGTTCTCGTACCCCGTGACGGTCACGGGCGGCGAGGTGCGGGTCGTCGAAGGACTGAGCATCGGCGACGACGTCCTGGCTCGTATGCGCGCCAGTGAGCAGGAGTTGATCGAGGAGCGCTCGGCAGTCGAACACTTGCTGTAGGCCAGGCGCGCAGGTGGGCTCCGGGGGGCTCGGGACAGGCTGCGCTCCCCGGAACGCGCGAGGTCGGCGAGTGCGGCGGCGCGAGCGATGGCGCACGAACTTCGGAACCGTTCCGATGATGATAAACTCACGACGACAGTGCGACGAGGCTGCCGGATAACGGCCCCGTCGCGAGAGGCGGATGATGGTGAGCGTTCAGGATCGTCAACCCGAACGGCCATGGGGCCCCAGCGAGGTGCGCGAGGTGTTGCGCTCCCGCGGGTTGCGCTACAGCCGGCCGCGGCGCGTGATCCTGGGATACCTGTCGGAGCGTGATCGGCACGTGAGCGCCGAGAACCTCTACGTCGCCTTGAAGCAGCGTGGCGAAGACCTCAGCCTGTCGACGGTCTACCTCAATCTCGGTGTCTTGGCGGAAGCCGGTCTCGTGCGGGCCTTCAGCGGTGCCAGCGGCGAGGTGCTCTACGACTCCAACCCATCGGAGCATTACCACGTGATATCGCCCGACACGGGCGAAGTGATCGACGTGACGCCGCCGTTGATCGACGGGCAGCCGTTGAGCGATTTCCTCCGCTCGTATGTCGAGACGCAGACGGGTTGGGAGATCGAGGAGCCGCACGTGACGCTCCGCGGACGCGCACCACGAACCGATGCGGTGAGCGTCGAGCGCGGCGACCCCCGCGTGAAGGGTTCCGACGCCTCCGACGCCGGGTAGCGGCGCCTGCAAGAGCCCCATCTGTACAGCTGGCGACCTGACCATCTTCGCGGGCGCGGCCAGCCGGGCCTCGAACGCAACGAGGCGATGGAACGGTTCGCGGGTCGAGCCGGCTCACACAAGAGGCTCGGCCGCGG
>SL_3KL_010_SEDDRAFT_10006379_pt1 | contig 10548 bp, 23 predicted proteins | sample SodLakKL_010_SED_2_FD_10381 | JGI IMG/M metagenome (IMG submission 10381)
AACAAAAATACTAAGTTTATTTATTTACATCATAATATGGATTATAATTATTATAGTAATAAAAAAGCATTAAATGCTGATAATACTGTAATACCGGGTTCTTGTGAGCATGTTTTATTATATCATAGAGGATATTATAGAGATTCAAAATCTTCTAAAAAAATACTTAATAAACCTTCATATAAGATATTAGAAACTACTAATGAAAATTTTATTTTACAATCAGTTAATAATGTATTTGACTGGAATCATAAGTTTGATAGAAAAAAAATTAAAGGTATAGAAAAAACGTTAGATATTAATTTATCAGATGTTAAAATAGATTAATTAATAAAAAATACTAAATTTTTTATTATAATATATAAATAAAAAAAATTTATATGAAAGCAAAGTTTGTAAATGAGAGTATTAATGAGTTTAATTTTTATAGTGATATTACTATAAATGATATAGAATTGGCACTTGATAAATTAAAGGAACAAGTAGATCTTAAAATAAAAGATATTAGTTATTCACATGCCCTAAGAACTATAAGTCCAAATTCAATCCCTAATGATAGAAATGAACAAACAATTATAATAAAAATAATATATCAAGCTTCACAAGATTTTGCAGGAAAATTTGGATATGGGGTTAAAGACTCTTGGGTAGCTGTAAGGTGTTTAAGAAGTGAAGAAAATGATCTTATTGAATATTTAGAAAAAAGAATAAAACAAGAAATTGATTCGGTTAAATTTTCATAAAAATTTTTTTATTTCAGAAATTATTGATATATTAGTACCATAAACTAACTAAAATATTAATTATGAAATATGGATTTAGAATTAAAGCTGCTTTAATTGTTTCCTCCCATTTATCAGATATCCAAACTGAGGCAGACTTTAATAATAATGAAACTAATGAATTTATTAAAAGGCGCGCAGGCTTTATAAAGTATATTATATTTAAACTGAAGGGAAATTTAAATAAAGAAATAGATCCCGATCAACTTTGGGATGAATATATTAAAAAATATGGATAAACTTTTTCAAATACAACAAGAAATAAATAGGGAATCTGCTAAAAAACAAGGATTTTATGATGGTAGGTTTCGTACAAAAGTAGTACCTGATAAAAAGAAAAATCTTTATAAAAAACTTCGCAAAAATAAAAATCTCTATTATTAATTAAATAAATTATCATGTTTAAAAAAATACTTAAATTTAGAAAATATGATGGAACAAAAATAATTAACCCAAGCGATTATGTAAAAACATGGGTTAAAGCTCATCCACATGGAAATGTTACTATAGGTTGTGATTCTCAAGAATATAGTAGACATATTAAATATGCTGTAACTATTGTTATGCATAATGTCGATGAAAATGGTATAGGACATGGTGCACATGTTATTTATGCTACTATAGTTAATAAAGATAAGAATATAAAGAAAGATGTTTATTCAAGACTTTGGGCAGAAACCGAATATACAATAGAAGCTGCAAAAATGCTTAAGGATTGTGGAAAGAAAATAGTAATACACCTTGATTATAATTCTAATGAAAGCGCATATTCTAATACGCTTTATGATACAGGTATTGGTTTCTTTAAGGGAATGGGTTATGAAGTATATGGAAAACCACATGCATTTGTAGCTACTCATACTGCTGATGATCTTTGTCGAAGAGGTAAGAATAAATAAATAAAAACTATTTATGAAAAAAATCTTTATACTACTATTTTTATCTATTTTAATTTTCTCATGTAAAACTTATGAAATTTTTGAAGTTTATCATAGTTATTATGGAGAAAATCAAAAAGGTGAAATGACTGTTGAAATTCATAATTATTTTGATACACTTGGAGTTAATTTTGTATCTTTTGATGAATGGCTAGAATTATATTCTTTCGATGATGATAGTTATATGATTCAAAGAATGTTACCTAAAAGTAGAGATGATAAAACAGATTTAGTTTTTATTTATAATACCTTTATTGAAACAGATACAACCTATTATGAATTTAGAGTAAGAGTTCATACTGAAGATCGTAAATTAATAAGAGAATTTAATAGATAATTTTTAACAAAAATTTAACAAATTACTATTTTATTCTCTTTTTTTTATTATTTTATTTAAAAAATATTATTATGAATGAATTTAATGAATTTAAAGAATCTGGGGTAGTATTAATTAAAAATGAATATTTAATTAAGCCAAAACGAAAACTTTTTGGTATTTCATATTTTAGTAAAAAATTAATTTATAAACCAAATAATATTGAAATGTTTTATAATGATATGAACTATACAAAGTATATCGTATCAGGTAAAAAGGTTTGTTTATTTAAAAGATTTATTTGGACAATAATTACTAACTATAAATCAACAATATATTTTAAAAATTCTGTTAATAAACCACCACAAGTTAAAAATATTATATAGAATAATAAAAAAAAATACAATGGAAGAATTTAAAATTGGAAAAGCGCCTATGATCTCAGGTCAGGGTGAAATACAAAAAAGAATTTTCAAAAAAATTGAAGGTAAAAAAGGTATTTGGTATATTGCTAAGCAAAAAAATCCGGCCGATAATATTTATGTTACTAGTAAAAATAAAGATGGTTATTCTGACGGATTTGCTGGAGCAACCCTTTCATTTGAACTAGAGGATGGAACTATAGATAAAGTTCAAGGACCTTGGCATTCGAATTCAGCATCTTTATTTAATGATACGGGATATGATATAATAAATAAACATTTAACCTTTGGGGTTATTGCAAAAAACTTTAAAAGAGATAAAGATAATCCTTATGGTATTATAACAGATATTATTTATAAAGATGATGATTGGGTTGTTGGTCCATTTAATAGAATTAAGCAAAAGGCACAAGAAATTGCTAATGAGCTAGGTGAAAGGGTTATTTATTATCAAAAAAGTCAAGGAGGTTCAATAAGAAGTTGGTGTGATCCGGAGCTTTAAAAATAATTAAAAGTAATTTAATATATAATTATAATAATATAAAATAAAATATACTGAGATATGAGAAAAAAATTTGTACCCGAATCGCTTAATGAACTTTACGGAAAAGGATATACTTCAACTTCTACAGCTGGACCTTTTGATGATGAAGATAATGAACATGTTGAACGTGAACCAGGAAGAAAATTTGGTAATTTGCCATTATCAAGAAGAGATCAACACGAACGTACTCGTGATTGGGAACGTAGATATGGAAAAGATACTCCAGCTGATCAAGGAATGAGAGCTGCAAGAAAAGAAAATGCTCCACGTAAAGAAGATAAAACCATAGAATCACCTTTTTATGATGATGGATTTGGTAAAAGATCTGCTCGTCCTGGATATAAACAATATCATCTTTTAAAGGCCTTATTGAATTCCCCAAAAGGTTTAAAGTACACCGAAATAGTAAGAAAAGCTTATGAACTTTCTCATGGCAAGGATTCATTTGATCCTAAAGAACATAGAGGTTATTGGTCTGGAGCATTTAAACCAAGAACTATTAGCCGATGGAGCAAAGAACCTTCTCCAGAAGCATGGATTCCAAAATATACATATAAAGAAGATGGAAGATACTTCATAAATGAGTTTGGAAGAAAGAAACTTGAAGAACTCGAAAAAAAGTGGGGTTAAAAATAATCAATTTATTAATAATGAAAAGCCTGGAATACTTCAGGCTTTTTTATGTGAAAAAAGTTAAGTTTTTGTTAAAATAATTACCCAAAAATTTTTTTATGTCGATTATTTTGGTTATATTTATCTTGTATTTGAAATTTAAACTAACACAAAAAACAAAATCATGGCAAACACACAAGCTTATCTTCCAGTCGGTGACAAAGGTTTAACTCTTCTTAAAAAAGGCGACATTGTTGAAGTTATAACTGGCGAACAGTTCACTTTCATGGAAGCAAAAAGAACACGTTGGGTTGGTAAAGGTAAAAAAGATGGCAAAAGCTATAGCGTTCCTGTGTATGCAACTCGCGGTAGTAGCAAACCTTATATAACTAAAATTGTTGGAAAAGACAAAGTGGTTGAAGCCGCAAAGACTGACTACAAAAAGTTCAAGGTTGGTCAACTTTTTGCTCTGGAAGGTCACAAAGAAACTTTCATGTTCATGAAGGTTGAAAGAAGAAGAACTAAAACTGTCGTAAAGGGCAAGGACCTTGCCTCCGGTAAAATTTTCAATATCGAAACTCAGTTTACCTTTACAAAGGTTGATGTAAATAAAATGAAAAAGGAGCTTATAAATGCATAAAAATCTTATTATAATTAGAGGCGTACCAGGATCAGGAAAATCAACTTTTGCCACACTTCTTGGCCGAGCAATTTGCACCGCTGATGACTACTTCACTCGAGACAAAGTGTATTCATGGAACCCTGAAAAAATTCATCTTGCTCATCAATGGTGTCAAAGAAAATGTGAAAGGTTTATGACAGCTGGGATTAATCCAGTTATAGTAGCAAATACTTCAGTAAAAGATTCTGAAGTAAATATATATATAAAAATGGCAGAAAAATATGGTTATAAACCCTTTTCAATTATTGTTGAAAATAGACATGGAGGAAAAAATATACATAATGTCCCAACGGAAACAATTGAAAAAATGAAATCTAACTTTAATATTAAACTTTAAAAACTAATTTTATGATTAAGGAAAATATTTACCTTGAGGAAGGTCGCGTATATAAAGCTTATAATGGCGATCTTTTAAAAATCAAAAAAATAAACAAAGAAGCAGATCTCATTCATTTGTTTAATATCTCAGAAGCAACTTCTCAATGGATTCCATTAAAATATGCCAAAATAAAAATTGTTTGTCTTATTCGTTAAAAATATATAAAAAATGGAAAATAAAGAATGGCTAAAGGAAAGTGAAACTGTTTTACTTAATAAAGTAAAATATGCAATGTTAAAGCTTTTTAGTTATAAATCAAGTCAGTTTCATTCTTCATTTAGTATTCGTCAATCATTAGAAATTACTAATATTACTGTTGAAAAACAAAAAAAGCATCTTGTTATTTTAATAACCTTAGGACATCCCGATCTTTTTATAGGACAAAATGAAGGAGAAATTAATAAATCGACAGAGTATATTTCAAGAATAACTGGATATCCAATAAAATTTAAACTTATTGAATCAAAGCTCTGGGAAATAGATTACAATAAATTATAAAAATGAAAAATTTTAATACATTAAGTCAATTATTATCTATATTTTTTATTCAATATAATATAGATATGGATGTTGAAGATTTAAAAATTAGTTCAATTGAAAATTTTTCTAAAAAAATAATTATTTATATAAATACTGATCTTTCAGAAGAACTTATTAATAAAATTAAAAACTTTTTAAAAAATACACTTAAAAAATCTGTTTTTATTGAAAAAATATCTTAAATGTTAAATAAAAAATTATTATTATGCTTAAAAAAATTACGTTATTTTTTACATTATTTCTACTGGTATTTACTATACAGGCACAACCTATCGGATATCCTGTAGGAGAAGTTTATGACATCAAGAAAAAGGAAATAGCAAAAGGAAATGGTTTTGTTGAAATAATTGAATTAAACCTGGACGTAGAAACTAATCATTCTATAAAGGCCATAGTACATTATGATGAAGATATTGATGTTTTTAGTCAATACTTTTTTGAAGACAAAGAAAAAAATCAAAGGGATAACATTATTCTTTTAATTAGAATATCATGGTCTATGGAGGTGGCAAATGAAGTCATTTCAAATTTAAATAATATGGATTTAGAATATCAACATCAATGGTATTGGTATAATCATTTTCATACAGCACCGGCCTTTGATTATTATACAACTATAGTATATGATGCAGATGTTGAGGATAATCGCTTTGTTGTTACAATAAGACCTGTAGATTAGTATAAAATAAAAACCATGGATAAACTTGCGTTTCGTCAAAGGAAAATAGAAGATAACTTTAAAAAAGATCTTCTTTTACTTCTTAAAAAGTATAATGCTGTTTTAGAAGTTGAACGCGAAGAAAATAATATAGAGGTTGAATGTTTTATTTTTTCTAAAAAAGAACCTTATACATTCTTTAGCTTACCTAAAATAATATATGAAGACACAGATATTTAAATTTTTGTTAAAAAAAAATATTTAAAATTTTTTTGTTTCAATAATTATTGTTATATTAGGTAATATAAATTCTAATTTAAATAATATATGGTATTTTCGAAAAATACAAAATTTAAAAGTTTTCTTCCACCTATCTTAATAACTACAATATCAGGACAAAAATATGTATGTCCTGGGTGGCATAAAGTTTCAAATAATATGAGTCTTAATGAAGTATACAAAAATTGGGAACAGGAAATTTTAATAGAAGAACCAAAACCAAAATCTTTAATCTCAGAATTTGTAAAATCCTCAAATGGTTCAAAAGAATATTTAGTTAATTTTGATGGTATTAATTGGTTTTGTACATGTACAGGGTTTGGTTTTAGAAGAAAATGTAAACATGTAGATTATATAAAAAATAAAAACCTTTAATTATGAAAACAGAAGAAAAACCTAAAATAACGTCGTACACTAATACCGAATTAGGTATAAAAATAAGTGAATGTTATGATTTTTTGTCACAATTAAAAGAGGATAAAGAATTTATTGTGAAAAAATACCATAAAATGTTGAAAAGAAGTTGGGTTAACCCTATTAAATTTTGTAAAATAAAAGCAGAAATTTATAAATTTGATAAACTTATTAAATTAATAGAAGAATATAAGGACGTGTTAAAAGAAGAAAATCGAAAAAGATTGTTTTATTAATATCATATATAAAACTTTTAACAACAAATTAACTATAATAATTAACTTTATAATTTTAAGTTTGTATGGCAAAGGAAAAGACTCATATTCAAAAGCTTTACGAAAATCCAAAGGCTAAAAAATTTGTTAATCATTTAATACAAGCATATTTACCTTTAAATAAATCGGTAAAGGTTTTTGATTTTGAAAAAAACCAAAAAGCTAAATGTAATGTATGTGGTCAACAATTAATGTCATTAAATCAAGTACTTCAGAAATATCATGAAAATAGTAAAGATATTATGAAGGAAACCTTAGAAAATATTAGAAAAGAATTTTCTAAGGAAGATAAAGAGGAAAGAAAAAAAGAGGATAATCCTATATTTAAATACGTATCTAAAGGAAAAGTACTTGCCTGGACAGGAGAAAAAACAAATACATGTTTATGTTTAGACTGTGTTCAAAGTATATTAGATTTGGTACAAACGGGTTTACTAATAGGAGATAAAAATATTAATTGGTTGATGAATAAAATGAAAAGAGGCCAAGTATTTAATCATTTTAAAGAATCCTCTTCTCTTTCAGGAAATGAAAAAGAAAAGATTGGAAAAATCGAAAAGAAAATTGAGAGAAGTAAAACAAAAAAAGTAACACTTGGGGATTTTAAAGTACTTCAAGATCTTAAAGAGAAAATGGAAAAAAACCAATAATAATTATATTGCCTTAATAATTAAATGATATGAGAATTATTTTAAATACACAGTCAAATAAATTAATGAATGAATTTATATCACAAACCAGTGATGATGATTTATATAATATAATTAATGCAAAAGTAGAAAACATTTTATTTAATTATATTATGTCAAATGAAAATATAGATGCCTTTGTGATAGAGTCAACTGCTTCTTATGCACAAAAAGCTATTGATATTATAAAAAGAAAATATTCATATATACCTGTTGTTGTATTAGGAATATTAAATCCCGAAATTTCTAAAGCGGATATTTATATTCCCATGAAACCAGGTGATGAATATAATTATAATGATATAGTTATCTCAGTTTTAAAAAATATAAAAACATATAAAACTAATTTTGATAAATTACAAAAAATTTCAGCCAAAATAACAGATATAATAGAGTTTGGTGATTATAAATATGATCCAGTAAAAAGATTATTTTATCATAAAGATCAAGAGATAAAAAGACTATCAGCAAAAGAAGGTGGAATAATAGAAGTTTTATCTTCAAATTTTAAAGAAATTGTTAAAAAGGAAATAATACTTGAAAAAGTATGGAGAAAAACAGATTATTTTGCCAGTCGCTCAATGGATGTTTATATTACTCATTTGCGTAAATTGTTTATAAATAAAAATATTGATTTAAAAATTAATAATATTTCTGGTGTCGGTTTAATTTTGGAATAAAAATATATCTATGGGTGGTTTTAATAATCAAAATATTGATTTATATAGTAATGTTTTTAATATTATATTATGAACCCTGTCTGGTTCAGGTTATAATAACTACTTATAAAAACTAAAAGTTAAAAATTGTTAAAAAAGTTGCCTCAAAATTTTTTTATGTCATTATTTTTTGTTATATTAGTACTATAATAAAAAACATAGAAATGGAAAGAAAATTGATAAAAAGAATAGATTTGGTTAATAAACTTTTTTCGGAGTATATTATAGATACTACTGATAAAGATACCCTTAGAATAATTAATAAGGTTAAAAATCAATATCTTAGAATGTCTGACTACGAATTTATTGAATTATATCCAATATCATTAAGAGCTGTAAGAAAAAACCTTTATTATATTATATAATTATGAAAAAATTAATACTTATATCATTATTCTTTTTATTTGCAACAATTAACTTTGCCCAAGAAATTTATTCTGACTCTATAAATTATAGAGCTTACGTTGTAGCAGAATATTATGAAGATAAGAAAATTGGTGATGTTACTGATGATTTATTTGCATTCCGTGGAGATATTGTTATAACATCTATAAAAGGACAACGTCGGGCATTTTATATAGAAGAAGGATGGGAACAAACAAACTTATCAACTGGACACAGTGTTAAAATAGCTCAAGCTTATGATAATGGTGGATTTAGAGTAGGAATAACTCTTGGTTATGATACTAATTCTGAAACTTATTTCATAATTTTAGCTTATAACAATGTAAATTTTTTCTATGAGGTTGAAACAGAAGAAATAGAAATAGAAAAAGAATTGTTTATTTATCAAAAAGAGGCTCCAACATACACTGATGAAGAAATTAGAAATTTTCTTAAACAATACGGAGATCCAGATGTAATACTTGAAAGTATGTTATTTGAACTTTGGTTTATGTTGTAAAAAGTATAACAAATATTTTTTTATTTGGTTTTTTTTGGTTATATTAGCTTATATAATAAAATATAAACATATGAAAAATACAAAGGCAAAATTAACAATAATTAAAATTCTACAAAGTTCTCTTTCTGGAGAACTTAAATCTTTTTCTAAATTTAATCCACAATTTGTTGCGGATGCAATTATAGAAAAAACAGAATTTGACAGAACCTATTCTGAAGCTGAAGGAAAAAAAGTTACCGAAACTATTGAATCAATGAAAAGTACTATAAATATCTTTAAAGATTCCATGCAAAAAGAACTTTCAACTCTTGGTAAAGATGAAAAACTTTTAGCAAATTTCATTAGAGGTAAATTAACTTCTTATGAAGAAGTACTTGATAAATTAAATAAAATATAATGAACACTTTTTTAATTATATACTTAATTGGATATATTCTATCATTTATTATAGGAATAATTAGATTATGGAAAGAATTAACAGCCTTCGATGTAATTGTAATGTTTATTATGAGTCTTTTTAGCTGGATGTCTGTTATTATATTAATATTCGGATCAATTTTATTAAAACACAAAAAGTATTACGATGACTTATACCGTTGAAACTTTAAAGGAAAAAAAACTTATAATTTTTGAGGCAAAAGGTGGTTCTCATGCCTATGGAACTTCTTTACCCACATCAGATGTTGATATTCGTGGAGTATTTGTTCAACCACCTGAGGATATTCTTAAATATGGATATGTTGATCAAGTTTCTGACGAAAAAAACGATATTGTTTTTTATGAACTTAGGAGATTTTTTCAACTTCTATCTAAAAATAATCCTAATATTGTAGAACTTCTTTATATTCCAGAAGATTGTGTTATTTATAAACACCCTGTTTATAAAAGAATAGAAAAAAATAGAGATCAATTTATTACAAAACAATGCCGATTAACTTTTGGTGGTTATGCTATTGGTCAAATTAAAAAGGCTCGTGGCTACAACAAGAAAATCAACTGGGAAGAATCTCAAATGACTCGCAAAACTGTTCTTGATTTTTGCTATCTCTTAATTAATGGAAAAAGTGTTCCTCTTAAAGAATATTTAAAAGAAGCTGGGATGTCTCAAGAGCAATATTCTCTTGCTAAGATTGATCATGCACATGATGTCTATGCTATGTACCATTATCCTTCTGGTATAGTTTCTGATGAGGAAAAAGCTAATGATGTTCAGTTAACCTCTATCCCTAAGGGTTATTATGCTTCTGGGTATCTCACTTTTAACAAGGATGCATACTCTATTCATTGTAAAAGACATAGAGAATATCAAACTTGGTTAAAGGAAAGAAATGAAGATCGTTTTAAAATGAATAAGGATCATGGTAAAAATTATGATTCAAAAAATATGATGCACAC
>SL_3KL_010_SEDDRAFT_10006380_pt1 | contig 10546 bp, 9 predicted proteins | sample SodLakKL_010_SED_2_FD_10381 | JGI IMG/M metagenome (IMG submission 10381)
TTTTTGGGGAGTGATGGGGAAAGGCGTTAGGGATCAGGTGGATAGAGACCGAAGACCGAGGATAAAAAACCCGATATCCTTTTTCAATCCCTCTTCCAATACCCCGTCATGGATTTTGCTTCTAAATCATTGTTAAGTGGGGCAGAATCATGAAATGCCCCTGTCTGGTTCAAAAATATCTTTTATAATTAAGACCAGTGAATTATGAAGTTTTTGGAGGTCGTTCGATGAAAAAGTCAAATAGAAGGTTGTTGTTTTCTGTATTAGGCGGCATATTGCTGGTTGCCGCGGGTGTGATTTTGCTGTTATCAAATCTGGCTTTGATTACCGTCGATTGGGAACTGATCATTGGGCCCTTATTTGCGATTGGCGGCTTGGCATTCCTGTTGGTATTTATCACCAATACTGAAGAATGGTGGGCATTGATACCGGGCTTTGTCTTGATTGGCATTGGCATCAATACATTTATGGGCCAGTGGATGGAAGCGGTCGGAGATCGTTTCGGAGGCATGATTTTCTTGGGTTTTGTGGGTCTGCCTTTTATACTGATTTACATAACCCATCGTCAGCATTGGTGGGCAATTATCCCCGGTGGTGTATTGTTGACCCTCGCTGGTGTGACCCTGGTTGATGATAATGCTGCACTTGGCGGTGGTTTATTTTTCCTTGGGCTAGCAGCGACCTTTGGATTGGTGTATATCCTGCCAAAACCCGGGGGAAAAGAAAAATGGGCCCTTTATCCTGCTGGTATCTTATTTTTAATGGGCATACTGGTTTCGCTGGGAGCCACTGATTTCATGAATTATGTGGGGCCGCTGGCCTTATTGATTATCGGTGGGTATGTACTTATCCGGGCTTTAAGGAAATGATGTTGAATTAACACATTTACCTCTGCGAAGGGCGAGTTGCGAATGAACAGCGCAAGCAGGGGGATTATTTTCCAGTTAGCTGCTAAGCGGTTTGCAGGACTGCCTTTTGCAGCTCGAGTACCTCTTGGATTCCTTTATCCGCCAGCATTAGCATTTCGTGCAAGGCTGTTTGTGTGAAGGGCTGCGCTTCTGCTGTGCCCTGGACTTCAATATATTTACCATCAATCGTTTTTACGATGTTCAGGTCCACATCTGCTTGGCTGTCTTCAGGGTAGTTTAAGTCCAGGATTGGGTGACCCTGGATGACGCCCACGCTGACGGCAGCGATAGGTGGAAGGAGGGCTTTTGTAGGGATTTCACCTGCGGCAATCAGTTTGTTGAGACCCAGCCCCAGGGCGATGTAGCCACCGGTGATGGATGCCACCCGGGTGCCGCCATCCGCCTGGATCACGTCACAGTCGATCAGGAGTGTGCGCTCACCAATCAGTGTGAGGTCGACGCCCATGCGCAGGCTGCGACCAACTAGGCGGCGGATCTCCTGGGTGCGTCCTTTGAGCCCTTGGGTTTCTCGTGGTGTGCGGGTGAGGGTAGAACGGGGGAGCAAGGCATATTCAGCCGTCAACCAACCGCTGCCCTGACCAGATAGCCAGGTGGGTACACCCTCCTGGATGGTCAGATTGCAGAGCACCCTGGTATCTCCCCAGTTGACCAGCACAGAGCCTTCCGGGTACTGGCTGTAGCCAGGGTGAAATGTGATGGGTCGAAGTTGATCGTGCTGCCTGCCGTCAGGTCGGATAAAAAGGTTGTTTTTCATGTTTCAATTATATCCATAAAATTGGTGTGATCCTCTCTTACCAAGGGGTGTTGGAGATTAACAGAACCAGCGCGTTCGTTCGGTGTTAATCCCTGTGGTACCATTTTTGGATGATCGGTTGATGAAAGGTTTTTGATGGTCAAATTCAGGTCCAACCAGGGGATTGACCACCGTGTGGCTTTGGTGAAATGCAATGACTATAACCATGCCCCAGAGGCAGTCGCTGAGGGCGTTGAGCTTTTGGGCAGTGCTGCGAGGTTTTGTGATCCTGGTGAAGGCTTATTGTTGAAACCGAATTTGCTGCTTGGTGACTCGCCTAAGCGCGGTTCAACCACGCACCCGGCTATTTTTGAGGCTGCTGCTAGGCTGTTTAATGAGGCGGGTGCTGAGCTGTTTTATGGTGATTCTCCTGGTTTTGGCACACCCCAGTTAGCGGTCAAGTCTTCTGGCATGGAGTCAATCTCCAGGCAGTTTGGGATGAAACTGGCTGATTTCAACGAGATGATTGAGATGCCAAATCCAGACGGGTTTCTGATCAAGCAATTCCAGGTTGCAAAGGGTCTCAAAGACGTAGATGGTGTGATCAACTTGCCAAAATTCAAAACCCATGCACTGACTCGCCTGACTGGTGGGGTCAAAAATTTGTTTGGCTGCTTACCGGGTGTGCAAAAATCTGCATTCCATGCCCGACTAGCAGATGAACGGCATTTTGCCGATATGCTGGTTGACCTGGCAGAGCTGATCAAGCCGCGCCTACACATTATGGATGGTGTATTGGGGATGGAAGGCAATGGGCCACGTAATGGTCAACTGCGGCAAGTGGGTGTGATCCTATTGTCGACGAATCCCCATGCACTGGATCATTGTGCGGCACGGATCATGAATCTTGACCCGGACCTTGTGCCGACCCTGAAATCAGCCCAGGCACGCAGCTTGCTGGATCCAAGCCAGATAGAGATTTTGGGCGAACGTCTGAAAGATTGTGTGATTGAGGATTTCGATGTAAACCGATCAAAAAGCAGTACAACCGGAACACAACGGTTTTATATGCCTTTATTCAATCATTGGGTGACTCCGAAACCGGTGATTGATGAAGCAAAGTGTTCCCGCTGTGGACGCTGCGTGAAAATATGCCCGGTAACGCCTAAGGCACTAGGCTTCTCGAATGGGCGGATGCAGTCGCCGCAATACAACTATGATCATTGTATTCGTTGTTACTGCTGCCAGGAGATGTGTCCGGATGAGGCAATTGGTATTAAAACGCACCCTATGGGACGTTTGCTGAACAGGTTTAAGCTCTAATCAAACCTTCCAGGAAGTTGTTTTCAAACGGTATATTGAATTGAATTTCCAGGATTATTTGGCATCATCCACGGTCTCGCTTAAAGCCGCCAATAGTTCCTGTTGGCTGGGGATCAAGGATGAAAAGCGCAGTTCCCCATTGATCAAAATACAGGGGAGGTTCTTAATGCCCATTTTCGTCATCCGGGCAATGTTTTCCGGTTGGGTGATTTTGTATTCAACCATTTCTACTTTGCCGGACATGGTTTGTGCAGCTCGTTCGGCAGCGGCCAGCATATAACTGCAGGCTGCACAGGATGCAGAATCCAGGGTGAAAACCTCCATCAGGGGCATTTCGAGTTCTGAGTAATTAAGCAATTCAACTGAATCAAGATCAATCTCTTCTGCCTGGTAATTTGCCAGGATCAGACGGGCGCTTTCTGGGTCGCGAATAGCCTGCATAGCAGCAATCACGTTTTCAATGGGTGTGTCGTAGGGCATGTCGCAACCGGGTGAAATGATCAATTTATGTTGGTTGGGAAGCCTATCCAACAGGTCGATGATGTATTTTGTATTGTCCTGCTGATTGCCCAACAGCATCCGGGTGGTCAGGGGGATATTGCCTTCCAGAACGATGTTAAATCGATCTGTGATGGGTTTAATGGCAACCATGTCAATGTTCTCATCGATAGCGATACAATCTGGTTGGGTCTGACACATGACCTCGATGTTCTTGGTGGCATCTCCGCAAACGAAGAATGAGGAGAATACACCTCTTTCTCGAATAAAATCAAACACCTGGGTGAAAGGTTCCGCCAGGAAGGTGGTGAAGGTGCGCGGAGAGACCTGTGAGGTGACCGGGTCAACCACTGCTATCACATCCATACCAGCCTGTATGTAAAGGTTTGCCATATCCTGGATGAAACGGGTGGTATAAGCCATTAAGTTTATGAGGAAATCTGGGTCGTCGATCGTGTCCAGAAAGATATCTGTTCCTCGCAGGTGAGATGCCAGGGTGAAGGGTCCCGTTACTAAACCGTAGAGGGCTGTGTGCTCTCCGACGGCGGCTTTCATTTTCTTCATCACCTCCAGGATCATCGGCAGGCGGCCATCACCGGGTTGTGGCAGATGATCAGGGATCGCTTTGGAGTCTGCCAACGGGTGGCTGATCACAGATGGGGGGGCATCATCCGCCCATGCCAGATCGCAACCCAGGATCTCGGCTTCGACCTGCAGGTCAAACAGGACTGGCATTCCATCCGGGTCATAAAGATGATTGACTTCTAGGAGGGATTCCAACAGCTTTTCTCCATCAAGGAGTACTTCGCGGGCGGAATGACCTTTGAGCTTGCCGGCATGGACACCTGCAAAGGGTACCCATGGAATAGCGTCGGTCGGTTCACCTTTGAGGACATTGAAGAGTAGTTGTTTCCCAGAACTTGCTTTCATCTTGATTTCCTTTCATCCATGCTTTAATCTTTTAATTTCAACCTGAATTATAAACAATCCTGACAACGATGTCAAATAGTATTTAGGGGTTGTTGATCGTCGTACCAAATCAATCTTGAGTTAAATCGAAGGGGTAAGGCTTGCTTTTCCCCAATTAAAACAAAAATATTTAATTATTTCCCGCATTTTCATCATTCATGCTGTGTTCTTATTCTGATTGCCATGTATTTCTAGCTGGTATTCAAGAAAATTGTGGATCATCACGAATAAGACTTGATAATTTAGCGAAATCTGCGTTATAATTGACATAATGTACATAAGGAAATGGACAACGTTGTCTGGCGAGGGTTTTTGTGTCTGTAACCATTAAGGATGTGGCTAAGCTGGCGGAATGCTCAATTAAGACGGTTTCGCGCGTGGTCAATGATGAGCCTCATGTGGCAGAGACAACCCGGTTGCGTGTACTGGAAGCTATCGAAACCCTGGGTTATGCACCGAACATCTCCGCCCGTCGATTGGTGCAAAGTAAGGCCTATGTTATTTGTATCCTTTTGCATGAAGCTGGTTTTTATCAATCGGCTGTGATTTCGAAGGTCATGGATATTGGTTACCAACTAGATTATGATATCTTGATTCAGTCCTATTTTCCATCGCATGAGCGTTCAAAGGAAAAACTCAATGGGCTGATTCGTGAGCGGAGGGTAGATGGGTTGGTGATCACACCACCTTGCGATGTGGACCCTTTCCTTTCAGAATTGTTGACACAGTCCAATGTGCCTTATGTGCAGATCACGCCATTGAACCGCAGTGAAGATGTGCCATACGTCACTGGGGATGATTACCAGGGTGCTTACTTGATGACTGAGCGGTTGATCTTGCTTGGGCATTGGCGGATTGCCTTCTTGAAAGGGCCGCGCAATCACCGAACGAGCATCGACCGTTTTTTCGGTTACAAGGCAGCTTTAGAGATGTACCGAATACCCTTTGATGAAGGGCTGGTATTGGAATCTTTGTTCAATTTTGACGGCGGTTACAATGCTGCAAAAATTGCCATGGCGATAGACGAACCACCAACCGCGATTTTTGGCGGCAGTGATGAGGCAGCGATCGGTGCGTTGTTTGCTTTGCATGAAATGCGGAAAAATGTGCCCAAACAAATCTCTGTGTGCGGATTTGGTAATTTGCCAAGTGCACACCAAACCTGGCCTGGATTGAGCACCGTCAACCACCCGGTGGAAGTCATTGTCGAGAAAGCCATCGGGATGTTATTAGAAATCTTGTCAGGACAGGAACCGGGAACAAGGCAGATTGTGCTGCCTTGCCAGCTGGTGATGAGAGGTTCAAGTGGTACAAAACCACCTGATAGGTAATTGTGTTTAATAAATAGACTAATTTTGAAAGGAAAAGATGATGGAAGGTGTGTTGTTAAATCTCTATAATGCGATTCTGGAAGGTCAACGAGATGACGCCCAGGCGAATGTTGAAAGTGCACTAGACGCCGGCATTCCACCAGGAGAGGTGTTGGAGGCCATGGTGACTGCCATGGGTGAGGTTGGCAGGTTGTTTGAGGAGGGTGAATACTTTGTGCCAGAAATGTTGATTGCCGCTCGGGCGATGAAGACCGGCATGGAAATCCTCAAGCCTAAGCTCGTTGATGCCGACATTAAGCCCGTAGGCAGCATCATTGCCGGGACCGTCAAGGGTGATTTGCACGATATTGGCAAGAACCTGGTGTGCATGATGCTGGAGGGTGCTGGTTTCCAGGTGGTTGACCTGGGTACCGATGTAACCCCCGAGGCTTTTGTCTCTGCTGTACAGGAACATCACCCGGATTTTGTGGCGATGTCTGCCTTGCTGACAACAACCATGCCCAATATGCAAAATACGATCGAGGCGCTTAAAGCGGCTGGTGTCAGGGATTCTGTTAAGGTATTAATTGGTGGGGCGCCCATCACAGATGCGTACGCCGAAAAAATTGGAGCAGATGGGTACGCTGCAGATGCCAGCCGGGCGGTTAAATTAGCCAAATCCCTGGTATAGGGATCCCATTCTGGCGCTGACTTTCATTCAGGTACATTTCACAGGTGAGGGGTATCGGGATGAGTCTAGGCTTGGACTTAATCTGGTCAATTATTTGGCATAATTGGCCAAGCGTACCAGATTGTTATTTCATGGCAAGGACTGGCGCTTACAAAAGATGAATTGTATCAACTGAATGAATCAATCTCAATGGGCTGGTGTTTGTCGCCAGCCCAAGTTCCTTTAAAAAGAAACATGCCCCCACGGGAATTCGAATCCCGGTTTTGGCCTTGAGAGGGCCACGTCCTAGGCCACTAGACGATGGGGGCAAGTGAAAAAAATTCTATCACAGACTGACAACAACGTCAATCAAATGGTTTATTATTGTGGTTAACATCCGCTGCAGTCAGAAGAGGCACAGCTGTTGCATTCGCTGGAGAGCCGTCCCTGTTCTTTTTCTACGACTGTGGCTTCGCGTAGATCTATCACTTTGGTCTTAAAGTTCAGATCTTTCCCTGCCAGGGGGTGATTGAGGTTGAGTTTGACCGTTGTGTCTGAGATGGACATGGCGATACCGGTAAACACATTCCCTTCTCCATCCTGGATGCGCATGGGGTGCCCAAGCTTGATCTCAAAATCTTCAGGAAAGCTGTCCAATGGGACATCGATTTCTAATTCCGGGTTATAGACGCCATACGCTTCTTCTGCTTTGACGAAGACCTCTTTTTCATCTCCGATGGCCATGCCCTCGACTTCGCTCTCCAAGCCAGGAATGATATTTCCATGACCATGTAAGAACTGGATCGGACCAGCATCAATTTCTTTGCCGTCTATTTCCAGGCTGTAGTCCATTGTGACAACAACGTCTTTTGTTACGGTTGTAATTTCTTTATCTGTCATTTGGCTTCTCCATTTATTCTTCGAACCTGATGTTATCCATAAAGTTCATATTGGTTGAATTACTGAGTCATTATACTGCACGAGGATTGCCGATCAAATTTTTGTCCGATCTTCTGATAATAAACTTATATTCTCGGGATTATTGGGGTATTTCTAAGATGGGCTGTACTTAGATTCTTTCTTAAAGCGTTGTAATTTATTTCTAAAAGCTGTCATGACCTGGTGTATAATTGGGATGTCAAGTGATCATTTGTCTTAAAAGGAAGAAGAGATGCAAACCAGCCCCCTCGCCGGAAAACCAGCACCGCGTGAATTGCTGGTTGATATCCCCCAATTAATTTCAGCTTATTATACCGAGCAGCCTGATCCCAATAACCGTGCGCACCAAGTATCCTTTGGTACTTCCGGTCATCGGGGGTCGTCGGGTGATGGCTCGTTTAATGAAACACATATCCTGGCGATCAGCCAGGCAATTGTTGAGTATCGCCAGGAGCAAGGCACAGATGGGCCTTTATATATCGGAAAAGATACTCACGGGCTGTCTGAACCAGCTTTGCGCACAGCGGTGGAGGTGTTTGCTGCCAACGGTGTGGACATCATCTTGCAGGAGGGCATGGGTTATACACCCACACCGGTGATTTCCCACCGCATCCTGACTTATAACCTTGGCCGATCGAGAGGGTTAGCCGATGGGGTGGTGATCACGCCTTCGCATAATCCACCTGAAGATGGGGGCTTTAAATATAATCCCCCCCATGGCGGTCCGGCTGGTTCAGAGACCACCCGCACCATCCAGGATCGCGCCAATCAAATCATGCAAGATGGGTTGAAAGCGGTGAAGCGCATGGATTGGGTGCAGGCATTAAAGACTGATACCACCCAGCTGGTTGATTTTGTCAAGCCCTATGTAGATGACCTGGAGAAGGTTCTGAACATGGCAGCGATTGCTTCTGCCGGCGTTAGGATTGGCGTCGATCCCCTGGGAGGTGCCGGTATCGCTTATTGGGAGCCAATTGCCGAGGCCTATGGTTTAGACTTAGAGGTGGTCAATCCCGCTGTGGACCCCACTTTCAGTTTCATGACGGTTGATCATGACGGTAAGATCCGTATGGATTGCTCTTCGCCGTATGCGATGGCCAGCCTGATCCAGTTGAAGGACAGGTTCGACATCGCGTTTGGGAACGATCCTGATTTTGACAGGCATGGGATTGTTACCCCTAAAGGCGGGTTAATGAACCCGAACCACTACCTGTCTGTGGCGGTTTGGCACCTGTTCCAAAATAGGCATGAATGGTCACCAGATGTCACCGTGGGCAAAACCGTCGTTACCAGTGCCATGTTGGACCGGGTAGCGAAATCCCTGGACCGGTCTGTGACGGAAGTCCCGGTGGGATTTAAGTGGTTTGTACCCGGGCTGCTGCATGGCGAGCTGGGGTTTGGCGGTGAGGAGAGTGCTGGCGCATCCTTCTTGCGTAAAGACGGTACCACCTGGACGACCGATAAGGACGGCATCATCCTGAATCTACTGGCAGCCGAAATCATTGCTGTGACCGGGCAAGACCTGGCTGACATATATGCACAATTGCAGGATCAGTTTGGTGAATCCTTCTATCGACGGCTGGAAGCTAAAGCCACCCGGGAACAAAAAGCGGTCTTCAGTAAATTAACGCCGGAGATGGTCAGTGCGGATACGATGGCTGGTGAAAAAATTACCGCCAAGCTGACCAAAGCCCCTGGTAATAACGCCGATATTGGCGGGTTGAAGATTGTGGTTGAGAATGGCTGGGTGGCTGTGCGTCCATCCGGGACAGAGGATATCTACAAAGTTTACGCAGAAAGCCTCAAGAGTGAAGAACACTTAAACCAAATCCTGGAGGAAGGCCAGGCCATCGTCAACGAATTTATTTGAAGCTGAATTATAGGGTGGTATTGAACGGTTATACGCACCTAATTATACTTGTATGTGTTTAACAGCCTGGACCCTACTTACGCCTGTGCCGAATGATGGGCAGGCAGCTGGGCTGATCGTAATCTTTTTTTCAATCCATTTTCAATAGGAGGTTTTTTCTGTGGCTGACATTAATACTATTCAACTTGTGGTGAATGAATTTCTGCAGTCTTTGGGATCGTGGTTGTTCCTGCCGATGCGGGTGATCACATTCTTTGGCGATGAGGAATTCTTTGTGCTGATGCTGCCTATTTTCTACTGGTGTTTTGGTCAGAAAATGGGTATCCGGATTGGGATCATGCTGCTGCTTAGTAATGGTTTCAACACCTTTTTTAAGTTCTTATTTCGCACGCCGCGCCCAGCCTGGATTAGCGACAGCGTTGCGCCTTATGTTCAAGAGTCCTCGTTTGGCCTCCCATCTGGGCATGCAATGAATGCTGCTGCAGTGTGGGGCTGGCTGGCGGTGGAAGTTAAGAAACGCTGGTTTACGATTGCCATGCTGGTGTTAATCTTTTTGCTCGGGTTTTCACGGCTTGTGCTGGGCGTTCATTTATTGGGTGATGTGCTGTTGGGGTGGCTGCTTGGCGGCTTGCTGGTGTGGGCGATTTCTGCCCTGCGAAAACCAGTTGGCGATTTCTTCAATGCCCAATCCTTTGGTGGAAAAATTGGCCTGGTGGCTGTTAGCTCGGTAGGTTTGATGCTGCTGGCCTTTATTGCCCGGTGGATTGCTGGCCCGTGGACCATGGACCCTGAGTGGGCAGCCCGGGCGGGTGATATTAATCCTTACAGCCTGGATGGTACCTTTTTGTTGGGCGGCGTATGGTTTGGTTTTCTGGCTGGTTATGTGTTCTTAACGGAGAAAAAAGGCGCGTTCCTGGCCGCTGAAGGGGGTTGGCGGCGTGTGGCTCGCTTCCTGGTCGGTGTGATTGGCGTGATCATCCTGTATATTGGGCTGGGACAGGTTTTCCCCCGGGAAGCGGATGTATTAAGCTTCAGCCTGCGATTTCTACGGTTTACCCTGATTGGATTGTGGATCGCATGGATCAGCCCGATCCTGTTTGAGAAGATGAAGATTTTGGAGTTTGAGAAGTAAGCTGAAAGTTCAAAGCTAAAAGCTAAAAGCTGAAAGACCTGTAGGGTGCGGTCTGTTTGTGACCGCACCATTTGTTTATCTTTGTTTGTAAATTGTGTGCTTTCGAGATCGCTTCGCTGCGCTCGCGATGACAATGACCTGTGGGGTGCGGTCTGTTCGTGACCGCACCATTT
>SL_3KL_010_SEDDRAFT_10006381_pt1 | contig 10546 bp, 8 predicted proteins | sample SodLakKL_010_SED_2_FD_10381 | JGI IMG/M metagenome (IMG submission 10381)
CTGCTCTTCGGCCGCTGCGGCTGCTTCGCCGCCGGCTGCCGGTGCGGCAGCCATCGCGACAGGCGCGGCCGCGGAGACGCCGAATTTGTCCTCGAGTTCCTTGACCAGCTCGGAAAGTTCGAGCACGGACATATTGGCAATAAAATTAATTACATCGTCTTTGGTAATGTCAGCCATGGTTTTTATCCTCCGAAATCAATATAAATCATAAATTTAAGAATGGTTATTCAGTTTGTCACATTGTTTTCCGATCATGCAGATCCCCGGCATCAGGCCGCGTTTTCTTTCTGGTCCCGGATTGCCTGCAATGCATAGAGAAGCTTTTCCGGCACGTTGTTGAGTGCGCGAACCAGACCCGTGGGCACCGCGTTCATTGTGGAAAGGACCTGCGCGAGAAGCTCCTCGCGCGGCGGCATGTCTGCCAGCGCCTTGATGTCTCCGAAACTGAGAATCTTGCCGGAAAGAACGCCCATCTTGATCTCGAGCTTATCGTTTTCCTTTGCAAACGCACTCAGGACTTTCGCCGGCGCGACCGGATCTTCGTAGCTCATGGCGATGGCGTTGGGCCCGGAAAGACCGTCCCGGATCAAGGCGACGTCGGTTTCTTCAGCGGCAAGGGACAACAGCGTATTCTTCACGACGAGAAATTCCACGCCCTCTTCCCGCAGTTTTGCCCTGAGCTCGGTCATCTTCGGAACATTGAGGCCCTTGTAGTCCACAAGGATCAAGACCTTCTTGTCATTGAACTTGCGATGAAGGTCGCTTACAAGTTCCTTCTTCTGCGTAATGTTAAGCAATCGTTACACCCCCTTTCGGAATCTGTAAAAACCAAGGGCGACACAGTAAACTATTTCTGGTCTGCCTCAACAGGCCGGAATGCGGGCTTTATAAGCCGTCCCGATTAAGCGCGGACAACGCGCCTGCAGTCTTTGACAGATAGGATTATAAAGTAGGGAATGCCCGTCCCGGCATTCCGCTGCATTCCGCCAAAACGGCGGGTCACACGGCAAACACCTGCCCAATACCGGTATTACCGGGTTCGGCAGGTGGGTTGTCCATCATGTTTTTTGGTTGAAATGCCCCGTAAATCCAATCAGTCTTTCATTTTATCGAGTCATGAAGAGAAGCCGCCTTCGAAGCGATAACCGCTATTGGTCACCGGCGGGATTGTCATAGTGAGATCATAATACGACAAGACTTTTTTTGCGTGCATTAACCGCCTTTACGGCATCCGGCATGCAATCCCGGCGCATAATACGGCTATATGGATAGAACCTATCTCAAGATTGTCTTTCGGCCCAATGTCTTTGTTGGCGTCTTATTTCCAATCCTCGAAATACGCCAGTATGCCTGCGGTTTCAAATAAGACGCAGCCGCGATCTTGAACCGAAATCCGAATTTTGAGATGGGATCTAAACGAAAACGCCGAGAAAGCGGCATCAGCTCATCAAATCCTTGACATACACCGGATCGACTTTGAATCCGGGCCCCATTGTGGTGGACGTGGCGATTCCACGAATATAGGCCCCCTTGCTTGCAGCCGGTTTCAGGCGCTGGACCGCCTCGATGAAAGCCCGGATATTATCCCGCAGTTTTTCCTGCCCGAAGGACACCTTGCCCATGGGAGCATGCAGTATACCATTCTTGTCAACCCGGAAATCGACTTTTCCGGCTTTGAGGTCTGCTACTGCCCGGGTCACATCAAAGGTCACGGTGCCGGTCTTGGCGTTTGGCATCAGTCCGCGGGGACCGAGAATTTTACCGATCTTGCCTACGGAGCCCATTACATCGGGCGTTGCAACCGCTTTATCAAAACCGTACCAGCCGCCCTTGATCTTTTCGACCAAATCGTCGTTTCCAACGAAATCGGCGCCGGCATCCGCGGCTTCCTTTTCTTTTTCGCCCTTGGCGAAAACCAGTACCTTGACTTCCTTGCCAAGCCCATGGGGCAGAACCACGGAGCCCCGGACCATCTGATCCGCATGACGGGGATCAACGCCGAGCCGTACCGCGATATCCACTGTTTCATCGAACCGGACGTATGAGGAGGCCAGCGCGTGCTGAATCGCCTCGTCGAAGGAATAACGCTTCGCGGTGTCGATATTCGCCTTGATGTCTGTGTATTTTTTGCTGTGTTTCGGCATTGTATTTCAGATGCTCCTTTTACTTATTGAATCACCTCAAGTCCCATGCTTCTGGCTGTACCCTCGATGATCAGACAGGCATTTTCCATGTTGGGTGCATTGAGATCCGCCATTTTCATCTTCGCGATCTCTTCTACCTGTTCCCTGGTCACCTTGCCCACCTTGTCCGCCTTGGGACTTCCGGAGCCCTTGGCGATTCCGGCGGCCTTTTTGAGAAGAATGGCAGCGGGCGGGGTCTTGGTGATAAACTTAAACGACTTATCCTGATATATGGTGATCACGACGGGTATGATCATCCCCTCGTCATTGGCCGTACGTGCGTTAAAGGCCTTGCAGAAATCCATTATATTGACGCCGTGCTGTCCCAGGGCCGGACCGATAGGCGGCGAGGGGTTTGCCTTCCCGGCCTGAACCTGAAGCTTCACCTGCGCGACTACTTTTTTTGCCATTTCAAAAAATCTCCTGTATTAATTTTGATACACCCGCAAAATACCCGACCAGTCGGCTTTATAACAATTCAAAATCAAGGCTTGCGCGATTTCGAAGAATGCAGCGTGCCTGGCGTACGAGAGACTCGACGAACCGCCCGCAGACGCGGATAGTGGACTTTTTGCGGAGTCGTCAATTTTTCGAGACTTGAACGAAATCAAGCTCCACAGGCGTCGAGCGGCCAAAGATGCTTACCAGGACCTTGACTTTCCCCTTTTCGGGATTGACATCCTCCACCGTTCCGTTGAAATTCGTAAACGGGCCGTCGACTACCCGCACATCGTCACCGACCTCAAAAAGAAATTTCGGCTGCGGTTTGTCCTTGCCAGCCTCCATCCGGTTCAGGATCTGCTGTGCCTCTTCGTCGGTAATCGCCACCGGCCGGTCCCGCCCCCCCAGAAAACCGGTCACCTTGGCGGTATTTTTCACCAGGTGCCAGGTATCCTCGTCAAGCTCCATGGAAACAAGGATATAGCCGGGATAAAATTTCCGGTTGGAGGTCTTTCGCTTCCCTTTTACCAGCTCAACCACCTGTTCCGTGGGGACCACGATTTCACCGAACTTCCTGGAAAACCCGGACGCGGCAATCCGTTCTTCAAGGTTGGCCTTCACCTTGTTTTCAAATCCGGAATAAACATGGATGATGTACCATTGATGTGCCACGTCTTTCTTCCCCGCGCTTTGCCTGTAAGGACCCTGTAATTGAAATGGAAACACCGCCGGCTGACAGTGCGAATCCGCACGGTGTTACAAGATAATCCGGACCAGACTCGACAGTCCGAAATCGATGATACCCAGAAAAAATGAGACAATCAGCACAAATACCAAGACAACGCCGGTCATACCCGTCGCTTCCCTGCGGGTGGGCCAGACCACCTTGCTCAGTTCATTCCTGACTTCCCGTAAAAACTGGATCCAGTTGCCGAAATAGCGCTCCAGAAGCTTCATCAAAAACGTCTGGTCACCGGATGATTTCCGGGGAGCGGATGCTGTGCTTTTCTGCTTTCTGGAACCGGCTTCCAGCGAACCCGAACCGCCGCCGCCCTTTGATCCGGATGCTGCCGAACCGGTGCCTGCGTTTTGTTCAAGATCATCCTGGGCAGAATCGCCGGCGCCTTTTTTTGCCTTTTTCTGGCTCGCCGGCTTTTTTCTCTGCATCCTTCCCATCTCTACTCCTAAATGTGGAAAGCTCAATGTTGGCGTTCATGATTTGAAAATCGCAACTTTTGAGCTTTCCTGCTTACATTCGGTTTGGCAGGCCAGGAGGGATTCGAACCCCCAACCACCGGATTTGGAGTCCGACGCTCTGCCGTTCGAGCTACTGGCCTGCATTGAGTACCGCTGCCCCTTAAACCAAAAAGCGCCTGACTGACTACTTGGTTTCCCGGTGCACGGTGTGGGACCGGCAGAACCGACAGTATTTCTTCAATTCGAGCCGGTCCGGCTTGGTCCGTTTGTTTTTGGTCGTTGAATACGTGCGGCGCTTGCAGTCCATGCACGCCATAGTAATGTTGACTTTCACAGGATGTGCCCCCCGATTATTGACGGCTTGCGGCCGGTAAAAAACTATTCGATGATTTCACTTACGACGCCGGCGCCGACGGTCCTGCCGCCTTCACGCACGGCAAACCGCAGCTCCTTTTCCATAGCGATCGGCGTGATCAACTCCACCGTACCCGTCAGGTTGTCCCCGGGCATCACCATCTCCACGCCCTCGGGAAGCGTCATCACGCCCGTCACGTCCGTGGTCCGGAAATAAAACTGCGGACGATACCCGGAAAAAAACGGCGTGTGGCGACCGCCTTCGTCCTTGCTCAATATGTAGACCTCCGCCTTGAACTTCGTATGCGGCGTGATCGACTTGGGCTTCGCTACCACCTGGCCTCGCTCCACCTCGTCGCGCTTCGTGCCCCGGAGCAACAGACCCACATTGTCGCCGGCCTGCCCTTCGTCGAGAAGCTTGCGGAACATCTCCACGCCCGTGCACACCGTCTGAATCGTCGGACGCATCCCCACGATCTCGATCTTGTCGTTGACATGAACGATGCCGCGCTCCACGCGACCCGTCACAACCGTTCCGCGGCCGGATATCGAAAACACATCCTCGATCGGCATCAAAAACGGCTTGTCCACGTCCCGCTCCGGCTCCGGAATATACGTATCAATCGCATCCAGCAGCTCCCAGATGCACTTGGCATCCTCGGAGTCCGGATCGTCCGATTCCAGGGCCTTCAATGCGGATCCCCGGACAATCGGAATATTGTCTCCGTCAAAATCGTAGTTCGACAAAAGCTCCCGAAGCTCCAGCTCCACCAACTCGATCAGCTCCTCGTCGTCCACCATGTCGCATTTGTTCAAAAACACCACGATCCGCGGCACACCGACCTGACGCGCAAGAAGAATGTGCTCTCTTGTCTGCGGCATCGGTCCGTCATCGGCGCCGACCACCAGGATCGCTCCGTCCATCTGCGCAGCTCCCGTGATCATGTTCTTGATGTAGTCCGCGTGACCCGGGCAGTCCACATGCGCATAATGCCGGTTCTCCGACTGATACTCCACGTGCGCCGTCGCTATCGTGATGCCCCGCGCCTTCTCCTCCGGCGCCTTATCGATCTTGTCGAACGGAATGAACTCCGCAAAACCCTTCAATCCGCAATTCTTCGTGATCGCAGCCGTCAACGTCGTCTTGCCGTGATCGATATGTCCGATCGTACCCACGTTTACATGCGGCTTTGTCCGCTCAAACTTCTGCTTTGCCATTGTATCGTCCTCCCCATGTTTTTAAGGCAAATCGTTGCAATTTCACGTATAACCGGCCCGTGAGCGGGCTGAAGGGTAATGTTTGGTTACAGGCGCCCGGCTCAATGAACATTTAAGTACTGACGGCTTCGCAAAAAGCCAAATATCTGCGCCTGCTCGCAATTCCCCAGAATTTCGCGTACGCTTAGTACGCCGCATTCTTCGGAAACCGGTAGGCCTTGATCTTGGACTTTTTACAAAGCCGTCAGATCGAGACTTTTTACGAGTAAGTCAGGTACTGCATATAAAATAAAAATGGAGCCCACGACCGGATTTGAACCGGTGGACCTCTTCCTTACCAAGGAAGCGCTCTACCTCCTGAGCTACGTGGGCGTATCCGAAAACAGCAACGCCGCCCCAATGACCGCCGGAGCGCCTTCGGGAAAGCCTTGCGCCCGTTCAAGCCGGGCATGTGGTTTATGGAGCGGGAGACGAGAATCGAACTCGCGACATTCAGCTTGGAAGGCTGATGCTCTGCCAACTGAGCTACTCCCGCACCGGAAACCGCAATAAACCAACCCTATAAGCCCTTATCGATTATTATATAAGGATACACCGGGGTCGGTTTTTGTGCCGATCGGAAATTGGTGGTGGGGGGAGGATTCGAACCTCCGAAGGCTTTGCCGGCAGATTTACAGTCTGCTCCCTTTGGCCGCTCGGGAACCCCACCCGAATAAACTGTATGTATTGTCAACCTCTGGAGCCAGCGAAGGGACTCGAACCCCCGACCCACTGATTACAAATCAGTAGCTCTGCCAACTGAGCTACGCTGGCGGAAATCGGTGCAAAAATAAAAATGAACCCGCTATTCGGCAAACAGCCGTTGAAAAAGCGAAATACCGGATTATTTATATCCTGTCAATACGGATTGATAAAAAAAGCATAACAAGTCGAACCCGACGGGGAATAAAAACGCACATATGCCAGTTTTTTATACCCCATCAAAATAAAGTAGAAATATGTAACAAAATTATACCGGCCTTGCAAGCAATTTTTGCATTATTTTTGTTTAATGGCTTTGAAAAAAGTCAAATACCCGCGACAGCCCATGTTTTGTGCCCGAACGATTATCAGGATTTTTAGCCAAGGTCCAAAACGCCGAGAATTTTTTACCGCAGGAAAATTGTGTATATTTTGATGCTCCCGTAAAAAGTCTCAATCAGACGGCTTTGAAAAAAGTTCAAGATCAGGGTTTGCCGGGTTCCTAAAGAATGCAGAGTACTTAGCGCGGGTGGAATCTTGATGGATTGCGCGCAACGCCGATATTGCGTTTTGACGAAGTCGTCAATCCTTGATATACAGGCCTTGACATACAGGCCGTCGAGGTGATAATTATCCGAATGCGTTCCATCAGGCACATTATTCTATATTGTGGCCGCACGAAAATCAGGATTTTTCGTCAAGGACGGCGAAGGTTTTTACCGCAGGAATACCGGGCGTATTTTGAGGATCAAAATTTGAGCCGGACGCAGAGATTGGCGAAAAAACGGTTTTCGATCAGCCAATAGATGATGCACTCNTAAAAAGTCGCGATCTGACGGCTTTGTAAAAAGTTCAAGATCAAGGCTTGCGCGATTTCGAAGAATGCAGCGTACTTGGCGTACATGAAATTCTGAGAAATCGCGCGTAACGCAGATACTGGACTTTTACGAAGCCGTCAAAAAAAATCATAAGTTGACCTAAGTCAAGGTCTGCTGCTTCCTTTCCGCGTATAACGGATCCAAACCATCGGAAAAAACGTTTTTCCGTTAACCCGAAAAGCAACGGCAAAAAAGGAGGCATACCATGTTTTGCTTTCAGTGCGAACAGACGGCAAAAGGCGAGGGATGCGACAAGATCGGCGTTTGCGGCAAGCAGCCGGAAGTGGCGGAACTGCAGGATGTACTGGTCTATGCAATGAAAGGCCTGGCTCAGGTTGCCAACGAGGGCAACAAGGTGGGCGTCCGGGATCCCCAAATCGATCATTTCGCCTGCGAGGCCATGTTCTCCACCCTGACCAACGTGGATTTCGATCCGGACCGGTTTCTGCCGCTCATCAACCAGTGCGTGGCGTTTCGCGAACAGCTCAAACAGAAAGTGGATGCCGCCGGCGGATGGAGCGACTTTACCAGCGGTCCTGCCACGTTTACGCCGGCCTCCACGATTGACGAGCTTGTAAGGCAGGGTGAGAGCGTCGGTCCTGAAGCGGAAAAAGACAAGGTGCAGCAGGATATTTTTTCCCTTAAGGAGACGCTCACCTACGGCATCAAGGGCATCTGCGCATATGCCGACCATGCCGCCGTCCTGGGAAAAACCGATAAGAAGATTTTTGATTTCGTCTACGAAGGCCTGGCCGCTACGCTCGATGAGAGCCTGGGGGTGGATGATCTGCTGGGACTGGTGCTCAAGTGCGGCGAGATCAACCTGCGAACCATGGAACTTCTTGACGAGGCCAACACCGGTTCTTACGGCAACCCCACGCCCACGGCCGTTCCCCTGGGCGCAAAGCAGGGTAAGGCCATCCTCGTGTCGGGCCATGATCTCAAGGACCTGGATCAGATCCTGAAGCAGACCGAGGGCAAAGGAATCAACGTGTACACCCACGGCGAGATGCTTCCCTGCCACGGATACCCGGAGCTGAAAAAATACCCGCATTTCTTTGGACATTTCGGCACGGCCTGGCAGAACCAGAAAAAGGAGTTCGCGGCGTTCCCCGGCGCCATCGTCATGACCACCAACTGCATCCAGAAGCCGCAGCAATCCTACCAGGACAATATTTTCACAACCGGCCTGGTGGGATGGCCGGGCGTCACCCATATCGCGGATAAGGATTTTACGCCCGCCATCGACAAGGCCCTTGCCATGCCCGGATTCGAGTCCGACACCGACAAGGGGGAGGTCATGGTGGGATTTGGTCACAACGCGGTTTTGGGCGTTGCCGACAAGGTGGTCGGGGGCGTGAAGAACAAGGATATCCGGCATTTCTTCCTGGTGGCCGGATGCGACGGCGCCAAGCCGGGCCGCAACTACTACACCGAGTTCGTGGAAAAGGTTCCGGAAGACTGCATCGTCATGACGCTGGCCTGCGGCAAGTTCCGTTTTTTCGACAAGAAGCTTGGCGATATCGGCGGCATTCCGCGCCTGCTTGATATCGGGCAGTGCAATGACGCGTATTCGGCCATCAAGATCGCCTCGGCCCTGGCCGGCGCCTTTGAATGCGGCGTAAACGACCTGCCGCTTTCCATGGTTCTTTCCTGGTACGAGCAAAAGGCTGTGGCGATTCTGCTGACGCTTCTATACCTGGGAATCACCGACATCCGGCTGGGACCGTCCCTGCCGGCATTTGTCTCGCCCAATGTTTTGAACGTCCTGGTTGACAAATTCGACATCAAACCGATCAGCACCCCGGATGAAGACCTGAAAGCCATTCTGGGATAATCGGGTGATGAGCTGCCGGTATTGGCAGCACCAGGTAACCAGGCCGCCCGCTTTCAAAGCGGGCGGCTTTTTTTATTTCATTTTCAAGGGCGGTTTTTTCGTGTAAAAATACATTTTTTTATTTGCTATAACGGCTTTACGGGCAGAATGGCTTGCATGAGTAAAAAGCCGATTTTTTTCCGGCGCTTCCTGTGCGTCGCAATCCCCCGAAAAGGTTTTGCAATGTTTTCCTTTATCCATGCCGCCGATATACACATAGACAGCCCCATGCACAAGCTTGACGCCTATGACGGCGCGCCGGTGGAGGCGTTTCGCCTGAGCACCCGCAGGGCCCTGGAAAACATCGTGGACAGGGCCGTGGCTGAAAAGGTCGCATTTGTCATGATCTCCGGGGATCTCTACGACGGGGACTGGAAAGACTACAACACAGGGCTGTATTTCGCCTACCAGATGAACCGGCTGCGGGAGACCGGAATCGGCGTGTTCATAGCGGCCGGAAATCACGATGCAGCCAGTGCAATAACAAAATCGCTTCGTCTGCCCGACAACGTGAAAATATTTTCTTCCTCCGCCGCCGAAACCGTTTACCACGAGAATCTCCCCGTTGCCGTCCACGGCCGCAGTTTCGCCTCTCCGACCGAAAAAAAGGATCTCTCCCGGGATTACCCGGACCCCGTGCCGGGCCGTTTCAACATCGGTATGCTCCATACGGCCCTGAACGGCCGCCCGGGTCATGAATCCTATGCGCCGTGCACCCTGTCCGTGCTCCGGGAAAAAGGATACCATTACTGGGCACTGGGCCATGTCCACGAGCACGAGGTATTGTGTGAAGACCCGTTTGTCGTGTTTCCCGGCAACACCCAGGGCCGGCATGTCCGGGAACCCGGCCCAAGGGGATGCTTGCTGGTCACGGTGGGTGAGGACATGACCGTTGCCTCCGAATTTATTGAAACGGACGTGGTCCGGTGGTTTACACTCACCATTGACGCAGGCGGGGCGCAGAGCCCCTACGACGTGGTAGACGCGTTTGCCGGCCGTCTTGAGGCGCTTTTATTGGAAAACGAATCAATGCCCCTTGCCGTTCGGGTGGGTATTGCCGGAGAGACCCCTGTCGCCGCGGAGTTGAGCGCGGATCCGGACCGGTGGACCGGCGAGATCCGGGCGGCGGCCATGACGTCCGGCGGCGGCCGGGTATGGGTGGAAAAGGTTCAGCTTTCCTGCAGTCTGCCGCAGGCCTCGCACCAGGATTGGTTTGGCGGCGCCATGGAGGAGCTGCTTGTATTGTTCGATGAACTGGCCCATGACCCGGACGTCCGGATGGAGATGGCCGGTGCCCTTGCGGATTTTCACCGGAGGCTTCCTCCGGAGATAAGAGACGGCCCGGACGGCATCCGCCTGGATGATCCGGATTGGGTGGGCAAGATGATCGAACAGGTGCGCCCGGAGTTGGTGGGCCGCCTGATGCACAAGGGGGGAGGAGACGCATGAAGATCGATTCCCTTCACCTATTGGCTTTCGGGCCGTTTACCCGGCATTTGCTGGATTTCAGCAATGCCGGGTACGGTGTTCACCTGGTATACGGTCCCAACGAAGCCGGCAAGACCTCCGCGCTCCGGGCGCTTCGGTCCCTGTTATACGGTATTGACGAGCGCTCCCCGGACGGCTTCCTCCACCCCTATTCCCGGATGCGCATCGGC
>SL_3KL_010_SEDDRAFT_10006382_pt1 | contig 10546 bp, 7 predicted proteins | sample SodLakKL_010_SED_2_FD_10381 | JGI IMG/M metagenome (IMG submission 10381)
CGCAGCATCCGCGGAAGCCTGCTATGGTTTCCTGACGGCAATCACCGGGTTGAGTTTGGCATGAACGCAATAAGCTACGGGATAAATCCCGGCACCCTCTCTCCGGTTGGTTCCGGCTCACAGATAGAACCTCTGCAGATCGACAGGGAGCTTGGTGCCGAACTGTCGTTGTTTGCAAGCGATGAGTTTGAAATAACCGGCCGCCTGAGCACCGAAGTGGGGCTGCGGTACACCCGTTACCTGTATCTTGGTCCGCGCCAAACCTATATCTATGATGAAACAAGGCCCAGAAGGATGGAGTTCATAACCGACACCCTCTCTTTCAGCAGGAACGAGACTGTTGCGGCCTACGGCGGACTTGAACCCCGCATCAGCTTCAGGTACAGCATTGACGGATCCAGTTCGGTAAAGGCCAGCTATACCAGGAACAACCAATATATCAACCTGGTATCCAATACGGCGGTAATCACTCCCTCAGACACATGGAAGCTGAGCGACACTCACCTCAAACCGCTCACCAGCGACCAGTTCGCAGCCGGCTACTTCAGGAACTTTGCAGACAACATGATCGAAACATCTGCAGAGTTATATTTCAGGTATCTCAGTAACCTTACTGATCACAGGGAAGGAGCTGAAATAGTGATGAACCCCAACATTGAGACCGACCTTATAAATGTCAGCGGATACAGCTACGGATTAGAGCTGTATGCCGCAAAGAATTCGGGAAGGCTTACGGGCTGGATAAGCTACACCCTGTCAGCTGCAAGGGTGAGGTCGGAAAGTGAATTTGAAGAAGACCGGATAAACGACAATAAATGGTTCCCGTCAAATTTTGACAGGCCCAATGAGCTTGTAATCAACACCGGATACAATATTTCCAGGAGATGGCGAATAGGTGCAACGTTCAATTATTACACCGGTCGCCCGTTAACACTCCCGGAGCTTCAGTTCCCTCATGGCGACAGGCAACTGGTGTATTATTCCGACAGGAACAAGTACAGGCTTCCCCCATACCACCGCCTCGACATACACCTTTCGAGGCATGAAACTCTCAGGATAAACAAAAGGCGCAGCGGGTACTGGACCCTGTCGCTGCTGAATGTTTACGGAAGAAAAAACCCCTATTCGGTATTCTATGAAAGGGAGCGTGCCGCACCAGGCCAGCGTGCTTCAGGATTCAATCTCTATAAACTATATATAATTGGAAGGCCTGTGCCTACACTGACATATAATTTCAGGTTCTGAACAATGGTAAACTCTGTCAAATCATATTCATTTATCCTACTGGTGTTTATAGCCATGCATTCATGCAGGGAGCCCTATTACCCGGTAACAGACAGCATGGACAATGTGCTTGTTGTTGACGGACTGGTTACCGGTGAGCCCGGAATGAGCTATATCAAAGTGCTTTACAAACAGGCTACCCCATTCAGGGACCTGATGCCGCTGAGAAATGCAACAGTCTACATTGAAGACGACCAAAATAATATCTACCCTTTCAGCTTTACCGGCACGAAATATTACCCGTCGTCCTCCTTCAGGGGAGTTGAAGGACGAAGCTATACACTTTATATAGAAACTGAGGAGGGAGATATTTTCAGGTCTGATCCCCAGCTTATGGTCCCGGCAGCAAAACTGGAGGAGGTATACCCGTACAGAACCGTAAAAGAGTTCCTGTATGATGACCATTACGGGAACCCGGTGCGCGAAATAGTAAGGGGCACCCAGGTATTAGCAGACCTTAGCGGAAGAGGTGATGAGGTCCTGAGGTTCAGGACAGAGGCCACCCTGCTCCTTCTATATAATTTTTATCACTGGAGAATACCCGATATCGATGTATATTACCGGTGGAAGAAGCTGGATATGACAGGAGAGGCAGGCATCAACATACCAAGGTTTGACGGAAATTATGACCAGGTAACGGGACACACGCTATGCTTCATGCCCGCGAGCAAGATGCATTACGGACTTGACCCGGAGGAGTACATTTACCGCAAGATACTAATCATAAGATATTATACCCTTAATAATGAGGCATACCGTTTCCACCGGGAAGCCCACAGGCAGATGACCTCAGGGAACAAGCTGTTTGACCCGGTGGTATCACAACTGCCTTCCAACATAACATGTATTAATGATCCCGGCAGGCCGGCAGTGGGGTTTTTTGAGGCCTCATCAACAAGCTCAGAAACTCATATGCTGGTTGACCAGTCATACGACAATGTATTCAATTTCATAAGAATAGAGGACCTTGAGCATGTCCCTGCAAGAGGATCAATGCTTAACGAGAAACCTGCATTCTGGCAGGACTAAAAATGAGGATGATGCACAGGTTTCACATTATATCGCTTTTACTTTGCGCACTCCTGAATCAGGGCGCCCTGGTGCTGGCGGGAGGTACCGGACCGGCTTCCTTGCAATACCGGGCAGAAACGGTTACCATTAACACCGACCGGGATTTTTACATTGCAGGCGAAAGGGTGTACTTCAGGCTTGATATAAGCAATAGATATGGTGCCCCGGCAAGCAGCATTGCCTACCTGGTAATCAGGAACCAGCACAATAAGGTCATTGAAAGGGCATCTCTAATCGTTGAGGATAAGATGGCAAAAGGCAGCATATACCTGCCCGACACCCTCAGTACCTCGTATTACCAGCTTGTAGCATTCACCAATTTGATGAGAAACTTTCCGGAAGAGTATTATGCATTCAAACAGATAGTTGCAATAAACCGGTTTGACGACACTCCCTATGAAAGCCTCCTGCCCGGAAATAATGACCGGACCGGGCACCAACCGTATAACGGCGGCAACAAAGGGCCGGCCAAAGCAGAACCCACAGCAGGCATCTCTCCTGCCACCGGCAGCCCGGCAGGCATCTCTCCTGCCACCGGCAGCCCGGCAGGCATCTCTCCTGCCACCGGCAGTTCCCGCAATGAACCATTAAGAATATCAATGCCCCGAAAAATAGCGGGAACACGTGAGATGTTCGAGGTGGAAATAGAGTCCCTTCTACCTGACAATAATCCGGCCATTCTCACCATTTCTGTGGCACAGAGCAGCTCTTTTGCAGACGTTCAGCGTAGTGATGATGCCGGCGGCAGCGGCACCAGGGTGCCGGACAGGAACCCCGGCATTAATGAAGGCACTGCTGCTGCAAGCACAAGAGGGATTACCGGTACCGCCGGAGCCGGCAGCAGATTTGCCTTATCATCATGGTTTTTCAAGGAGACCAACGGACCTGTTTTAACGGGAAGGGTACAAAACCGCATCAATGGAGAAGGGATACCCGGAGCCACAGTGATATTATCGGTAACCGATACGGCTCTCAACCTGCTATATGCTATAACAGACAATAACGGAATATTCCACTATAGGCTCAACGATTACCATGACGGCCGGCAGCTTTGGTTCTCCCTGTATAACGAGGGCGATAATCCAGACCATGCAGAGATCGTGATTGACGACCGTTACAGTCTCCGCACCCCCTTTATTTCAGATACAGGCCGGCATATGATACCCGGCCGGGAGCATATTCTTGCCAGCAGGGATATAGTAAGGGTGAACAAAATCCTGGGTATTGATCACAACCTGCACAAGGAAAGGGTGGGCCACGGTTACCGTCCGGTTATATATTCCGCCCCGGCCTACACCCTTGAAACATTGCGGGAATACGAGTACCTTGAGAACCTGCAGGAGATCGCACGCGAACTTATTCCTTTTTTAAGGATCAGGAGGCAGGGCGACTTGTACACATCGATCATGATGCTTCGTTACGAAGACACATACCTGCAGGACACCCCTGCATACTTTATTGACGGCATATACGCCGGAGATTTCAACAACCTTGTGTATCTCGATTCCGATGCCATTGAGAGAATCGAGCTGCATAATTACTACTGGCGCCACGGGAACATCCTCTTCCCAGGCATAGTAGCCCTCTTCAGCACTGGTCGCCATTACAGGGATATTGAGCCTGCAGGCCCCACCGCCACTACCTTTCAGCATCCGGCAGCAGACCACTCCTCCTATGGCCCGCCCGACCACGCTAAAGTTGAGATGCGCAGGTCAAGGCCGGACTTCAGGCAGCTTCTTTTCTGGGACCCTGCTTTCACTATAGGCCCGGAACAGCAAAAGAAAACCGCCAGGTTCTTCACCAGCGACCTGAAAGGAGAATTCACCGTTAAAGTCCGCGGTTTTACAGGTAACGGCAAGATAATCTCACAAGAGGCCCGTTTTGTTGTCGCAGATGAGGAGGCTGCCGGCACATCCGGGGGTGACAGCCGTGACGGCGGACTGCAGCCGGGTAATGAGATACCCCCTGCCCTTAATACCCCGGAAGGCACCCCGTGCAATACAGAAGAACGTGATGGCACGCCAACCGTTACCCCGGCAAATGAGATCCACTTAGACGATACCGAAAAATTCTTTGAGCAGGGGCTTTCGGGCAGGCTTACCCCCCTGCCCCGCCGACCGATCGGCGACCAGCATTACCCTGACGAGGAGTGGCACAGGGGCAGCGTCGTTCTTAACAACGGGACAGAGGTGAAAAATAAGCTTTTGAGGTACAACGGTTATCTTGACGAACTGTTCTGGCTGCACGAAGGAGATTATCAACAGGTACAGGTTGACAAGGATATGATAAAGGAGTTCCGTATCCCGGGCCCTGAAGCCGGAAAACTCTCTGTTTACAGGAGAATAAACATAAATGCGCCGGTTCTTGCCGGTAATGCTGACATTTTCGGTGAATTGCTCCATGAGGGTGATATTTCAGTTTATGCCTGGCGAAGGATAATTGAAACGACCAGGGATGACCAGAGGATTGGGGAGATCATTTACGGAGGGATGCGCATTAAGCCCGCTCACATCTATATTATCCGGCTCCCCGATGACACTGTTCACACCACAAGGAGGATAAGCCGCAGACGTATCCTTGACATGTTCCCTGAAAACAGGAGGGAGATAAGACGCCTGCTGAGGGAGCACCGGATGAGACCTGCAACCGGGCAGGATCTTGTTGAAACAGCTTTAATACTTGAAGAGTACCTGAGAGAATGACAGGATCTTTTCAGCATTTTTTTCTGTCACCAAAAAGCCATATTTTTATAAAGCGATCCGCTGCCGGCAGGCCGGTTTGCTGTTCCGTCATTTTTACAAAAACCATTGAAAACAATGGCACAAACCCTGAATGAAATAAGGGAGCTGCATTCCCGGATAAGCGACAGGATACTGTCAAAACCCAATGTGACAGCTACAGGAGTGGGTTTTAAGAGGACAGCAGGCAAGAAGACCGGGGAACTCTGTATTGTATGCTCGGTTGAAAACAAGATAGGGAAAAGAAATCTGGCGGAAAGAGATAAAATACCCGCTGCAATAGACGGCATACCTACGGATGTACAGCCGACAGGCACAATATATGCACTCGGCAGGCCAACCGGACGGTTTCGCCCTGCTCCGGGCGGCGTGAGTGCGGGCCATGTAAGTGTAACTGCCGGAACGCTCGGCTGCCTGGTAAAAAGAGGAGGAAGCATCCATATCCTGTCCAACAATCATGTGCTTGCCAATTCAAATATGGCGGGCACCGGCGATATAATACTGCAGCCCGCAACACTCGACGGCGGCACAGTAGATAACGACCAGATAGCCAGGCTCACCGGATTTGTACCGGTCATTTTTGAACAGGAAACAGGCAGGTCCCTCCTGGCAAATACAATAACCGGAATTTTCAATTTTATAGCACGTATATCAGGCAGCGGGACCCGGCTTGAGGCAAGGAAGGTTAATACCCGTAAAAATCTGGCTGACTGTGCCATAGCCGAACCCCTGAATGAAGTGGAGGTGACCGGCGAGATACTGGGTCTGGGTACCATTACAGGGATTGCAAGCGGTGAGCTCGATATGGAAGTAAAGAAGAGCGGCCGTACCACGGGGCTGACAACAGGAATTATTGAACAGACCGATGCCACTGTAAGGGTCAACTTTGGCACCGGAAAAACTGCACTGTTCACCGACCAGCTCATTGCAGGCCCGATGAGCCGGGGAGGCGACAGCGGATCAGTGGTGCTGACCAGTCATGATGAGATAGTCGGGCTGCTGTTTGCAGGCAGTACCAACACGAGCATTATCAACAGGATACAGAACGTTTTCAGTTTGCTTGATATCACGCTTCCGTGACCGTTAATCGTTAAACTATGAAAATTATGGAAAATTCGGATGAACAGGCAAAAATGATAATCACCCGTTACGGAGAGATCTGGATGGGACTTGATAGTGTTACCTCCATAGGAGTTGGAAAAACAGATGAGGGAAAACCATCGATAATAATCTCGCTCGAAAAAGACATTCCCGCCACCCGGGATGTTTTTCCTGCCGAGATCGAAGGTGTCCCGGTACAGTTCAAAATCAGCGGCCCAACAGAAACTCTGTAAATTATATTACAAAAAAAATTCAATATGAGACATCCGCGCGACCTTTATCCATTCGTTCTGATTATCGGCGGAGCGCTGGTAATTATACTCGCACTGGTAATGCTTTACATGCTTGACCGCCTTTCGGCAGAACAGGAAGGAATAGCTGAAACTGAAAAGATAACGGTTGTCGGAATGGAGGCAGAGCCTGACAGCCGGGGTTGGCGACCCCTGTTCAACGGTGTGACCCTTGACGGATGGGAAAAGACCAATTTCGGCCCCCAGGGCCCTGTCATGGTAAGGGATTCTTCCGTAATTCTCGCTTTTGGCGACGGCCCCACAGGCATTACATGGACCAGGGATTTCCCGGTAATGAACTATGAACTCAGCCTGCTTGCCATGCGCGTTGACGGCAATGATTTCTTCAGTTCCGTTACATTCCCGGTAATGGATGAACATTGCACCCTCATTGTGGGAGGATGGGGAGGTTCGTTGGTCGGGATAAGCAGTATTGACGGATCCGATGCTGCCGAAAACTTCACACGTACAGGCTTCCCTTTTGAGAACGGGCGTTGGTACCATGTCAGGATCAGGGTCTCCGATGACTATATCAGGTGCTTCATAGACGGTGAAGAGCTGGTCACGGTGCCCATTGAGGGACATTCCTTCTCCGTCAGGTCGGAAGTTAATCTTTCAAGGCCCCTTGGCATTGCCACCTGGGTTACAACCGGTGCAGTCAGGAATATCCGGTTCAGGGAATTATAAAAACCACACGTAAATCAGGCAGGCCGGCAGATGCAGCTTTGCTGCCCGGAGTTTACAAGGTCACTGCGACCACTCTGTCGGTTCCCTGTCCCATCTGTGTCCTTCAAGCTTCTTCATAAGGCTCCCGTCAAGAGGTCCCGCATCACTGGTTGCGATGTTGGCCTTCACATGCCCGGGTTTACGCATTCCCGGGATGATTGTACTTACCGTCGGTTCACCCAGTATAAAGCGAAGTGCCATTTCGGGCATTGTCATCCCTTCAGGCACCAGGGGCTTGAGCCTGTCGGCCCTATCAACGCTCGCCTCAAGGTTCTCCGGAACGAAATAAGTATTCCTCCAGTCCTCATCCGGCCATGTTGCATCTTTTGTCAGTGTACCGGTAAGGGTACCCTCGTCAAACGGTACCCTGGCTATTACGGCAACATCATGCTCACGGCACGCCGGGAACAACTCATCCTTCGGATTCTGGTCAAAAATATTATAGATTACCTGCACAGCATCAATCAGGCCGCTTTTCACAGCTCTGACCCCGTTCCAGGGTTCCCACCTGTTTATGCTTATACCTATTGCATGGAAAAAGCCCCGGGCCTTGAGATCCTGCATCTTTTTTATCCACCTGTCATCATCAAGCCACTGGTCCTCCCAGGTGTGCAGCTGCATCAGATCAAATGAATCAATGCCTGCATTCGCCAGGCTTTTTTCGACATACTCCTCAATATGGTCAGGCGGGAAACAATCATCAAGACTGTACTCCCTTCTGCTGGGCCATTTGAAATTTTTCGGCGGCACTTTGGTCGCCGTATAAAGCTTTTTATCGATGTTTGCTTTAATCAGGCTGCCCAAAAGAGACTCACTCTTGCCGGCCCCGTAGCCCCATGCAGTGTCAAAAAAGTTACAGCCATTATTGACAGCAAGCTGCAACGATTCCATGGACTCTCCGTCATCGGAGCCCGTCCACCCTGCCATACCCCACATACCGTACCCTATCTCGCTCACCTGCCAGTTAGTTCTTCCAAATCTTCTGTACTTCATATTTATCGGTATTTTGTTTTACATCTTATTACCTTGAATAAAATCAAATGTAAATGAAGAAATACAAAAGCCCAACAAAAGTTTGTTATTTTTATCCTTTGTTTGAATAGCCCCGTGACTTAAGGGGTTAAATTCCCTTACTGATCACTAACGAAAAGAATAAACACAATGCCCGGAAATATAAATAAACCAGTATTTTACTTCCTGTTGATCCTGATGCCCCTGGCTGTTACTTCCCAGGAAAAGGAATGGATGTTCGGTCCGTTTGAAAGGCCGGAGGGCGTCAATCCGGTAATTACACCCCGGAAAGGTCCGGTATTCTACTGTCCGATGAATGAAAAGGAGGTGTACTGGGAAGAGATGGCTACCTTTAATCCCGCCTCAGTGGTAAGAGACGGCAGGGTTTATGTTTTATATCGCGCCGAGGATAAGCTGGGTGAAATGATCATAGGCGGGCACACCTCACGGATCGGTATGGCAGTAAGCGATGACGGCATAAACTTTGAAAGAAAACCGGAGCCTGTAATGTATCCCTTCCATGATGACCAGAAAGAGTATGAATGGCCGGGCGGAGTTGAAGATCCCAGGATAGTCGAAACTGCTGAAGAAATGTATGTTATGACCTATACCCAGTGGAACAGAGATGTTCCAAGACTGGCAATAGCCACATCGTACGACCTTGTGAACTGGGAGAAACACGGGCCGGCATTTGAAAAGGCATATGACGGCAAATACCTGGACCTTGATACCAAGGCGGGAGCCATTGTCTGCCGGCCTGAAGGCAGCAGGTTAATTCCTGAAAAGATTAACGGCAAGTACTGGATGTATTTCAGCGTACCATATGTCCATATAGCGGTTTCTGACGACCTGATAAACTGGAAGCCTCTTGAGGATGACCGGGGAGAGCTATTGAAGGTGCTAAGTCCCCGTCCCGGATATTTTGACTCATGGCTTGTTGAACCCGGTCCTCCCGCTGTTATAACAGATCACGGCATACTATTGATTTACAATGCCGGCAACAGCATACACACCGGGATACCGGAGCTGGGTCACCGTCTCTATACGGCCGGACAGGCTTTGTATGATCCTGCAAACCCCATAAAACTTATTGACCGCACAGACAATTTCTTTATAAGGCCGGAGAAGGAGTATGAGCGAACCGGACAGTATGAGGACGGTACTACATTCCTGGAAGGATTATCCTACTTTGACGGTAAATGGTTTATCTATTACGGCACAGCCGACTCAAGGGTAGCGGTTATTATATGGGATCCTGCCTTAAACTAACTAATTTTAATTAAACTCATCCATCTTATCCAATAAAACAATACCATGGCTCAAAAAGAAGAGACCATCTATTCAGTAAACCCGGCGGGAGAGAAATTTGCCCTGCCAAAAAGTGAAGATTATCCTCCTGAAATGGAGCGTTTGGTCAAACTAACCAAGGCAGCCCGTTCAAAGGGACAGGAAGTTGTTGTTGTTATGGGAGCCGGGTTTGTCGGTGCGGTCATGGCGGCCGTTGTGGCCGACACCCGCGACCGGAACGGAAAACATTCCAAATTTGTAATAGTATGCCAGCGGCCAAGCACACGCTCATACTGGAAGATACCGATGCTGAACAGGGGAGAATCCCCCGTAAAAGCTGAGGACCCGGAGGTTGATGAGCTGATATCCAGGTGCGTAAAACAGGAAAAAACCCTGGTGGCCACCTGGAACAGCGACTGCCTGTCGCTGGCGGACTGTGTGGTGGTGGACGTGCAGTGTGATTTTATCAAAAGGGATCTCGGCAATATGAAAACCGGGCAGACTGACATGCATGCGCTGGAGGCTACCATACGCACTCTGGGAGAAAAGATACAGCCACACTGCCTGGTTCTGATAGAAACGACCGTGGCACCGGGAACAACCGAATTCGTTGCATGGCCAATTTTAAAGAAAGCTTTTGCCAACCGGGGCATAGAATCGGAGCCTCTGCTGGCGCACAGCTTCGAACGCGTTATGCCCGGCAGGGAATATGTGGCCAGTATACGGGATTTCTGGAGGGTTTGCTCAGGATGCAACAAGGAAGCCAGAGACAGGGTTGAGAAATTCCTTCATGAAGTGCTCAACACCGGTGAATTTCCCCTTACAGTGATGGACCGCCCCATTGAATCGGAAACCACCAAGATCATCGAAAACTCTTACCGGGCAACAATCCTGGCCTTTCTGAACGAATGGAGCCTGTTTGCCGAACGCAACGGGGTAGACCTGATAAAGGTGATCAAGGCAATAGGTGTGCGGCCTACGCACAGCAACATCATATTCCCGGGTCCGGGTATCGGAGGTTACTGCCTCCCGAAAGAC
>SL_3KL_010_SEDDRAFT_10006383_pt1 | contig 10546 bp, 11 predicted proteins | sample SodLakKL_010_SED_2_FD_10381 | JGI IMG/M metagenome (IMG submission 10381)
ANGAGATTTTAGCAGATGCATCAGAAGCGGAGATCTTTCTTTTTGGTACTTTTTCTTTGGATGGTTGCCAAAGAAAAAGTACATCCAAACAAGGTGACAGAAAAAATAGCTAAAGGTTATTGTTCTGGATGCTGAAACGCACAAAAAATCCTTCGATCTTCTTATTGCAGTTGTTTGTGTCTGTGGATGGAAAAGAAGGCCTTTACTGCTTCTTGTTCCGATTTAAGTGCATCTTCAAGCGGGCCTTCAAAAACCACCTTTCCCTGATCCAGAAATACAATTTTGTTGGCAATCCTCATGATGCTTGACACTTCGTGGGTGACCATTACAATCGACATCCCCAGTTTGTTTTTGAGGTTCAGGATCAGTTGATCCAATGACTCGAGTGATATGGGATCCAGTCCGGCTCCCGGCTCATCGCAAAACAACAATGGCGGATCCATTACGATCGCTCTTGCAAGTGCTGCGCGTTTTAGCATTCCCCCACTCAATTGCGACGGATACAAATGATATGCATGAGTAAGGTTTACCAGACCAAGTTTCATGTAAACGATTTCCCGGATCAGATCGGATGGCAGCTTTGTATGTTGCATCAGCGGAAGGGCAACATTTTCGGCAACTGTAAGGGAGTTAAGCAGTGCACCGCTTTGGTAAAAAACGCCCATTTGAAGATAAAGCTCTACCTGTTCCACCTCCCGCAGTGTAGCTACATCCTTGCCCAAAACCGAAATTCGTCCTCCGGTGATAGGATATAACCCCAGGAGGTGCTTCAATACCGTTGTTTTTCCTGAGCCACTACCACCCAGTAACACCGTTACTTCACCTTTAAAAGCTGAAAATGAAACCCCCGAAAGTATGATGCGGTCTTCAAATGCTGCATGAAGGTTTTCTACTGCTATGACTTTTTCTTTATTCATAATTCATTTTATTCCAATCCCGGATAATAGACCAACATCTTTTTCAGGCATAAAAAATGATACCTAAAATACTGTCTGCCAGTATTACCAATGTGATGGCCACCACAACAGCTTGGGTGGTAACCTTTCCAACCCCTTCAGCACCACGTTCAACGCGAAATCCATAGAAACTACCTGTCAATACAATGATACCGGCATAAACCTGGCTTTTCACAAGTGCTGTGTAAAGATCTTTTGTAAGCATGATGTTGGCCATCCGGTTCGTGAAGATCTCCGGACCGATATCCAGGTAATTCCATGCTGCCAGAGCCCCTCCGGTTATACCGGCAACGTTGGCAAACACAATGAGAAAAGGTATCGTCAGCATACTTGCATACAGTTTGGGAACTACCACGAAGCGGTTGGGATTCAGTCCCATGGTTTTCAGGGCATCCAGCTCTGCGGTTACCTTCATGGTGGCAATTTCAGCAGCAATGGCAGAAGCACTGCGGCCGGCAACCAATATGGCCGTAATAAGCGGCCCCATTTGTCCCATAATACTAAAAACCACAAGATCAACGACAAAGATGTTTGCTCCGAAGCTTCTGAGCTGTCCGGAAGCCTGAAGGGCGATCACATAACCGATTACAAAAGAGAGAAAAATCACAATCAGTGAAGCGTTGACTCCAATCAGGACAGATTGGTTTACCACTTCACCTTTTCTTCGTGCGGCAGGTCTGAAAAGGTCAGCGACTCCCCAGTAAAATACATTTGCCGTAAGCAAAAGAAAGCCGAAAAGATAGGAGGAAAAAAAAAGGTAAACCTCTTGCCCCAATGACTCAAAAATATTTTTCTTTGCGGGAGGTTCTACATGCTGACTATCCTCAGGATAAAACAAACGGATCTTGGCGCTGACCTCTGCTGAAGCACCAGTTAATTCAACCAATGCATTCTGCTCCCGGAGCTTCTTTTCAACATAATACAAGGCCATAACACCAGCGCTGTCAATCTGCTTGAGATCAGACAGGTCCAGAACCAACTTCTTTAATTTTAAGGGTTTTACTGACTTCAATACGCTATTCGCAAACCCGCCAGCCTCTTCAAAGGTCAATGACTCATAAAGGTAAATGGTATTCCTTACCATCCGGTATTCAATACCATGATTGTCAATGACAAGGAGGGATGTATCAGGTTTCTTTCGCGGCATGGGACATGGCTTGTTTTATGGCATTAAAATGTTTCAGTTCGCCAGTTCTTTTATCGCCAGGGTCATAAAAACGACCACTTCCTCTGCAAAGAGATCACTCACGGCTGATGCAAAAAGATTGAGGCTGTTTTCCTGGAGGGTTCGGCTTCGGCTTGCCCTGTGATGAACCACGGGATTTGCTGTGGCCGCTTCCAGGAGGGTAAACTCAACTACAAGTTTTGCTTCAAAGGCCTCATCCAAATGAAGCACCTCCAGACGATGCACTTTTGTGTTTAGGGTATAGTCNGGAGTTTCCCGAAGGCGGCCTGTTACGATTTCCCGGAAAAGACGGTGCTTTTCCAGTAAAGTCATTGTCATGTTTGTCAGACTCAGGTCGGGGCGGTGCGCCCATTCATTAAAGGAGAAATAACGAATCCTGTGTGTATCCTCCCGTATTGCGATCTGGTGTGACGCATAAGGCGGTGCCACCTCTACTTTTCTGAGTTCACACGTTGCATCAAGGGTCCTGATTCTTATCTGTGTATCCTCAATGAGCTCAGAAGGTAGTTCAAGGATAAAAAAGTTGTTTTGAACAGGTTTGGTACTTCGGCATCCTGCAAACAACAAAATGGTCAGAACAGGAATTATGATCAGCTTTTTCATGACTGATATTTTAATGGTTTAATTTTTAAAGTTGATTGATGATCAATACTCATCCAGCAATTTATCCGGTGCTCCATCCAGGCGCGGGCGTCGTACCAGGGAAGAAGGGTTGGTGCTGATCTTTCGGGATGCATCATTAAGGTTGATCAGGGTTTCCTGCAACAATATCAGGTTATCCGTCAAGCTCTCTGCACCCCGGTCAATGTCATCACCTATGTTGAGCAATAACCTTTGGGTCTCTGTAGTAGCATCTGCGAGACTTTCAATAAGTTCATTCAGGTTTGTTTCCTTTAATGTTAATGATATATCCCTGAAGTTTGCGAGTATATCACTCAGTGTATCTCCCTGCATAATATGATTAAACCGGGCAATGGCAAGATGGAGCTCGTTGGAGGTTTTATCCAGGTCATTACTTATTTTACTGGCCATTCTCATGGTTTGCCTGAGGTCTTCCCTGTTTTCCATGATGACCTCCTCAAACATAACAATTGAACTATTTGTCTGATCAGCGAGTGCAGTGATACGCTCGGCCGTTTCACGGAAAGCAGCCATATTTTCAGGCTCTGTGAAACTCTCCAGATTGATTAAAACCTGTTCTGCCCTGTAGGCGATCACCTCTGCCCTGCCTGTTATGTCTTCAGCAAGGGAGGAACCCTGACGTATATAACTTCCCGGAGGAAGAAAATCGGCATCCTGCGTACCACCTCGTATTTCAATGGTTTTAAGGCCGGTAATCCCCATAGCCACAATGTCAGCAACTGCATCCTCTTTTACAGGTGTATCTTCCTGAAGTGCAATCTCAACGATGATTGTGTTTACATCATCTGGGGCAATACCAATGGCAGAAATGGAACCTACGTTGATTCCAAGAAATTTGACCGGACTGCCCACCTCCAGGCCACTTACAGATACATCGCGATAGGCAATGTAATAGGTGTCTTTGCGCTCAAAAAGAGCCTGGGCAGCAAAGTACACAATCAACAGCAACAACAATGATGTGCTGATCAGGATAAATACTCCCAGACGTAGCTTTTGTGCTTTTTTCATGATGTAAATATACGATAATTACTTCAAAAAACAAAGGAAAACATCAATCTGATTTATTTACAGATCGTCGCGGGAGAGCAGCTGTAATCCACTGCTGGCATAGTAACCATAGCCATTGGAATCATCAGAAAAGATAAAATATGCCTCAAGGTCGTCTCTTGCTTCTACAAAAGCGATTGATTTATCCAGACCCATCACCATAAATGCTGTGGCATAGGCATCAGCCGACATGGCATCTCCCGCAAAAACGGACGCACTCATCAGGTTGTGCGTTACCGGATATCCGGTCTGCGGATCTATGGTGTGTGAGTATCTTTTCCCGTCATCTTTAATGTACCTGCGATAATCACCTGAAGTCGCCAGTCCCTGATTGTATACTTCAACAAAATAGTGCCACTCCTGTTGTGCATCATGGTCTTTGGCAGGAATCTCCAGACCAATGCGCCATTTTGATCCATCCGGTTTGCTGCCTCTGGCAATAAGGTCACCACCAATCTCCACCATATATGCAGTTACTCCAATGGATTCAAGGTAATGGCCAATTACATCGGCAGCGTAGCCTTTAGCTATGGCATTAAAATCGAGTTGTACACGTTCATCATATTTAACAATACGTCCGTCAACGAGATCTATTTTTTCAAAACCAACAAACTGCATCAGGCTGTCAACTATTTCTTCCGTCATTGATGCCCGCTGATCCACTCCGAAACCCCAGGCATTAACCAGCGGAAAAACGGTTGCATCAAAAGCACCATCGGTTTCCATGGAGATCTCCTTAGATCGGTTAAAAACCGTTTTAAAATATTCATCTACCAGAACCGGGTCATTTCTGTTCACCTGCGACAAAATGGATTGTGGGTCATAGAACGACATAGAACTGTTAAAATCCTGGAAAATACTGTCTATCTCTTCCTGCAACACCCTGGCTTCCTCATCATAATAGATAATGGAATAATAGGTGCCAAACACAACTCCCCGAATGGTGATCATCTGGGGACCCCTGCCAGGGAACTGGCAGGCCGCCATAATCAGTAAAACCGTTAGCGTGAGAAATGTTTTTTTCATTGTTTATTATTGTCGATTATCTGTTGTTGCTTATATCTTTTACGTTTCCTGCGTCTTAGCGGTTTATTCCTTTTTATCACCGCAGAGGCGCAAGAACGCAAAGAAAAAATTATTTTGGTTCATCCAACCTCTAACCTCTAACCTCTAACCTCCAACCTCCAACCTCCAACCTCTAACCTCTAACCTCTAACCTCTAACCTCCAACCTCCAACCTCAACCTACCAGTGGTTCGGTGCGTACCGAAATATGTGTGTCTTCGCCGTAACGTTGCCTGAGTTTCTTTTCCAGACAAACGGTGATATCATGTGCTTCTTTTATGTTCAGATCTTGTTTGATGTGTATGTGCAGGTCTATGGCAATGTTGCTGCCAATTTTTCTTGTTTTCAGGTCATGCGGATTGTAAACACCCTTCACATTGCGTGCAATTTCAAGAATCTCCTTCTCCTTTTTTTGAGGCAAAGAGGTTTCAATCAGTTCCAGGAGGGCTTCACGGATGATGCTTACAGCCACTTTAAAGATAAAAAAGCTTACAATTACAGCTGCGATGGGGTCAAGTATAACCCATTGCTGTCCGAGAAAGATGGCTCCTGCAATGCCCAATAGTGTACCCAGGGAAGAATACACGTCGCTTCTGTGGTGCCAGGCGTTGGCTTTTAGCACACTGCTATCAATACGTTTACCCCAAACAAGGGTATAACGGAATAAAACCTCCTTTACGGCTATGGAAAAGAGTGCCGCATAAAGTGCAATCATGCCAGGACGCTGCAGCGGACTGTCGCTGAAATGACCGATGATTTTTACAGCACCGGAATACAGTATACCAGCTCCAACCAGGAAAAGAACGCCTCCAACAAAGGCGGCAGCCAGTGTTTCAACTTTGCCGTGACCATATTTGTGATTACCGTCGCTGGGTCTGGCTGCAACTTTCAGGCTACCGGCAATCACCAGGTCAGTAATGATATCGGTGACGGAGTGGATTCCGTCGGCAACCATGGCAGCACTTCTTCCAAGTATACCGGCAACCAGTTTTAGCAGCGTAAGGGTAAGGTTGGCAAAAAATCCCACCCAAATAACTTTTCCAGCCTTGTTGAAACGTTTTTTTGTCATTTCCCGGGAAACATTATAAAAAAGCCCTGCAAAACAGGGCTGTAAAATTAACCTCCAAAATCGTCAAGGTCAATGTTTTCTTCAGGCACACCCAGGTTGTCCAGCATAGTCAGAACAGATTCGTTCATGATGGGTGGTCCACAAAGGTAATACTCCACCTCTTCCGGCTCGGAATGCCCGCTCAGGTAGTTGTCGAGCACAACCTGGTGTATGAAACCGGTATATCCGTCCCAATTGTCTTCCGGCAAAGGTTCAGATAATGCAATGTTGAAGGTAAAGTTTGGAAACTCCTTTTCGATCTTGCGGAAGTCCTCTTCATAAAATATCTCCCTTTTAGAGCGTGCTCCATACCAGTATGATACTTTTCTTCCGGTTTTTAATGTGTGAAACAGATGGAAGATATGTGAACGTAAGGGGGCCATTCCGGCACCACCGCCGATATAAACCATTTCCCGTTCGGTATCCTTAATAAAGAAATCGCCATAAGGTCCGGAAATTGTGACTTTATCGCCAGGCTTACGCGCAAAAATGTAGGAAGAGCAGATTCCGGGATTCACATTCATGAACTTGTTTTTCTTCTTATCCCAGGGTGGGGTGGCGATACGGATGTTTAGTTTGATGATGTTTCCTTCTGCGGGATGGTTCGCCATTGAATAGGCCCTGAAGATTGGCTCAGAGTTTACCATTTTAAGGTCCCACATTTTCAGGTTGTCCCAATCTTCACGGAATTTCTCCTCAACTTTCATATCCTTGAACTCCACTTCACAAGGGGGCACGTCAATCTGAATATATCCACCAGACTGGAAGTCAAGCTCCTCTCCCTCCGGAAGTTTTACAACAAACTCCTTAATAAAAGTAGCCACATTCTTATTAGAAACCACTTCACATTCCCATTTTTTAATTCCGAATATTTCTTTCGGAACTCTGATGTCAAGATCCTGTTTGACCTTGACCTGGCAGCTCAAACGCCATTTATCTTGAATCTCCTTGCGGGTAAAGTAGCCCACCTCTGTTGGCAAAATGTCTCCGGCACCATCCAGGATCTGGCATTTGCACATGGCACATGTTCCTCCACCTCCACAAGCACTGGGAAGATAGATTGATTCCTGGGAAAGGGTTGTCAGGAGTGTATCCCCTGAATTTACCTCCATTTCCTTTTCATCGTTGATCCTGATCTTTACCGGCCCGGAAGGCACCAATTTTTCCTTAGCATACAAAAGCACACTCACCAATGCCAGAATAAGCACCAGAAACATTGTGACGCTTAATGTAATTACCCAAATGGTTCCTGCTTCTAAGATTATCATGATCGTAATTTTTCTGATTATGTTTTAAAGTTCAATACCCATAAAGCTCATAAAGGCGATGCCCATCAGTCCGGTGAGGATAAATGTGATCCCCAGGCCTCTTAGTGGCGCCGGTACATTTGAGTACCTGATCTTTTCACGTATGGCAGCAATGCCAACAATGGCCAGGAAGAATCCTGTTCCGCTGCCCAACCCAAAAGAGGTAGCTTCGGCAAGGTTGGCGAAATTACGCTCCTGCATAAAGAGTGATCCACCCAGAATGGCACAGTTTACAGCAATAAGTGGCAAAAATATCCCGAGAGAGCTATGCAGCGTAGGGCTGGCCTTTTCGATGATCATCTCAACCAGTTGTACCATGGCAGCAATGGTAGCGATAAACATGATAAAGGTTAGAAAGCTGAGGTCAACACCTGCAAACTGAGGTCCCAGCCAGGACAGCGCGCCCCGTCCAAGCACGAAATTCTCGAGAAGGTAGTTGAGCGGTACGGTGATACCCAGTACAAAAATAACAGCGGCTCCCAGTCCTACACTTGTATTAACAGTTCGTGAAACTGCCAGGTAGGAACACATGCCCAGGAAGTAGGCAAATACCATGTTGTCTATAAAGACAGACTTTACAAATATGTTGATTAATTCTTGCATCTGAATTAAGTTTTATTTTTTAACATCCATATTGCTAACTGATATCGACCAGGTCACGTTCCCTGGAACGGTGTACCCATATAATTACCCCAACAGTGATCAGTGCCATCGGTGGCAGGATCATGAATCCATTGTTTTCATAACCAAATTCATAAAATACATTGGGTATCATCTGGTATCCAAAGAGGGTTCCTGAACCCAGCAGCTCGCGGAAAAACCCAACGGCGAGCAGCACCCAGGCATATCCGGCGGCATTCCCAATACCATCAAGGAATGATGGCCAGGGTTTGTTATTAAGGGCGAAGGCCTCCAACCTTCCCATGATGATGCAGTTGGTAATGATCAGACCGACAAACACAGAAAGCTGGCGGCTTACGTCATATACAAAGGCCTTGAGTATCTGGTCTACCAAAATCACAAGTGCTGCGATCACCGTAAGCTGCACGATGATTCGAATGCGTGGCGGAATCCCTTTTCGCAGAAGTGATATGATCAGGTTTGCCGAGCCCATTACGGCCACCACGGAAATGGCCATAACAAGCGATGTCTTCATCTGGACTGTGATGGCCAGTACCGAACATATCCCAAGCACCTGAACCGTGATCGGATTGTCCTTATTCAAGGGATTGCTAAGCAATTTTTGGTTCTTCTTTGAGAATAAGGGTTCTTTTTGTGTTTTGCTATTTGTTGTTTCGCTCATGATGTCCTGATTTTTTCAAAGTAAGATTGATAAACTTTCAGACCGTCGCGCAGCATGTTGGTCACACCATTCGATGTTATCGTTCCTCCGCTGATTCCGTCGACGGCATGCGGATCGTCGGGAGCAGCCCTCCCTTTGATGACCCTTACAGGCCTGAAGTTGCCTGCCTCATCGAAGATCCGTTTGCCGGGAAACTGCTCCTGAAATTCCCTGTCAGCGATCTCTGCACCCAACCCGGGTGTTTCGCTGGCATGGTCAAAATTAGCTCCTGCAATGGTGACCAGGTCCGACTGCAGTCCGACATACCCCCAGATTGGGCCCCAGAGGCCATTACCCCTTAATGGAACGATGTAAAAAACTTCTCCATCAACTTCCGCAATAAAAACAGGGAGTTGACGGTCTGCAATGTCCTTGCGGTTTTCATCCTGCAGTTCAACCTCGAAAGCATCTCCTTCCAGCTCTTCACCGAGGGAATTCACAATCTTGGTGGTGGTCACATAACGGTCGAACAAAGTCTCCGCTTCGGCCCTTGGCGCAGGGATATTGATCGCAGCAAGGATGTTCTGCATCTTTTCTATGCGCATGTTTCGCTCCTGCAAAGGCCTGAGCAGTGTAGCGGCGGATGACAATACCAGTGCCACGATCACTACCATTGCGGAAGCATATATAAACACATAACGATTTGACATGGTGTTCTTTTTTTCAGGTTTATGTTTGAATTGTTAGTTCTGCTTTCTTAAGCCTGTTCATCCTGCGTTTGATGTTGGCGGCTACCACGTAATGATCAATAAGTGGAGCAAACACATTCATGAACAGGATGGCAAGCATCATTCCTTCAGGGTATGCCGGATTCACGACACGAATCAGGATGGTGATCACCCCGATCAGGAATCCGTAAATGTATTTTCCCGTTCCGGTTTGTGATGCCGATACCGGGTCGGTAGCCATGTAAACGGTTCCGAAGGCAAAACCTCCCATGATCAGATGGTAATAGGGTGGTATGGCCATAAAATCGTTGATGGCAAACAGGTTGAACACACCGGCCATGAAAAGGCCTCCCGCAACAACAGAAAGCATGATCCGCAGGCTGCCAACACCGGTTGCAACAAGGATGATGGCACCCAGAAGCACTGCAACGGTTGAGGTTTCACCAATAGACCCGGGGATGGTACCGATAAACATTTCAAAGGCGGATGGCAGATACTGAACCTCACCGGCAGCCAAAACGGCAAGTGCGGTTGCACCCGAGAAGCCATCAACCAGCTGCTGCCCCTCCTGAAGTGCCGTATCAACCCAAACCTCGCCCGAGAGATAGGAGGGGTATGCAAAGAAAAGGAAAGCACGCGCCAGGAGGGCCGGATTCAGGATGTTCATCCCCGTGCCTCCAAAAACCTCTTTCCCGATAATGACCGCAAATATTGTCGCCACGGCAACCATCCACAAAGGCGTAGTGACCGGTATCACCAGCGGAATCAAAAGTCCCGATACAAGGAACCCCTCATTTACTTCATGATCCCGGATGGTCGCAAAAAGGAATTCAATGGCAAGGCCGGAAGCGTAACTTACAACAATCAGCGGCAATACCCGTATCAATCCATGAAGGAACTGATCCAGAAAGGTAACTTCCTGCCCAATGGCAAGAAAATGCTGAAATCCCACGTTCCACATGCCAAATAGCATAACAGGCACCATGGCGATCACAACATGAAACATCGTGCGTTTCATATCCATGGCATCCCGGATATGGCTACCCTTTTTGGTAACATTCCCCTGCACGAACAAAAAAGTTTCAAAAGCCTCAAACGTACGGTACAGCTTTTCCAGCCTGGCACCCTTCTCGAAGTTAGGCTTGACCTTTTCAACTAAATTATGCAAAGCTTTCAATGTTCTATATTTTTTTGACGGTTTATTATCAAATGTTTAATTCGGGCTA
>SL_3KL_010_SEDDRAFT_10006384_pt1 | contig 10545 bp, 13 predicted proteins | sample SodLakKL_010_SED_2_FD_10381 | JGI IMG/M metagenome (IMG submission 10381)
CGTTGGTGATCTTGTCGTTGGAGCCCTCCGCATAGTCGATGACAGCCTTGATGTCATCTTCCTTGAGGCCCCTCTTTCCGAGGACCTCCTTCACTGCGTCAGAGAATACGTACTCCATCATAATCACCTCACCATGTTCCGTATGTGCCGAAGTCCCTCGCCGCGCGGGTCATAGCGAGCAGGTTGCCCGGTATGGTGTACGGCGGTGTCTCACATGAGTTGCCGAGGATGTATCCCTTCTTGGCGTCACGGCCGGCAAGGAGCTGCTCCTTGCTCTGGTCGTAAACAGCCTTCGGGTTCGGGTTGATCATCAGCTTGGTGTCAACCGATCCCATGACAGTGGATACGTCCTGGAACTCAGACTTCAGGAGTTCGGAGGGGAATACCTTCGAACCGTTGTATCCCACGTGGGTAACAGTGAAGGGAGACCATACCAGGTTGTCCCTGAAGACCTTGTAAGAGGTCTCGTGGTTACCGCACATGTGGTAGAATATCTGAGGTCCAGCTCCGCGCCTGAAGCACTGGTCTACATAGTATCCCATCTTCTTGGCGGAGAATTGCTCGACTTGCTCATCGGCAAATATGTCGTTGTTCGCCAACACGGATCCCACGATAAGCATGGCCATGCCATACTTGTCGGAGAGGAGATCCGCACCGTTTATGGATGTCTCCACGTAGGTGTCGACCAGCTTGTGTGCTAGTTCGGGCTCCGTGAATGTCCACATTATGAATTCTTCAACTCCGACCAGCTCAGAAGCTGCACCTACTAGGTCGAATCCGTAGGATATCGGCACCAGTGTGTGCGGCAGGTTCTCAGCCACGTAGTCGTACAAGTTGTAGAACAACGGCATCGTCCAACCCTTCTGTAGATCCTCTTTTGATATGGGCTGTGCCTTCTCAACATCCTCAGGTCCCCAGATGGGGCCAGTCGGAATCGGAGGCAGGGTCTCTTTGTACTCTAGAGTGAGCCCCAGCTCAGTAACCCACGGGAGCGAAAAGAACCAGTGGGTAACCGGCAGGAGGTCATAGAGTTCAGAGATGTAGCCCACACAGTGGATTCCCAGCTCAGGCTTCTCGTAGAAGTCCCTGATCGTGAAACCACATGCCACGGCAGCGTGCGATAGGATAATCGGATCCACATCGATTCTGTCATGGAAGTTGTCTACGAAGGGACTTGCAAATCTCTTGGCAGCATTTGCATGCCAGCCATCGAGATCATTTTTTGGAAATAGCTCTTCGTAACCCATTGCAATCCCTATNCATGTTACATTAATCAGTGTATTTATACGTTGTCATGTCAAGTTCGCAACTTTGTTGCATGGTAAAGAGAAAATGACCCTATTAACCCCTATATAAGGTTAAATAATGATGAATTTGCAACAATGTTGCAAATAATCTACTTTTTATACCTAAGAAACGTGAAACAATAAAAATTACGTCTCCCGTGTTAGGAACAATTAATGTTCTTCCGGGACATAACCTTTTCCGAGGACGGCGAGGATGAGATTGATATCATGGAATGTGAACGGGCTGCGTTCAGTGGCGAACAAAGGATTCGTCGATTGGTTCTTGAAGGAAAGGCCTGAATTCCTGTGTCTACAAGAGACAAAGGCCTGGGATGAACAGCTTGGGGAGGATGTCAGGGAAATCGAGGGGTATGAACTGCATATCTCACGTCCGGCGAGAAAGGGATATTCCGGTGTGGCGACATATTCCTCCATCCCTGCCCTTGACACGCATTTCGGATTCTCCCCGCGATTCGATGATGAGGGGAGGGTCTGCATCACCCGGTTCGATCGTTTCACCCTGTTGAACGTCTACTTCCCCAACGGGAAGGCCTCTGAGGAAAGGTTGCGCTACAAGATGGAATTCTACCAGGAATTCCTCGAGTACTGCAAGGAGCTCCTCGATCGGGGAGAGAGTTTGGTCGTCTGCGGTGATGTGAACACCGCCCACAAGGAGATGGACCTCGCCCGGCCCAAGGAGAACTCCAGCATATCTGGATTCCTCCCCGAGGAGAGGGAGTGGATAGATAGGTTCCTGGATATAGGTTTCATAGACAGCCTGAGGGCCTTCGATGACAGACCGCATCAATACACCTGGTGGTCAATGCGGTCCGGGGCTCGGAAGAGGAATGTCGGCTGGAGGATAGATTATTTCCTGGTCAGCGAGAATCTCAGGAGCAATATGGTTTCCGCGGGCATAATGGCGGACGTCATGGGTTCGGACCATTGCCCCATCTACCTGGACCTGTCCTTCTGATACACCGTAAGGGTACGGAGACGGTTGATGGCGCCTATCAGCTCATGCCTTCTGAACGCCGCCCTCTCACCATTGACCTCCCCTAGGCAATCAAGGCTCTTCTCCTCGATGCGGTCCATGATATTGGACGACAGCTGCGCCATGGAAGTCTCCCCGTCCATCATCTGCCAGGCCAGTACCATGGCGTCGGCCACGGTGCGGGTCTGCGATATATCCACAAGCTGTTCCAGAGAGGATAGGTCTAGGTCTTCCTTTCCGAAGGTCAACAGGTCCACCTCCCGGGCGGAGACCTTTACATCCTTGCCACCACGACTGGGGTCTAGACTCTTAGATAGCGGCACACGGGCATATTTGTATGAGAATGATTCGTCCGTCTCTGACTCCCGGTCGCTGGGGAATGATTCGGCGACATCCTTGGCGGCCTTCGTGGCCTCCGATGCCTTGTACGAGGACAACATGATCACGGTGTCAGCGATGTCCAGGAACTCACCGGAACCGCCGACGACCAGTATGCATGAGCATCCCTGTGATTCCATCATGGGACGCACACGGTCAACGAAGGGCTTGATGGGTTCGTTGTCCTTGCTGACCAGCATCTGCATCCTCCGGTCCCGGGTCATGAAATTGCTTGCCGATGAATCCTCATCTATCAGAAGGAGGGAGGTCCCCAACTCAAGGGCCTCCATGATGTTCGTGGCCTGTGATGTTGAGCCGCTGGCATTGTCAGTGGAGAAGTCCTTGGTGCTGAGACCACCGGGCAGGTCGGAGATGAAAGGGGATATGTCCACCTTCTCCACCCTCCGGCCGTCCTCGGAACCCACCTTCACAGCATCCGCCACGGTGACCACGAGTTCCCTTCCGTCACCAGGCATGTGATCATAGACTCCATGCTTGACCGCCTCCAACAAAGTGGACTTCCCATGGTATCCGCCTCCGACGATCAGTGTGAGTCCCTTGGGTATCCCCATGCCGGTGACTTTGCCGATATTGGGCAGATCGACAGTGACCTTGAGTCTAGGCGGTGAACGGAACGGGATGGCCTTGGATAACGGCCATTGATCCACGCCACTCCTCCTCGGCAGGACGGAACCGTCAGCGACAAATGCCACGAGCCCTTTCTGATCCAACATGGACCTCAGGGCGTGGGAGTCCTCCGCACACCATATGTGCTGTTGGATCCTTTTCTCCTTGTAGAATGGGAAGAGCATCGATTCCTGGGCTATGACGGGCAGATGCTCTGTGAGCAGTTGAATGGCGTTTTCGCCGTCGATGCGCCTGCCTTGGGCCGGGAGTCCGGCGGTGAACCTGACCTCTATGAACTTTTGGTTTATCACGACGGAGCTCCTCTCCAGGATCTCCTGTCCGGGACGGGGGATCGATATCCTGCCGCTGCCACCGCTCCCCATCCCGCCCCGGGCACGCATCCTTCCCGACTCCCAGAAACGTCTGGCTATGAGGTCGCGTAGAGCCACCTCCCTGATACGGTTGCAATAGGTCCAATCAGGGAACTGGGCCTCTTTCTGGGATATCCTCAACCTCAACCGGCTGGGGGCGGCGAAGGGGTCCCCTTGTACATGATCTATGAACAGTGTCCAATCATCCAATCTATAACTGCCCTTGAGATCCTTGTAGGAGCGGTAGCCTTTGCCATCCACTCTCTGGATCTCCGAGACAAGGTCGCGTTCGGCCATATTTCATTCCCCCGGTTGCAAAAGAGCGAAACCATTGACGGGGTCCCGTACCCTGACGGCGGTGATGTCAATGACCTCATGGATCATCACCTCCATTATGAGCCATACTCTGACCCCGGCCCTGACGCAACCTGTGACGGCCCTGCCGTCCCTGCCGCATGAAGCATGCATGTGCAACAGGGGATTCCCATCCTCATCGGAGAAGATGGTGCCGATGCCGCTCAGCTCGTGGACGCCCTCGAGGACATGACTCATCGGCTCCACCGGAGATGAACGCCCGTCTTTTGGACCGACTATAAGGCGTGAACCGTCATCGGCACCGCCCACAGCGAGCACTGAGGCGGATGATATGGAGTTCTCGAGCGCGAAAATTTCGATCTGCTCGTGCAGTACCTCACCGTCCTCCAGGCGGAGAACGAAGGTCCTTCCCGCGGTCCCGGAAGCGGATTTCATAAATGCTCCTTCAGCGGTATTTGCTGTAACGGTCCAAGAGGCGGCTTATGCGGGAGTACTCCTCATCAGTGAGTCCCTCTTCAGAAACGAATTCCTTAACGTATATCTTTGCGTCCTTGATCGAAGTCCGCGAGGCCTTGGCGATAAGGCTTGCCAAGAATGATGATTGTATCGATGGGTCCAAAGAGCTCTTTTCCAGTATCTCCTTTATATCATACTTGAACGGGCCGATACGACGGTTGCTCAGCATGGATTGGCGCTTGCTGTCCCTGTTCTTTGGTTTGGAAGCGCCGAATTTCCGGGGAGGCTTTCTGGTAGAGTTTTTGGTGTTTATACTCAAATTAATTACTCCGATTGCCGCATCACATATTTTTAAGTACTTAAATCATTCCTCGCTAACCATGTCTGGACAGCAGAGGATCATCTATGTGGCGGGGCCGTTGTTCTCCGTATCGGAAATGATTTACAACCGTGAGCTGGCAGAGGCCTTGCGGGATGCGGGTCACGAAGTGTTGCTACCTCAAGACGCCTGCCCTCCCTTCTCGGAGATACTCGCGCAAGGCCTGTCCCCTCCGGAGGCGATGGAAATCGTTTTCGAGAAGGATATGGAGATGCTGCGGCGTGCCGATGTGCTTCTTTTCGTCCTCGATGGCCGCGTTCCGGACGAGGGGGCCTGTTTCGAAATGGGGTACGCCTATGCCACGGGTATTGACCTTGTAGGGATAAAGACGGACTCCCGCAGTTCTATTAACGGAATGGACAACGCCATGCTGGCAGTTCCTCTCAAGGACCGAGTGGCCAAGGATGTGCAGGGTCTGCTGGATATCATATCCGGACTTGACAGGAAAACATAAAAATAGAGTCCACTAGGATGTTTATGTGGTTCAAATGGCAGACATCGAGAAGCTAACGGAAATGGTCGGATACCAGGACGGTTCCGTCGTCAGTCGCACACTCATCAAGAAGGACGTCGGGACGGTCACGCTGTTCTCATTCGACAAAGGACAGGGACTCAGTGAGCACAGCGCCCCCTATGATGCGATGGTCACCATCCTCGACGGGAGTGCCGAGATAAACATCGGCGGTGAGCTCCACAAGGTGTCCGCGGGCGAGATGGTCATAATGCCCGCTGACATCCCCCATGCTCTCAAGGCGGATGAGGCATTCAAGATGATGCTGGTGATGATACGGCAGAGCTAAGGCCGTAGGTCATCCAAGAAACCGAGGACGCGGGTGACGCTCTTGGACATGAGGCGGGCCAGCTCCTCCCATTCGATCCTCGACAACGGGTTCTGCGGGTCGCAGATGGAGAATAGTATCTTGATTATTGACTCCTTACCCCTCACATCCTCATAGAACCAGATGCTACGGAGGCTACTCTCCTCCTCGTTGTTGGGCGGGAAGACCGAAAGGAGGTTGTCTATGAGACATTTGGTCATATGGATCGTCTGTGCGTCATCCATGCCTGCCTCCCTGGCCTCTGTTATCATGTTTCCAATGAACGTTTTTGTCCTCTTCCAATCGTTCATGCTGACATAATCCGGTCCATCTAGGGGATCCCCGCCTTTCATGGATGGTAATCGGAAAATGGGGATAAATACAGTTGCACAAACGAGGAATCTAAAGGGAAGAGGGCGCAGCCGAGGGAGGCGGCCGGACGGAATCCTCTAGGGGGATGGATTGAGCCTCGCCATCAACTGCCCTTGGTATCAGAGTCCTCTTCCCCGAGACGGACTTGGGTACCGGCCAGTTACGGATGACCGGTCAACCGTCTCACATTCTTTTTCTCACCGTGAGAATATACCTATTCTGCATTCTTATAGACCTTACTGAGATGTTCCGAAAGTGCCTAGGCGGATTTCCATCAATGTTAAAAACCCCTGTATCCATCTGAAAAAGGGATATATTGAACCTCCAGCAACTGATTTCAGACCATGCGACATGTACGGACCTGCTCAAATGTGCATTCAACCTCAGCGATGCCGAGGTCGATATCTACCGTACCTTGAGCGATATGGGAGCATTGCGTTCCGACCAGCTGGCGGAAGAGATGGGAAAGAACCCGTCCAGCGTGTACCGTGGCCTGCAGAAGATGGTGTCTTGCGGCATGGTCATAAAGGAAACTAAGAATCTAGAAGCAGGAGGGTCGTTCAATCTCTACCGTGCCAAGAGCCGAGCCCAGCTCAAGGATGATCTGAGAAGTTGCATGGACGCCATGATGAGGAGGGTCGACGTGTTGTTAGACAGTTTTGAGGAGGGTTTCTGATAAGATACCGTGAATTCGGACCGAACCGCATCCCCCTTTCAGTACTGGGTATGGGATGTATGCGTATGCCCGTGGTCGGCGACGGTTACTCGCCCATAGACGATAGGTCGGCGACGTCGGTACTTAGGCACGCCATAGACAAGGGCATAAACTACCTTGACACCGCGCCCACCTATCATGATGGGACGAGCGAGGGGTTCATCGGTCGGGCTTTGCAGGACGGATACCGGGAAAAGGTGTCCATAGCCACGAAGATGAGTAGGAAGGTCGTTGACTGCAGAGAGGACTGTCGCCTCCTCATCCATGAGCAATTGGGACGTCTGAGGACGGACCATATAGACCTGTATCTACTCCACAACGTGACCAAAGACAGCTGGCGATTCTTCGAGGACGTCGGAGCCTTGGACCTCATAGAGAGGGCCCGGGACCGGGGAGAGATCGGGATGGTCGGCTTCTCCAGCCATGAGGAGAGGGACTTCTTCATGGAGCTGGTTGATTCCCACGATTGGGACTTCTGTCAGATACAGTTCAATTATGCCGATCGTGGAATACAGGCCGGGGCTGAGGGCATGTCCTATGCTGCGAGCAAGGGCCTGGAGGTCGTGGTCATGGAACCTTTGAAGGGAGGGATGCTCTCCAGGGATGACCTGCCTTATATGGAGGCCTTCGCAGGATCGGACCACGATTGGTCACCGGCGGAGTGGTCTTTGCGCTGGATATGGGACCATCCCGAGGTGTCGGTGGTGCTCAGCGGCATGAATGCCCACGCACAGGTGGACGAGAACTGCCGTGTCGCCGATGAGAGCGGCCCGGGTACACTCGGCGACGATGAGCTCCGGATCCTGGACCGTGCCAAGGAGGCATTGGACCGTTCCTGCAACATACCATGCACCGCCTGCGGTTACTGCCTCCCCTGCCCACAAGGGGTCCAGATACCACGGATGTTCACCCTGTTCAACAACCACGTCTTATCGACCGGGCACAGTTGGGGTGGGAACATGTACAACTTCTCCACCGCCCAGGATGAGAAGGCCGTTAACTGCATCTCCTGCGGGGAGTGTGAGGAGCGTTGTCCTCAGGACATCAAGATCTCCGAGCTAATGCCCATGGTGCATCGGGAACTCTCCTCGGACTGAGCTGCCAAAACAAGTATATAGCTCATCGGGGATACAATTTCAAATTATATTGAAATACATTCACGGGGAACATTACGGTGGTTAAAATGGGAGATGAAAAAAAGGTCCTTATCGTCTGTACCCACAATGCTGTGCGGTCTCAGATATCGGAGGCGGTGGTCAACCGTGATGTGGAGGGTTGGAAGGCGGTCAGCGCCGGTTCGGACCCCCGCAGTCCTAACCCTCTTGTCTTGGAACTACTGGGTTCCGAGGGCTACGACATATCGGGAATGAGATCCAAGCGGATCGATGAGACGTTGGATGATGAGGTAGAGATGGTCATATTCGTGTGCGGGGAGGCCGACTCATGTGTCCACCTCAATGTGCCCGTACCAAGGGTCCGTTTCCCTTTGCCCGACCCCGTAGCCTCGGCGGACAACGATGATGACCGCCGTCGGGGGCTAAGGGAGCTGCTTGATAGGATAAGGGCGGAGATTCCTGACGTCCTCATATGAGGCTGGAACGTCCGAGTTCGGTTATCCTGTATATTCTCCAGTTCTGTTCACGGTATGATTCCACCAATCCATTGTCCTCCAGCTTGGCCAGATGATAGGAGAGCTTGGAGTCAGCCAAGCCCATCATATTTTTGAGGACGCAGGGGCAACATTCCGTGAGTGCCAGAATATGCAGTATCTTTAGCCTGTTGGCATCGGATATCGCCTTGTAGAAATCGACCTCGCGGGCGATGTGATCGTCGGAGGGTAGTTTCTCCAGGACCGAATCCGCGCCGCCGATCCTCTCTAACGACTCCTTGACGGAATCGGGTACGCTCAATCGGGTCAGATCGCAGTCACATCGTGCCAGAAGAACACCTTGACTTCCAAAACCGCATAACGATATAAAACCTGTGCTGAAACATAATCGCTGATTATAAGTATCCAGGACCATGTTCGGGCGAGAATATGAACGCTGCCAGTTCGGGACTGCCACGACCCGTCATCATCAATGAGGAATGCAAAGGATGTGGGCGGTGTGTGGCCGCCTGCCCCAAGGAGGTTTTGCGCATCTCTGCCACGGTCAATGGGATGGGATACCGTGTGGCGGAGTATGTCGGTGAAGGGTGCGTCGGTTGTGCCTTCTGTTTCTACAACTGTCCGGAACCCTACGCAATCGAGGTACATAAGGAGGATGACTGAGCATGAGGAAGTTCATCAAAGGGAATGACGCGGTCACCATCGGCGCCATCTACGCTGGATGCGATGCCTATTTCGGATACCCCATTACCCCTGCCAGCGAGATTGCGCACACCGCGGCCCTATACTTCCCGCCATTGGGCAAGGAGTTCCTCCAGGCGGAATGTGAGACGGCCGCGATAAACATGATGTACGGCGCCGCTTCGGCAGGGAAACTTTCGATGACCGCATCCTCCGGACCAGGCGTCAGCCTCATGCAGGAGGGGATGTCCTACCTGGCCGGTGCCCAGCTACCTGCGGTTGTCGTCGATGTGATGCGTACCGGTCCCGGTCTCGGCAACATAGGCCCCGAGCAGGGGGATTACAACCAGGCCGTCAAAGGAGGCGGCCACGGCAACTACCGCACCATAGTCCTGGCACCCAACTCGGTCCAGGAGATGTGCGATCTGACAATCAAATGCTTCGAACTGTCCATGCGTTACCGGAATCCCGCCCTTCTGCTGGCGGACGCCGTTCTCGGACAGATGATGGAATCCCTCACCGTGCCCAAGGACATGTTGCCGCGGGAGGACTTCACTTCCTGGTCGGTACGGGGCGATTCCGAGACCAGGAACAACCTCGTCTGCTCCATATACCTGGAGCCGGACCTGCAGGAGGATCACAACTGGATGCTGCAGGAGAAATATGCGCTTATGCAGTGTGAGACCATGTCGGAGAGCTACCTCTGCGAGGACGCCGACCTGATACTTACCGGATATGGCAGCTGCTCTAGGATATGCCGCTCAGCGGTCGACGCGCTGCGTTCCGATGGATATAAGGTGGGCCTCTTCAGGCCTGTCTCATTGTACCCGTTCCCAGAGGAGGAGTTGAACGACTCCGTTGGATCGAAGGATGTGCTCGTTGTCGAGCTCAGCAATGGCCAGTACCGCGATGATGTCCGACTACATCTCCGAGCTTGCGATTCCAAGATAGGGTTGGCCAACCGCATGGGCGGGAACCTGATAAGTGTGGAAGAGGTCAAGGCAAAGGCCCGGGATATTTTGGAGGGCGTACAATGATAATCAGATCCAAGGGTTTCTACGAGGAGTTCGATCGCAAGGCAGGCCGTAAGAGGACGACGCATTACTGCGCCGGCTGCGGTCACGGCATAATACAGAAACTCATCGCCGAGGCCATGGCGGACCTGGACATACAGGACGACACCGTCTTCGTCAGCCCCGTGGGCTGCGCGGCATTCTGCTATTACTACCTGGACTGCGGTAACGTCGCCGGGCCGCATGGCCGGGCGGCGGCTGTCGCCAGCGGCCTGGTCAGAGCGATACCGGATAAGATAGTCATCGCCTACCAGGGCGATGGCGACCTGGGGGCGATAGGTTTCAACAACGCCTTCCAGGCTGCGAACCGTGGTGACGGTTTCGCCCATTTCTTCGTCAACAACGCCCTCTATGCCATGACCGGCGGGCAACTGGCGCCGACCTCCCTGCCGGGACAGAAGACCACCACGTCCCCTTACGGCAGGGACGTGGTCAATACGGGTGAACCGTTGAAGGTCTGTGAGATATTCA
>SL_3KL_010_SEDDRAFT_10006385_pt1 | contig 10544 bp, 10 predicted proteins | sample SodLakKL_010_SED_2_FD_10381 | JGI IMG/M metagenome (IMG submission 10381)
CAAAACAGGTGCTACAGGTTCCAATGTTAATGATGTAATTTTTCTGCTCATTGATGAGCAAACTCAATCACACATCCAATGAGACTTGATTTGATTTTTTAACTGAAAAAATTGAGTCCTTTTGATTTTCACACGCGTTAATAGTAATTAAGAATTTAACAATCCCTCTAGCAGATTTCTTGTCATGGGGTATAAATATCGCTTGCATTGATCAAATTACCCGTAAGAATGCAATTTGGAGATGAATTCCGATGAAAACGAACAAAAAACGCTTGCGTAGGCAAGTCTTTTTATTAGCTGTGCTCTTTGTAGTTTGCAGTGTTTCAGTGATTAATGATTTATCTTGGTGCGACACTCTTTCGCTCACAGCTGCCTTTTTTCCAGCTTCTTGATCCCTTTCAGGAAAGAACAGCCTTGTTGGATCCTAAACCCGGGGTCAATCCAGGGGTGATGGATTTGGAACCCTTCACTGGGGTGCGCTTGTATATGTTAATTGGGTCAGATTTTCGACCTCAATCAGGTTTCCGAACCGATACGCTCATCCTGGTTGCTGTTGATGGCACATCAGGAAAGGCCAGCATGGTTTCTTTTCCTCGTGATCTTTGGGTATCAATACCTGGTTATGGAGAACAAAGAATTAACACCGTCATGCAAACCGGCGGATTCCAGCTGCTTGCCAATACTTTGCAAACCAACTTTGGAATCTATCCTACACAATATGCCATGATTGATATGCCAGGATTTATTGAAGTGATCGATGTTTTGGGTGGGATTGAATTTACCACCGAGTACTACACTGGGGATATCTGTGAGAGATACCTCAGACCGGATAAATGGTGCGAAGTTTATCCTGGAACGGTTAGCATGGATAGTGATTGGGCTTTATGGTATGTGCGGGCACGCTATAACTCAAGTGATTTTGACCGAATGCGCCGCAACCAAGAAGTTGCTAAAGCGATTTTCGATAAAGCCATCAGTCCAGCTGGTATGCTAAGANNGCCCGAGTTGATGAGAATTTATGAGTCTGATGTGCAAAGCAATATCAGTCCAGATCAAGTTCTGCCATTGGTTGCCTTTGGCAGGAATATTAACAGTAATGAGGATGTCAGACGGTTTACTATCGGACCGAATGAAACCACAAGCTGGACGACGCAACAAGGTGCAAGTGTTTTGCTTCCCAACACCCCGGCTATTCAGGCAATTTTACAAGAGGCTTTGACGTTTGATTGATTGCGGTTTGTAAATACTGAATTTTTTTTCATGATTTTGTAAGAGAAATAATGCAAGATTTCGTGGTCAATTTATCTCATAGGAATTAGGCTTAAAATTTTTCGTGTATAAAACACACCAAGCTTTTCCTCCAATATTAGCTTGGCTGGTGATTAAATTCATGGTTGAGAACTTTTGCAAGTCTTAATATAATCTAGTAAAATAGAGATTGAACTTAATAACAACTAGTTTCCTTGAGGAGGAATAAAGCACATGAAAGGTCATCCAGAAATTATTGACACCCTGAATGCTCTGCTGGCTGATGAACTCACTGCCATTAATCAATACATTGTTCATGCTGAGATGTGTGGTGATTGGGGTTACGAAAAGCTCCATGGCTTAGTGGAAAAACGAGCTATCCAAGAGATGAAGCATGCTGAAGAACTGATTGAACGCATTCTCTTCCTTGAAGGAATGCCCGTGGTATCTGAGTTAAACCAGATCAAAATTGGAGAAACCGTATCCAAGCAGTTTGAAAATGATGTTGCAGCAGAATATGATGCGGTTAAAGCTTACAACGAAGCTGTTGCTCAAACCACAAAACTGGGCGACAATGGCACAAAAATGCTGCTTGAATCAATTCTCACCGATGAGGAAGAACACATCGACTGGATCGAAGAGCAATTTGACCAGATTGAGCAGATGGGTTATGAACGCTATCTGAATAATCAGGTATAAAGGAACATAATCAGCAAGAAAAATGAGCGGTCTAATAAGCCGCTCTTTTTTTGTTACTTATTTCTTCAACTAAAAATGTTAAGGCTTGCTCTGATTTCCTGAAGAAAAACTTCTGGATTTTCTTGATGAGGGAGATGACCAACGTTAGGGAGGACCACACTTTTTGCTCTCGGCTGGATTTTAACGAGTTCTTTTGCGGAGGTGTCAGAAAATAGTTGGTCATATTCACCTCGGATGATTAAAGTTGGAACCTTGAGATTGCTTAGCAGATCAGGCATTTGAGCCTGAAAATTTTTAATCCAGGGTGATAAATTTCGTAATGTTGAAAGATATGCACGCCGTTGACCATCACTCCAGACTCGTTGGTTGACCCTGTTGTAAAGAAATTTACGATCTTTTTCAGGAAGTTTCTCAAGTTGATGGTACACATTACTAAGAGAAGCATACGCTGCATCCGGATCTTTTCTCAGTCGGGTGTATAGCCATTCACCTAGCAACGGTACCCGCATCAGACGTATGCCTCTATCTTGTATTGGCTCAGTTTGCAGCAAAGCACCGCCAACGAGAATCAGCCCCTTTACCCGTTCTGGATGAAAGATAGCTAAACCATGCGCTAAGATACCACCCAGTGAACTTCCCAATAAAATAGCCTTGTTAATTTTTAATTGAGCCAGTAGTTCAACCACAACATTTATCATAAACTCAGGTGTGTAATCCACATCCGGTTTATCAGATCGTCCGAATCCTGGCAGATCAATTGCAAAGGTATGGTAATGCTCAGAAATGGGTAAAAACACATGCCGCCAGGTATCAGTTTCATCACCAAGTCCGTGAAGCATGATCAACACCTGTTCATGATGAGAGCCAGCTTCATAATAAAACAAATCAAGCTCAATATTTTGCAATTGAATATATTTTGCGTATTTAGCAATTGGTGGCCAGGGTTGCATAGTTTGTTGGTATAAAGACTTGTTTTTTGGCATAATTCTTCCTTTTATGTAAGCGTGTGGAGCTTGATTCAGACTCCAAAATTTCTAATATCCCTCAAACAGGTCTGATATTTGGGCTTACCTGAAATTATTAATAGCAATTTATGCTCAGTAAACGTGTTTGATATCAACGCAAACACTATTCTTTCGCTTCTTGGTTTCTAAATAACAAAATTTAAACTAGTTAAGTTTTTCAAGCACGAAATTAATTGAAAGGATTTAGTTATCGAAACTGTTGAAGATACTATGACTCATATTGGAGAAGGCTATATTTTCTTAGCTTTAGGAATGATGATCCACAAGATTGTGTAAGGAATTATGCCTGGAATTCCACCTGGGAGTAGAAGAATCAAAAATAAAAGGCAAAACCAGAAAGCATTAAGTCCAAAAAAATCTCCCAATCCTCCACAAACACCAGCAAGAATTCGATTGTGTCGTGACCTGCGTAATTGGTGGCTTGTATTTCTCATATTTAGTCCTTTGCATCTGCCTACACACTATAATCATAATGATAACATCAAGTGACCGTTCCCGTTTGAAACAGCTCCTTGTTGGGGGTTAATTGTTATTAGTCTTTTTTTCAGTGACTGAATAACTGTTTACACCATGAGTGCTGAAAACCTCAAATATATTTGGCTTAACACCTGTTTCTGCATGATAAGTCTTGGCTATTGTTTGGGTAAAATCATGGACATCTCCGTTGTTGAGCAGAGCAAGTGCGCAGCCACCAAATCCTGCGCCCATCATTCTAGCACCCACACAGCCTGGTTGCCTTTGTGCAATATTGACGATTAAGTTAAGTTCATCACTTGAGACCTCAAAATCATCCCTTAGGCTGATATGGCTTTTGTTAATCAAATTACCCATGGTGAATAAATCATTGTTTCGCATAGCAGTAACAAACTGCTTGACACGTTCATTTTCACTGACAACATGCTTTATTCGCCGGTATTGCGTTGGATTTAAGTTGTTTTTGTTAAGTTGAATAAGGGGTGGGGTGGCATCACGAAGTTGTCCAATCCCCAAGATTTTTGCAGAATCTCTGACTTCCTCATGGCGTGCATTGTAATTGGATGAAGTAAGTTCACGACGGGTCATAGTGTCCAACACGATAAGTCTGGCCTGATTAGGGATTGCAACATACTCATAGTCTAAATTACGACAGTCTAACAAGAGCGCATGGTCTTTTTTTGCTGCGGCTGAGATTAATTGATCCATAATACCAACTTTGACACCTACCCAGTCAATTTCTGCTTTACGACTGATTTTTGCGAGGTCTGTTGCTGATAAGTTTAGATCTGATGAAATACAGAATGTCTTTCCCGATGCAACTTCCAGTGCTGCTGATGATGATAAACCAGCACCGATTGGAATATTCCCAGCAACGATTCCTTGCCATCCAGATATCTTGAGACCAGATTCCATCATTGCCCAGGCCATGCCAATAACGTAATCCTTCCACCCACCATAGTTGCGCTTCAGATCACCTAGATTCACCATCAGCTCATCGTCAAAATCGAGTGAAAATACATGGAGGAGACCATCCTCTCTGGGTGAGTGTGCGATGGTCACGGTACGATCGATGGCAACGGGTAATACAAACCCATCTGAATAATCGGTATGCTCACCAATTAAATTGATCCTCCCTGGGGCAATGGTGATATAGTCTGGTGACTGCAAAAAAAGGGATTCAAAGGTTGACCTTACCCGGCTTTGGAGTTCGGTTTGCATAACTTCTCCTCTTAGGTTTGAGAAAATAGGTGTATTCTATTTCGATGTATGCAATGATGTTTGTTTAATGGTGTTTACCATCGCCCAGAAGTTTTCCAATGGTGTATCCAATTGAACATGATGCGTTGGCCCGAGGATTAAACCGCCATTTTTACCTAGTGTGTTAATTCTGTCAATCACCTCATCTCTGACATGCTTAGGTGATCCAAAGGGAAGTGTGTGTTGTTCATCAATTGATCCCCAAAAGCTGAGTTGATCTCCAAAAGATTTTTTTAATTGAGCTGGATCCATGCAGGAAGGCTGGATAGGATTTAATACGTCTAATCCGATTTCGATAAGGTCTGGAATGATCTTAATGATATTTCCATCTGAATGGTAGGCGACTTTAACACTTGGGTTAATGGTTTTTAATTCTTTGATAAATTCTGCCATGCGAGGTTTCAAGAATTTTCGCCACATTTTCGGGGACATGATCATGCCATCCTGCGCGCCGACATCATCACCCAACCAGATCATATCTACACCCATTTTTGTGAGGGTTTTTGCAGCAGCAAGATGGTATTGATAGGGGATCTCTAAGATCCGATCAGCTAAATCTGGTTCTAAGGATAAGTCTGTTAGAAGTTTCTCAAAGCCCCTTAATGCCCAGGCAGTTTCAAAAATGGTGGTCACAGTGGCCCCAACAATCCAATACTCGTTCTTGAATGTCTTTATTGTTTTTTCTGCATCGAGGTATAGCTCAGGCCGATTGGGATTTGGAGGTTGATATTTTTCTACTGCCGAATCATCTTGTAGGGGGTGTTGGCTGATTTCTGTATAGTGGCCGATGCCAAAAGGCGTTTGATAATCTACTACCCGCCATCCTATTCCCCATTCGTCAGTGTAATCCTGTTTATCCTGATAGTACGAATTAGCCCAGCCCACGGACGTTAGTAGTAAGTCTTGGTCCAAAGCCCTTTCTAATGCATAATCATTATGGGGCGAAATTTCTTCCAGTCCTAATGCCTTTTCCAGCCGTTTTTGAAATTCTGGTGTGAAACTTATGTGCATCGGGCACCGATCTGGATTTTGATGGTTAAGTGCCATTTGAACGCGTTCTCGATGATTCATTCTTTCTTCATTCCTTTCAACTTAATACGGTTTATGAATAGGTTTCAATTAACCATCCATTTCAATAGGGTAAAGCACATGTCTCTCTGATGATGAGTTTTGGATCTAAGCGGATGGTCTGTGGTGGTTCATCAGGTTTATTGACTGCATCGAGGAGAAGTTGAAAACCGATTTCACCGAATTTTTCAATAGGCTGGTGAATTGTGGTCAGGGGTGGATCAAAATAAGCGGTGAGGGGCAAGTCATCATAGCCGACAACCGATACATCCTGGGGGATTCTTAGGCCAGCTTCTCTTAATGCGCGCATAGCACCGAGGGCCATACGGTCATTAAGGGCAAAGACAGCAGAAAATCCAACTTCATAATTCAGAAGTTTTTTAATGGCCGTTTCTCCGCTTTTTGCTGACCAATCTCCTTGGATGATTAGGCGTTGATCTGATTCAATCTCGGCATCACCCAGCGCTTGCATATAGCCTGCCAATCTGTTTTTCGTGCATTCTTCATTTTCTGGCCCGAGAAGGACAACGATTGATTGATGACCTAATTCTAATAAATGTTGGGTTGCAAGGTAGCCGCCCTTAAAATCATCCAAACACACCGCTGACACAGCTTCATTTGTGGGGGAGTTCTTTATGTAGACAATTGGCATCCCAGAATCAACGAGCGGCAGCAGATGGCGGTACCGGTTATCGTCACGTGGGTTAATCATCAACAAACCATCAACACGACGATTTAACATTTCTTTCAACAATGGTGGCACATCAAATTCAGTATGGGCGCTGCCTGTTAATATGAAGTAGCCGTTTTTACGAGCTTCAGCCTGAGCAGCCTGAACAATTGCAGAGATGTTATAGTCTGAGAGGTTTGGTGTGATGCAGCCAAATGTATGGGTGCTGCCTTTCATTGAGCGTGCAATCGGATCAGGCTCATAACCCATAGCTTTGATCAAGGTCTTTATTTGTTTGCGTGTCTCTGGTGCGACATCTGGTCGGTCGTTGATTACTCGCGAAACAGTTTGTTTTGAGACTCCAGCTTGCCGGGCAACATCCGAAATCGTGATACGCTTTTTGTTTCTCATAAGCTAACCATCATTAGTTTTAACTATGTATAACGGTCCCGAGAACGATCCCGAGATCAGTAACAATATCGTAACAAATTATAAGGTGTTTTGTCAAGATCAAATTTTCTGTGTTAGTTTCTCTGGAAGGTGAGGAAGAAAAAAGAAAAGTCAATCCCAGATCGAGGGCTTGCATCAAATTCAGAACAGATTGTAATGTCTCATTATCATGAAGAAATTGTTTAACATAATGAACTCCGGTGAAATACGCCGGAGTTCATTAAAGGAGGAGTTAGAAATGAAACCAATTAACGGGTGTTATAAGAAAATGTTGGTCCAGTTACTTTATTCTTTTCCGGAAGAATGCCAAGCCCACGCGCTTTAAACACAGCTTCTCTGCGGTTATCAACATTAAGCTTGCGATAAATATTGAGGTTATGCGTTTTGATTGTGTTTGTTGACAAGTGTAGTGATACGGCAATTTGGCGATTGGTGAAGCCTTTTTCAATTAGCCTTAAGACATCAATTTCTCTTTGGCTTAAATTCGTATCAGCACAATTTGACGAAGAAGTGATATTCTGAATCGTATCCCGACTTAAATAATCGGCTAACAGATTTGAAAATTCTGGTGATGGATTATGGGTCAATGATTCGTTTAGGATGGGAATCAATGACTCGCCTGAGAAGAAAAAATCACCGACATTATTTTCTGATTCTGCGATTGTGACTGCCTTTAGGATCGCATTAACAGCTTTTTCAGGTTGTGATCCTTTCTCATAGGCGACAGCCAGGGTGCTAAGTGCACGGATTAGATATGAGTTTGCCCCTTGATGGATGTAATTTGGAATGACAGCTTTTATCATACTGATTGCGTTCTCGTGCATACCGTTTAGAATATAGGTTTTTGCCGCAATAGGGAGAATATATCCCAATGCATAACCATAATATCCAAAAAGCTCATTGGGTGAAAAATATGCAATTTTGCTTGATTTCAACCAATCCATTGCACGATCAATTTCGCCTGTTTCAAGGAATATCCGAGCTTCAAGCGCTAAGGTATGTTGTTGATGGATTTTTTCATATAAATCGTCTTTTCCACGAATATTCTGCTGCATTTCACGCAAAACTGTGAAGGCAGCAACGGTGTCTTTTTCTCGGATGTAAGACTCACAAAGGTTTTGATAGGCAGTGTAGGCATAAAGAATATCTGTTTCTGAAGCAAGTTCAATTGCTTTGTTGAAATATGGCTTGGCTGCATTGACTTTGTGCCAATAAAGTAATAGTTGACCATAACCTGAGATGATTTTTATACCATGGGGCGTGTGGTCTAGTTGATGTTGATCGATAAAGCCAAGCGCTTTTTTGTATATGATATTTGCGCTGCGTAAACATCCCTGAACCTTACGTATGTAAGTGAGGTAGTTATAGCAAGCCAGGACACCGCCCCAATCTTCCAATTTACAACTGGACATCAATAGCTTTTCAAACCAATGGTTGGCGTTTTTTAGATCGTTTTTGATTGTGTAGGCGATGCCTAAATTCCGTTGAATGATATTTCTAAAGAATGTATTATCTGATCCAATTTTTCTTAAAGCACGTTGAGAGAGCTTGATTCCTTTTGATGGGTCATCCGTGTAAGTACAGATGATAGACCGAACGGCTGCAATTTCCCCAATAATATTCTCGGAATCATTATTCTGTTCTGCTTTATCAAGGACTGATTCAATCGCTTTTTTGGGATATTCGTTGAATAGCATTGCCACAGCCTGGTAAACCAGAACCTGAGGTGCTGATTCGATTAATTCCTTCGGCTGTAAGGCTAAATAATTCAGGCAGGTTTCATAACTTCCCGCTAGGAGATAAACTTTTGCCTTTTCAATAATGTGGTGAAGAGAATCCTGAAAAATGAAATCAACCAGGTTGTTGTGCGTTATTTGCTCAGTCATCGCCTGATCCTAATTTCATTAGCTGAAAACATCAATGGAAGAATCACACCGCAAGTACGAATCCCCACAAGAGGCATCAATTGGTATTGTGTTGATGTGGTTACCTGTGAATATTTAAGTTTCTTGGCAAAATCAACTAATTGCTGGCTTATCGCTGATCGGCTGTTCTTCTCCATATTTTAGTCTAGCATGCAGTGAAATTCCACACACCATACTACAGTATGGTTTTTATTGCGCCACGGAAGCGTTTAGTTAAACATCTAATAAATCATGAAAACAATCAGGATGCCTCATTGATAAAATCATGCAGATCAGTTGATAGCTTCTTCAAAGAACCTTGATGAAGATACATCATATGTCCGGCTTCGTAGTATTTCATCTGAATATTGGCTTGTTGTTTTTCAGGCAGGGGAATATGGTTGAAGGTATATTCGGTTGCCAAAAAAGGCGTGGCAAGGTCATAATAACCATTGCATACGATCACCTTTAGGTTTGGGTGCAGCTGAAATCCACGACGTAAATCCTTGGCTGTGTTTACATAATTGTTTTGGTATTCCTCGTATTTCCAGCTTTCGTAAAGTGATTTAAGTATTTCATAGGGTAAATCAGTCTCGTAGGCTAAATCTCGTCGAAGATAATCGTACATTGTTGCTGTATAGGGTCCAAGTATGGCGGCATAGCTTGGATCAAACTCATTCATCTCACCTACGTTATCCCGATCAAATCCTTTATAACGGCTGTCCAAACGTCCGACGGTGGCACCTTCATCTCTTAACAGTTCTTTACAAAACCGATGAATGTTGATGCGTAAATCAGTACCTTCCACATAATTCTCAGATAACCCCGTGAGACGTGATAATTTTTTAGTGATTTCTTTGCGTTGTTTCTGTCCGAGGTCGTTTCCCTTCATTAACGCAACAGTATATTCGTTCAGGGCGAATTGTCGAGCTTCATCAATAGCGGCGTCGAAATTCTCTTGTAAATCTTTGGGAAGCTTTTCGTGATACCATGCAGTAGCCGTGTAGGTAGGTAAGAATAGGATAAAGGGTAAGTCATTACCTTCATCAAATTTTGCTGTAATGAAGTTCAGGATAGACGAGACGAACATGATCCCATTGAGATACATACCATGTCGTTGATGCAGGTAACCGGCTAAACCGGCAGCCCGAGTGGTTCCGTAGCTTTCACCAATTAAGAATTTTGGCGAGGTCCATCGCATATTCCGAGTTGTCCAGATACGGATGAAATCACCAACGGATTCGATGTCTTTTTTAACGTTATGAAACTGTTCAGGCTTCTCTTTTGGAACGGTACGGCTGTAACCAGTGCTAACAGGATCTATGAAAACCAAATCCGTTTGATCTAAAAGAGTTTGCTCATTATTAACCAGTTGGTGAGGGGGACCAACCGGTGCACCTTCTTCATCCATTAACACGCGCTTAGGACCTAATAGTCCTAAATGGAGCCAAACAGAAGAGGATCCAGGTCCGCCATTGAAAGAAAATGTGACCGGACGCCCAGAAGATTCCGGTACCTTCGTATAGGCTATGTAGAAAATGCTGGCTTTTTCTTTTTCGCCAGTATCGACATCTTCTTCCTTCAATACAATCGTGCCGGTGGTGACTTTGTATTTTAATTCCTCCCCGTTCAACTTGATAGTATGTTCAGTGAGAGAACTTTTTTCCTCAGTTATAGTAGGTGGCGTTTGTTCAGTTTCTTTATTCGTTTTTTGGTGATTATTCTCACTCATCAATCATTTACCTC
>SL_3KL_010_SEDDRAFT_10006386_pt1 | contig 10544 bp, 8 predicted proteins | sample SodLakKL_010_SED_2_FD_10381 | JGI IMG/M metagenome (IMG submission 10381)
AAATGGCACAGATCTATGCCAAGTACCGCTGCAGCGTAGTCGCCATCGAGGAGGTGCCGCCTGAAGAGACCCACAAGTACGGGGTCATCGCCGGTTCGGAACTTGAAGATGGCGTCTATGTGGTATCGGATATGGTGGAGAAGCCCAGTCCCGAGGAGGCCCCGTCGAACCTCGCGATCATCGGCCGCTATGTGCTGACACCCGACATATTTGACCTGATCAGAAACACCCCAGCAGGACGCAACGGGGAGATCCAGATCACCGACGCACTGCAGACCCAGGCAGCAAAGAACATGGTGTTGGCCTACCGATTCAAGGGTCGGCGGTTTGACTGTGGCAGCGTGGAGGGCTTTGTCGAGGCAACGACATACTTCTACGACCGCTGGAAAGAGAACGAAGGCCGGACCAATGCCGAAAAACTTGCTGCGCCTAAAATTTTTAGGCCTGCCAGAAATTTTTAGGGGGTGGGGGGTGCGTTACACGGGTTCCGGTCACGGGCCGGGGCGGGGTCCAGTGCTCACCGTCGCATAGCGCCCCAGGCCGGGATGAAGTCCGGGCCGTAGAAGTCGAAGAAGCCGTTGGAGCCGCGCAGGTGGGCTTCGATGGGCCGTCCGCCGATCAGCTCGATATTGCGGACACCGCTGTATCCGGACAGGTTTCGCCGCACCCAGTTGGCGATCCACGGTTCCCGTTCCGGCAGATCGACCCCTATCTCCCAGTAGATCGGCCGTGCGGCGTCCTTCTCATCCGAGCCCCGGGTGTGGGCGAACCAGCGCACTTCGCCGCCTTCCACCAAACAATCGGTACTGGTGTGCGCACCTTCCAGGCGTTGGCACCAGAAACTGCCGCGTTCCGCCGGCACTGCGTCGGCGGCCATTGCCCGCGCGTCCAGCCCCATGCCGGCCAGGTTTTTGATGGGCTTAACGAACACCCTTTCCTCGGGCGCAACGCCGAGATCCATCGGTGCCACTCCGCAGGGGGTGGCCGTCAGGCCGGCTTCCAGAGCCAGGCGCAGCTTTTCGTACACGTGACGATGCCCCGGGTTCAGGCGCCAGGCGGCGCTGTCAGACACTGCTACCGCGCGCTGCGGTTCCGGCTGGAAGAGGTGTCTACGTTCAGGCAATACGCCGACGAAAGGCACGGTCTACCCCGCCTCCATTGACCGAGCGGGAACCGTTCCGGTATCACGCGCTGATCGGAGGCAACACCCACCTGTTGGCCATGCTCGGGGAATTCCGCAACGTGCTCGGGCTCGACCACTCTTCGGCCGAGGGCTTCTCGGACAAGCTCGCGGAAACCAGGAGTCAGCTGGAGAACCGGGCCGCCACCGTGGAGATCCTGGAGCCGACGTTCACGAATGGGCTTCTTGAAATCCCGGTACGTGTGACGAACCAGACCGGCCACAAGCTGCCAACGGGGTTCCCGTCGCGCCGGATGTGGATCCACCTGCGCGTCGCCGATGCGGAGGGTGGGGTGCTGTTCGAGTCCGGTGATGTGGACGCCGCCGGCCGGATCAGCCTGGACGCGGGGCACACGCGACCGGGTTGCCTCGCGAGCGCCAAGGAAGGGACGGCGCAGGACTATGCCGATTGCTACGAACCCCACCGGGACGTGATCGAGTCGTCGGAGCAGGTCGCGGTCTACGAGGCAGTGATGGGAGACCTGCACCAACGCGTGACCTACGTGCTGCTATACGCGAACGGGTATCTGAAGGACAACCGGTTGCCACCGATCGGGTTCGATCGGAAGCAGCTGGACGCCGATGCGACGGCCGGCGTCTTCGGTCTTGCGGCGAGAGATCCCGATTTCAGTCCCGACTATCCGGATCTTGGCAGCGGCGGCGACCTCGTTCGCTACCGGGTGATGGTCGGGGAACCGTCGGGACCCGTGACGATTGAGGCTCGATTGCTTTTCCAGTCGATACGGCCGGCCTTTGCCGAGATGCTAGGAGAAAGTCAGGATGCACGGGTGACCCGTTTCGGTGCGATGTATGTGCAGGTGCCGCCGATCGTGGAAGTGCTGGCACGGGACGAGCGGCTTCTGTCTCCCTATTAGTCCGGCAATCGCATACCGTTCAGGCTGAGCCTGTCGAAGCCCGCTCCAGGCCAATGCTCTTTGAGAGGCTCAGGCCGAACGGTGTTGGCCGTTCCGCTTCCGTGAGAGCGGCTCCGTATTTATGCTCTGGAGATGTCGCCCATTCGAGCAGCCCAACGCGCCTTCCGGGACCCGCGGTTTCTTGCCGCACTCGCCGCGGGTCCGGCCGCATGGGCAGTCCTGGCAATCTTCCTGCCCGTGACCACGGACGTCGTCTGGCCCGCAGCCCATCTCTGGCTCTTTCTCTCGCTCGTACTCTTCTACCCGGTACTCGAGGAGATCGTCTTCCGCGGGCTGTTGCAGGGTTGGTTGTTGGACAGGGAATGGGGCCGACGCCGCTTAGGACCCGTCTCTGCAGCCAATGCCATCGCGGCCGCCGCATTCGCGCTGGCACACCTGATCCATCAGCTGCCCGCCTGGGCGGCGGCGGTAATCCTGCCGGCGCTGTTATTCGGTTATTTCCGCGAGGCCCACGGGCTCTGGAGCGCGATCCTGCTGCACGTGTTCTACAACTTTGGGTTCATCTGGCTGTTTCGTTTCTGAACCCGGGCCAGCCCCGACTATGAAGAGCCTCGCGGGATCGGTTCCTGCAACTGGGCCGACATGAGTGCAGACGGGGTATGGAGGGCTCGTAGGCATCACGGCCCTCGTCCCGGATGGAACCGGATTGGCTTCAGAACGGGCGGAAATAGACGATCGCCAGCGATGTTTCCGCCTCTGCATCCCGAACGTGATCCGGTTCGAGGGTATGCAGAAGGTTCAACTGTAGACGGGTCCCATTGGACGCCTGATAAGCGTACCCCAGCTCGATATCCGTCTGGCGACCGTCCGTGCCCAACGGGGCTTGGCGCTCCTCCCGCAGGACGTTGCCCTCGAGATCTCGTCCCACGGGCACATCGAGGTGTACCGTTCCACTGGTTACAAGCAGGGGGCTGGAATACATCAGCACGCCCTGGTGCCGGTCACCGCCCACGAGCAGTCCGATCTGATAGCCCGTCGTTTCAAGTCCGCTGAGCGACCGGATCAGACCCTCTCCACCGCTGTTGCCCCCGTTTCCGCGTTCGTAGCGAGTGATCAGTCGCGTGTAGTCGCCCATGCGCAACGTCGCCCCGGCCAGAAATTGTCTCATTGTCAAACCGTTGCCAAGGTCCAGTGCCCCTGCCGAGAGTGATCCCAGGACCCCGTTGTCCTCGTCCCGCAGTGCCCAGCCGAAGTCGAAGGACAGTTGCGGCAGAACCGTTACCCGCATGGTCGCCTCATTCCGGGTCTGTCGATATTGGTCCGTGTTCGCTTCGGGTCCTTTGCTTGCGGCGGCCTGCCAGTGCTGCGCCCTCACCGACACGGAATTGCCGAGTCGCAATGACAGATCGACACCCAATCCCTCCTCCAGGCTGGCCATGAGATCCGTCTCGCGGTCGGCCAGCAGGGCCATGTCCCATGGCTGAGACCAGGGATCGATCGCCCGGGTGTCTCCGTGCTGGAAACCAAATGCGCTGATACCCAGCCGGCCGAACTCCATCTGCACGCGGTTCCCGGAGATGGATGCGTCCGGGCCCGCAAGCGTTACCAGAGAAACTCCCGGGGCGACTGGGCTGACCGTAGAACGCGCACCCGGCGCTGCCTGCAACATCCACTCCTGGCGTTCCCGAAGGCGGTGACTATATCGGCCTCGGCGGGTCTGCAAGGCCGCGACATCCACCTCGTAATCGCGACCGAGTTCATCGAAGGCGACGGCTCCCTGCAGCGCGGAGGCCGGGACCGTGCCGGCAAATACGGGGGACCAGTCCACGTGGGTCTCAGACAGGGTTATTCCTCCGTGATCCAGATGATTTCCCGAGGCGACCTCCAACTCGCCCATTGGCGTCATGGCGGCCTCCAGATCCACGACACCCTGGCCCAAGTAGTAGAGTCCGCAGTTGCTGGTCTGATCGGCCCCACAGTCGTTCCTGCCGTACAGCGACGACTCGCGAGCCGCCGTGTCAAGCATCAAACCGCTGACCTGCACGGCGTCGAGATGCGGCCACCGGCTCAGGATGGCGCCAGCCATTCCGGCGACGATCGGGGCGCCAAAGGAGGTACCAGCGAAGGTTCCCGTCGCATCCACGCCTGCACCGCTGGCCGACTCGGCGACGAAAGGAGCCAGCAGGAAGCGGTCCTGGATTGAGGATTGTTCACCAGGATAGTTGCTGTTTTTCGCGCGCTCGCCGTTGTGGACGCCTCCGACGATCAGCGTCTGCTGCAGGACAGCCTCGGTTCCATTGGCCTCGAAATCCTGTATTTGCCACTCCTCGGAGAGACTGGAGCCATTGTTGCCTGCCGCGACGGTAATCACCGCCCCTTTCCACTCATCCCGTACCCTGATCAGTGCCTCCAGCTCACGGTCGTTCAGAAAGCGATGCGCACCGGTGTAGGAGGCGTTGATCACCCGTGCGCCGTCCGTTGCCGCCCGACGCAGCCCCTCGGAGATATTGCCGGCGGTGGTGGCTCCGTCCTCACGCTCGGAGACTCGGTACAGCAGGAGTTCCGTGCTGGGGTTGTAACCGTAGGTCCTGCCGGCCACGAGTGCTGCAACGGGTGTCCCATGGTCGATGAGGTTCGCAATGGACCCCTGTTCGGACCGTCCCATGTCGGACTCATCGCCGAGGAGATTGAAGGCCGTGACTTTCAACCCATCGAATTCCCGGTGGGCGACGAGAAACTCGCCATCCACCACGGCGATTTCCACGGTCGTCTGGGCATCGTAGACCGCTCTTGGTGTGGTGGAAGGCCTCGTATCGGGGCGAACATTCGTCGTTCCGCCGGACGCACCACCGCAGCCCTGCAACCAACCGAGGGAGCCCACCAAAATCGCAAGAAGTATGACGCGTGTCGGGTTCATCGCAAGGCCTGGGAAGGCTCTGCCGTTCCGGCGCCGCGCGGGTCCATGAAGGCAGCCCGTTCGGATCGACATGCCCGGATCGAAAAGCAGGTGATTGGCGGATTCGCACCATCCGTATCGGCCAAAATATACGCTTCTTTAGCATAGAGATATAGAGCGGCCGGTCTATTTCAGAAACCAATAGTTCCTTGAACGATGTATGACTTGAGATTCGACGCACCCAGAAAGGTGGCAGCAACCACGGCGGCACACGCGCGTACCGCCGCAATCGAAGTGAAGGAGGGGCGCACCGCGAAATCCCCACCCGGATTGGTGGCGATGAAACCAGAACGAAGGCGGGGCACCCGTCACGTGCCTCACCCGTTTTTTTGGTTCCGCACAGCAGCGGATCTGCACCAGGCACCGCCGCACCACCAGGTAAGCAAACCTCAGCAGCCCTGAGCCTCGGCAGGATCGTGCAGATGTCGAATACAATGTGCGAACAGGTCAAGACACCGCGTACCTGGTCGCAGGACCGGGCCACGCATCGCACCAGGGTCTCCCCTGAGGGAATCCCGCGCGCTCGGCCAGAGCGCAGGCACGGATTGGCGGCCGTCACCCTTTGGCCGACAAAAGGTCCCGGAATCTGCCATCGATGTAATGAGCCCTCGGGAAGGCTCTCGACAGTAACAATGACCGACCTGCCTGAGGCCTCGGCATTTTCAAGGAGGAGGCCATGAAAACGACCATACGCAACACCCTGAGCATGCTGCCAATCCTTTCCTCTTCGGCCTTGGCGGCGGGCGTGACCGGCACCACTGAAGCGGGGATTCCCGTTTTGCTGTTGCTCGGCCTTTTCGCTCTAATGATCGCCTTCCAGATTGTCCCTGCGACAATGCTGATGATTGGTATCGTCAGAGGCCTGTTTGCCCGCAGAGGGGATCTGCCACGGTGAAGAAGCGCAGCCGATAGGGGATTCAGGGAGCGCGAAGGAGGTGTCTCCTGTTACCGTGTTTCCGGGATTGTCTTTGATGGGGGAACCCTATGACGGGACCGCACCGGGACGAGAACGCCTGTATCTGGGACTTCTGGGCCCTGAGGGTGGATTGTCGTGCCTGCGAATCCGGTACGGCGACGCCGTTTGCCGTCGTCGGGCCACAGTGTTTGGGGCGCCTTGTGCTCAAGGTCGAAAACTTCCTCCCGCCGCAGGGCGTGGTGGTGGTCAGGGCAGCAGAGCCGGCAGATGCATTGTTTACCGTCAGGAGGGGCTTCCTGAAGCTCTGGGCGACGGACGATGAAGGGCAGGAGCGTGTGCTGCGACTGCTGAAGCCTGGCGACATGATTGGTCTTGAGGCCTTGTTCGAACCGCGCTATCGGCTGAATGCCGAAACTCTGACACCCGGCGGCCTTTGCCGCATTCCGCTGGACGTCGTGAGTGACCTGCTGCAACGGGAGCCCCTTCTGTACGCGGAACTCGAACGGCGCTGGATGAAACAGCTGCAGCGGACCGACGACTTCACCATGAACGTCGGCTCGGGCCCATCCCGCGGCCGGGTGGTCAGATTCTTGCGCTACCTCGCGCAATTCGCCCACCCGGAGCCCGCTCCCCACCTCAGCCGCGTAGACATGGCCTCGATGCTGGACATCTCCAGTGAGACGGCGGCGCGTGTGATCGCGGACCTGAAGCGGCAAGGACTGCTGGAGGAGACGTCCTCACAGCTCCTGTTCGACCCCGAGAAATTGCCCGACTGAACCGGTTTTGGGGTGGGCGGAAATGTGATGCAGTTCACATTTCCGGCGGATCCCACTTGCTGACTGATGGGCGTCAGTCTCTTGACGGTATTCTCCGCGCACTCTGCCTATAGAACTGTCAGGAACCCTCGAAATGCCGTCGCAACGACGGGCATGCAGGTTCCGAGGAAGGCAGCCTCATGAAGCACACAAGCACCGCCCGTTTGGCAGCCCACGCGGCCGTCTGGGGCGGTTTCTGCGTTGTGGTGCATTGTCTTCTGACGGCCGTAACGAGGGCAACCGACCTGAGCCGCAAGGCTCCGGAAATCGTCATTTCTCTTAGCCACGGAGGTGCGTCATGACCCACCATACTGCACTCTCATTCGCCGTAGCCGCGGTAGTCGGGGCGCTAGCAAGCAGCCTGATCTCCGCCTCGGCCACAGCACAGGTCCCAACTCCGAACACCTATCTCGATCTACTGGTTCCGGCCCTGACCGACTGGAACGACGTCAATACGAGGACAATCGTCGATCCGGATGACCCGGCAGAGGGCGAGACGTACGTATATGCGGACGAAGCGGCCAGGAATGCGGATGCTCTGAAAGATGGCACCGGAGCCAGGGCCATCATTCTCTGGGAGTTGGACGATGGCAGCGGTCGGCCGCCCGGGATCCAGGTAGTCAACGATGACTTCGATTTCCCGACCCAGAACTGCATCATGGCCTCCGGTGAGCGCCCCTTCGACGCAGAGAATCCAGAGTCCACGATCGTACCCAAGACCTGCAGCGACGAGCAAGGCAGTTCCAAGCGCTTCTTCATGGAGGTGACCGAGGCGGATGTACCCGTCGATTTCGTCTTTGACACCGGAATGCGTACCCTGCGGTACAAGGGCGTGAAGGACGACGACGGCGGGGATGCTTACGAGGCCTTCAGGGAGGAATACGGGACCGGCCGCATCTACCGGGTCATCCAGAAGGTCATCAACCAGACCGACGAACGTCTCGTGGGGTTCAAGGTGGAGCTCGGATTCGGTGTCGGCGACTCATTCGAACCCGCTTCATTCCAACACGATGGGGTTGCCTTCGAGCTTCGGTCACTGGTTCCGCGACCCTTCTTCGTCGGTGAGACGGGTGCGGATCCCCGGCTGGTCTGGGACGCAGACCGTTTCGCGCTGTACGCCCGGAAGTTCTTCTTCGGCCCCGAGCCAACGGCCCGTTTTGGCCTTGGCTTCCTGGACGATCAGAAGATGGCCGGTCTCTCTCCCCCGCAGAGTGTGGCCGATCTCCCCTCCGCACACCCGCCGACGTTTGGTCTCGCCTGCTCTGACTGTCACGCTGTCACCACCGCGAGCGTGACCGCTCAGTCCATCGAGGACGTCGAGAAGAACCAGTTCATCTACAGTGGCGATGACTACGTTGCAGAGAAGAACGCCTACGGCGCCATCACACAGAACTACTTCGACATGGCTTCGGATCAGGCCGCGGGTTACCTGAATGGAACCGGGAATCTATTCGGCTACTGGTTGCCCGAGTCCCTGGCTCCCACCGTGATCGGTGAATACGCAGAGGGCGATCCGGATGGCGAATCCGATCGAATCGTCGCATGGTGGGACGGCGCTGACTGGCGTTATGGCATCGCCGGAAGCGGGGATGACGTAGTTGGCCCCTTTGGCGTCGTGCCTGAGGAACAACTGATGCAGTGGGCCGCCCGCCCACTTGGCCTCGATCCATCCATCGGCTCGGAGCCCGTACGCTACGCGGCGTCCTTCAGCGACGATCTCAGCGCCCTGAACGTCGATACCTACCTCTATCTCGGGGAGGATTTTGTCGACTACTTCGATTTTGTCGACGGGATTCCCCAGAGCGGCACACCGAAGTCCGAGACGGTCACACTGCGGCTGACCGCCGTGTCGGTCGGTGCGATCGGCATCGAAGGGAGCTACGGTACCGAGACGCCGGCATGGATCGATAGCCCTGCGCCGGAACTGAGCAGCTACATGCCGGCCACGGGGGTTCCGGTCGCAATCAACGATTCGGCCCGGACGATGGCGATCACACCGGTCGAGATCGACATCCTCGCGAATGACTTGTTGGACGGGATGCCGGTTGATCCGGATGCAGCCTCGGTCACCTTGACCAATCCGGCCAGGGGCGAGGCAACACTGCTGGCTGACAACACCGTGAGCTATGTCGCGAATGTGAACTTCGCCGGGGAAGATCGGTTCACCTATACGGTGACGGTCGACGGGGAAACCTCCAATGAGGCGACGGTAAGCGTGACGGTGCTTGCACCTCCGGTCCAGAATGCCCCGGTCGCGAGGAATGACTCGGCAAGGACCATCGAGGCTGACCCTGTGAACATCGATGTCCTCGCGAACGACACCCTCAATGGTGAAACCATCCCTGATGGCGCGACCGTGGAGATACTTGACCAACCGCTCAGCGGTACCGCGGTGGTACATGGTACCGACAACACGATCACATACACCGCCAATGCGGACGCGAACTTCCCGTTCATCGAGCGCTTCACGTACACGGTGACCTACGCGGAGGTGAGGTCCAATGCGGCGCTGGTGACCGTAGACGTACAGGAAGTGGAAACGCCTCCCGCCGATGACGAGCCGCCTCCGGCCGATGACGAGCCGCCTGTGGACGATGACCCATTGCCTCCGGCGGCAGATCCGAGCGCTGAGTCAAGCAGCAGCAGTGGTTGCAGCATCGGCAACGGCCAGGGCCGCGACCCCAGCTTGCCAGTGCTCGCCCTGCTGAGCCTGCTGTACCTGATGCGCCGGCGCCCGGTGCACTCAAGCTGAGTTGGAACCTCCTTCGCGGGTGAGGTCCGCAGGGAGGTAAAAGGGGAGGCATCCCGCGGGGTGCCTCCCTTCTGTTGTAGTGGTCAAGTTTTTTCGGACACATCGATAGACTGTTGTGCAGAGATCCAGCGTCGCATCAACTCAGCGTCGCCAGCGCCTCGTGGGCCGGGATTCACGGCCACAATCCCGCCGAGGTGGCGGATCCGAGCATGCGTGACCTCCGGACGTCCGAATCCGCCTATTTTCCCGATGACCGAGGAGACTGACATTCGATGGTCGGGGACCTGTATGAGTTGAAGGAGATCCCAGGGCCGGTCAGCTCGACTGGCCCGCGAGGGCTTCGTGATCGCCTCCGCCGGGTACCTGCGCACACCGGTGGTCAGCCCGGTGATGCTGCCAACTCAGCGACGACCTGAACGACGATTTCGGCGAACGCCAGAACGACCGGTCCCTCGAGCTTCGCGCCCGCTGCCGCTTTTGAACCACGCGCCCCAGCCTGGTTCCGTCTCGATTTTTACCCTGGGCAGGTCTGGATCGGGGGCCGATCCCCTGCCAGGGCGGCCGTTGCGCGGTACCGCTTGACGCGGCCCGCGCGCAGGATGCGCATCACGGCCGTACCGACCACCTCAGGTGCGTGACGCAAGGGCAGCCCATCGGTGGCCAGCGACGCGGCGAAGACGCCATTCACATGGCGACCGACGGTGTTGCACCAAATAATCCCGCTGGATTTCATGGCCCGTTTGGCCGCGCTGGTGCCGTGACTGCCGGTCAACGTCACTTGCTTCCACGCGGTCTTTGCGCCAAACAGCAGACATCTGGGTTGGGCGATACCGGGAAAGCGGGCCTTGGGCGGCCAGCATGCCAGGACCGCGGATCCGGAGGAGCCTACGCCAGCCGAACTCCGCATCGCGCTAAGTGAGGCATCACCGCGCCTGGGCTGGCTCAATTGGCACTGACCACAGGATCTACAACAAGGTAAGGTCGTGGTCGTCCGCAGGGGATCACCAAGCTGCCACCCGCGAGTTGAGCTCGGGTGCCCGCTCAGGGCCG